>Ga0181395_1000047_pt1 | contig 41533 bp, 65 predicted proteins | sample 18SPOviralmetaG_FD_130124 | JGI IMG/M metagenome (GOLD analysis project Ga0181395, IMG submission 130124) | Marine viral communities from the oligotrophic San Pedro Time Series (SPOT) site, San Pedro Channel, CA, USA - 18 SPOT_SRF_2010-12-16 | ecosystem: Environmental > Aquatic > Marine > Strait...
AAACAGTTATTTTCATTTAATTTGAATTGTGATGTATATGTTACACCCAGTTAGCAATATACTCTGAACGAGCTGCATCTGTTTTGTGTACAATATGTTTTGTATGTTCTGCAAAATTAAGATCCATTAGCTCTTGCCCATCATAACCAATATTGCGTAATCTATTATAGAAAGTCCAACCACCAGGATGTCCCTGGAATTCTTTCTTCTTTGCTATACACCAATCACGTACATCAATAGAGCTTAATCCATCAGCTCTTGTCCAAGTTCTTTTATCATTATCACTCTTTTTATATCCATACTTATCAGCATGAAGTGACATATCAGAACCGCTATTAATAAACAATGGACTCCATGTAACATTATGAACCTTTGCTTCTTTTGTAAGAAACTGAAATGACTCTTCCATTTCTGCAAGAGATTCACTTGGTAAACCACCAATCATACTAATATAAACTAATACATCAGGATACTTTTTACGAAACTCAAGTAATCCATGCTTTACTTTTTCAGGATCCATACCTTTGCCAATAATCTTACCGGCTGAATGCTTAAATGTTTCAACACCAAAGAATACCGATCGCATGCCAGATTCATATAGCATATCTTGTGTTTCTGGTTTTGCTATCATAAGATCTAACCGAGCATAAGTTGAAAACCTATTTTCAAATGGCAATGTACGATACATCTTTAATAGCTCAGATATCTTTTCAGGTGAATCATTATAAGTATCATCTGAAACCATATATCCGGTAGTACCATAATTAATATAGTTTCGCATCATTTCTTCACGAATTGTTTCAGGTGATTTAACAAACTCCCAAAGCTTTTTACCGTTCAATGGATAAAAACAAAACTTGCATTTAAATATGCATCCACGAGCAATTTCTATTGGTAGATCTTCATTTTCTTGAATATGATCATCATCAGTAAAGTGAATTTGCGATTTAGTGAAGTTAAAATCCTCACCAAAGAAACGAGGCTCTGCAATTCCCCACATACTTGTTACGTTATCGTCATCAATAGCATTGGCAGCACCTTCACCATTGATTCGATAGCCACCAAGTACAACACGTAAGCCTATGCTTTTCAGCCAAGCAAATAAATCCCATTGATCCATTTGACTTAGTGAGGTCGCAGTTGCTTCATCTTTTTTCTCTGCTGCATGAAGACGATGACCCATTTCATTATTGTCATAATCAAGAACATAATTCTTTTCAAGATTAACTAAAAAGGTTGTACTAAACCCAATCCATTCAGTTTGAGATGTTCGATTGTCTAAGATAATTTGTTTGATCTGATCAAGTGTATATGAGCAAAAGCAATCAACTACTTTTACTTCGTCACCACGTGTACGAAATTCACTGGCAATACGATAAGCACCAGCAGCCCGACCCCATCCATAGTAGCCAGCCATATCTGTAAAGATAAGTGCTTTCATTCGTATCTAATCCCTTGCGCTATTTCTCGAATACCAAGTGGGTATTCACTGCGATAGATATTATTCGCATCAATTACTGCTTTTAAAACTGTAAGATTTATATCATAGTTATAAATTGCGGATGTGTCTTTCGGAAAACAGCTACCGCCAAAACCTTTCTTGCCATCAAATCCAGGAACTGTCATATGTGAATGACCAATACGATTATCATTGCCAATTGCATTTGAAACCACATTATAACGTGCACCAGTATTTTCACACATATCTTTCCATTGATTAAACCATACTACTTTCATAGCAAGAAAAGAGTTAATGCCATATTTAACGAGGCTTGCTTCTTGTATTGTCATAAAGTAAATTGGAGCAGGATTACAATTTGATTGATATTCATATAGCGTTTTTAGTCGTAATGTGAATTCTTCATCTCCACCAATCGCATGAAACTTAGGATTAATAAATTCGTCAAATGCATTTCGTTCTGTTAAGAATTCAGGATTGTATATAAACCGACCCCATCGACACATCTTTGTAATAATATCAGGAGTTACTGTTGATTTAATTACAACTACACCTGATGGCTTATCATTTAAATCTTGTATAACATCTTTCAAGATTGATGCATTAATTGAACCATCATTACCCATCGGTGTTGGCACACAAACAAATGTAAAGTCGGGATAAAATTCCTCAATCTTATCGATATTATCATATCCAAGCGCCGGATCAATAATTAGTATTTCATTTTGAACATTGCGAAAGCCAAACTCAACAGCTTTACCAACAAATCCATAACCGACAATAGCAATTTTAGACATTCACTTCTCCCATATTTCTTTTATTATAACGCAATCTATAGGTAAAGTACACCATTATTTTTAAGATCATCAAAATGAAATCCAATAATAGCAGTGCGTCTTGTTATATCGCCACTTACTACTCGATGGTTCCAACCTGTGTTTATAAAGTAAACATCACCAGGTTTCATATCGAGTGATTTAATTCCTTCTTTATCTTTAAATTCAAAGCTTGAATCATTTTCATTTAAACATATTTGTGCACGACAAATGACAGATGTGTCTGCATCAATGTGCCAATTTAGTTCATGCCCACCTGTCATTTCACTCAATCGAAATCGATATGTTTTATGAAACAATGAGGAAAGAGTTGGCTCTGTATAACGAAGCAAATGTTCTCTATCCCATTCGGTATAGGCATATTCATCTACCTGAGATTCATTTCCTTCTGGTTTAGTTTGCATTAAAACTTGTCGATAGCTATTGCCTACATTGAATACTTCTTCGTAGTTACAATTTTTAGAAATACCATAATTGTCTCCGCCAATATCATTGCGTTGATGAGTGTCAAGTATATAATTCAGTTCACTTACTACATTTTTAGATGCAGTTCCAATCTTATAAAAAGTCTTAAGTTTATTACGACGAGGCCCAGTACCCTTTACTCGAGTACGTTTAGTCTGTTCAATTAAACACTTTTCTGCCATTTGGCTTTCCATTCTTCAATAGTCATTTCTGGTAAATTAGGGCGCTCACCATTATATATAATACTCTGCCAACAATCCTTACCCCAGTCTTGTTCAGTTGTTAGCATCATATTTGGTGCAAGAGTCCAGTCTTTGCCGGTTCTGTATTTCATTTTATAAGCAAACCTTTCAATAGCTGGTCTGCGAGAAAGCGATTGCATTGATATAAATGCGGATTTATAATTACCAACATGCTCTAGCTGATAAGGTAATATCCTCATTGTAGGACTTTCAAAGTGATCTTTCTTTGGATTGAATATGCGACGGTAGTCTCTGTAGATGTATGTTCTTGTAAGTAACCTATATTGATTATCACCGAAGTCCTGAACGGCAGCGAATGCCACAGGCTTATCTCCGTCAAAGAGAAAGAACCATTCTTCGTAAAACATAAAGGTAAAAGGTAATTCTTCAAACCAGTCAAGATTACGTTTATCTCCTGGGTTTGTGCTTTCACCTAATCGTCGTAATTCTTCTTGAAACTTTACAAAGCCATATTCTTCAAGAGTAATTACTTTTTGATTAATACTATAAACCATGCTGCTGGATCCCATTGCCACCATTCTAAACCGATACGCCAACTATGTGGTCTCTTGTGGTGATTCATATGCCAACCTTCACCACCAGTAAGTATATTAGCAAGCGCGCTATTCTTTACTTCTTTACCTGAATGACACCACCAATTCAAAAAGCCATATCCTATATAACCATATATCATTGGAGTAATAAAGAATACAACCCACCAGGTAAATGGTATGAATGCAAGCATAAAGAAATAAGTGTACCAAACGTAATGATGATTCTTATAGAACCACATAATTCTTTTATTACGCATTAAATCTTTTAAGTGCATTCGTTTAATTGGCGGCACTTTGAATGTAGATGTAATTACTTGCCAGACCGGAGTAAAGTGTGGTGAATGCGGATCATGCCTTGTGTCTGAATAGTTATGATGCAAACGATGCACGCCTGCCCAACCCAAAATATTACCAGCACCAGAAAGTGGTCCTAATATTAGTACAAGGTATTCATACCAGACTGGTGCTTTAAAAGTATTGTGTGCAAAGTAACGGTGATATCCTGCTGATATAATACAGGAGGATAGAAAGAACCACCATATTAAGCTAACGATAAAGTAAGTCATAATGCCTCATTAATTTTTCTGCCATTAAGTTTTGCCCTTTGCCATTTGGATGGCGGTCTAATTCAGATACTTCATAGTTTGGCCCAGCAGCATTTACTACATTGAACATAGTTGTACCACCAAAAGAGCGTTGAAACGGAAAACCTATAATATTCTTATTCTTTTTAAGATATGGCATATAAACACAACGCATTATATCTTTTAATACTTCCTCGTCTGAATAATTACTACACATCCAACCAAGAGGGAAAGCAGGTGGAGCCTGAACAAAAATATAAGGAATGTTATTATTCTCTAATGTAATTGCTAATAAGTGCATATATCTAAATGTCGTATCAATAACATCTTCAGAATATCGTTTAAGAACATCATTTGACTGATTGTAAAAAGAAGTAAATTCATCTAAATCTTTTTCTAAAAAATACTGACTAAGAAATTCATTAACTTCTTCTTCAGTTTTCTTTCCATCACCAATAAGCTGGTCAGTGTATGTTTTGGTATTCACTGTTTGATAAGTTGCCATAGGATATTTTTGAATATTAAGATATCGAAACCTATCCCATCCTGTCCACATAACTACACATAAATCAATTTTTGTGTGTTTCCAAACTTCATCTATGCATGCATCAAATATATATTTATTATCACACCCAGATAAACCAACATTCTTTACTTTTAGATTAAGTTCTTTACCCATGATTTCGGGCCACATAGGCCATGATTCTTGCTTTACCGTTTTATCAGAACTAATAAAGTTTGAATCAGTCCATGAGCAACCTGCTGCTAGTATCATCCGTACACCTTTTGATATCGTTCATAAAATATATTACCAAATATAGTTTGTGCTTCGGCATTTGGATGTAAATCAATTTCATCTACATTCCATTTATCATCACGCCAATGAAATGGTTTCTTTCCCATATAACGAAGAGCATCAAATGTATATCCACTTAATAATGATTCAAATGGCCAACCAATAATATTATCTTTCCACTCTGATTCAAGTTTACCAAACCATGGATTTTGTGTCCATAGTTTTACATATTCAGCGTGTTGAGTATGAGATTTTGCTTTGAAGAATCCTGCCTCACTTAATCGATTTAAGAATTGAAATTGAAAATGAGTACAACCCTGTCCACAAATGAACTTAATATTTTTTGCTTTACAATATTCTGCAAGCATCATAATCCTTCGCATATTATCTTCAAGACAGTATTTAATATAAGTGTAACGCAATGTAGGAAATTGTTTACTTGTAAAAAAGTTATGTGCTAAATCTCCAAGACCCATGTCTGCTCGCCAGTCCATAGATTTTTTACTTTGAAATACAGGATTATGACCTTCTGAAATCAACACTTCAGCCATCATTGCAATATTAGTAATACCATGCCATCGTAATCGATCGAACTCACTAAAAAGAACTACAACAGTATCAACTCGATCACCGTAAATAAGTATATTTTCCATTGTACGATGAACAATTTCTTCATTACCTGCACCGCATTTTCCAGTATTAATTACCTCAAGGTCAAGTTTCTTGCCAAGATGTTCGGGCCACATAGGCCAAGCCCCTGGAGTTTGATCTTTGTCTTTATTTGATGTTATGTAATCTGGATCTGTATATGAACAACCGCCAGCAATCATAATCTTCTTAGCAACCATTAAAACACTTTCACTTTATATTTGTTTTGGAATTCACTTACGTCAAACTCGTCATTTACCATTGGCTTACCTTTAATATTGAGACTTGTATTCAATAGCATTGGTACACCAGTTAATTCATAAAACTCTTCTAAGACTGGTCTTAGGATTGAGCTACAATTCTTCTTTACTATTTGCACTCGAGCTGATCCATCAACATGTGTGACTGACGTATAATCATGCTTTGCTTGAGCAACAAACTGCATGTATTCATTCATTGGCCCTTCAAAATATTCATCTGCAAATTCTTCAAGTATAGCTGGTGCGAATGGTCTAAACTTTTGTCTGCGCTTAATAGTATTGACTGTATCTTTAATATCTATACGAGGATCTGCCAATAAGCTTCGATTACCAAAAGCGCGAGGCCCATACTCACTACGGCCATTAGCAATGCCGCAAATATGAAAATCAATAATATACTGAGCAATACTTTTCGGATTAACTTTTTTCTTGATTTCGTATCCAAGGTAAGGTTCCTTCCAATTCAGTTTTTTACCGTAAGCTAATGCTGCGGCACCAAGTGCTGAACCAGCGTCACCAGGATTTGGCATAATCCATATGTTCTTATTTTTTATTTTACTATTTGCAGTACAGTTAAGTGCACATCCACCCATGAGTATTAGATTTGGTTTCTTGCAATATTTATCTACAAGTTTAAGTAGTTCTTTTTCATACAATGCCTGAACACTTGCAGCCAGGTCTTCTTCTCGAGCGCCAGGCAAATAGTTACCAATACCTTTGTGATTATTGCGATATAGTAATTCAGACATATCGTATCTTGGTTCACCATAGGCTGCCATGCCCATAAGAATGTATTCATCTTCATTTGGTTTCAAACCACAACGTTGAGTGACTGCTGAATACAAAAGGCCAAGCGAGTATGGATACTTCCAACTCTTAATCTTTTTCATATTATCCCAGACTGATACGGTATCCCATTCACCAATAGCATCGACTACTAATATATTACAATCATCAAATGGAGCAGTATAATAGCCGGCTGCAGCATGAGACTGATGATGATAAAAGCTTTTGTCCTTCTCAATTGGTATCCACGATTGACCGTGTAATAATCTGCGAGTATTCTTTAACCAAACTTTTTCATGACTTACTCTTACGTCATGCTTTACTATTTGTTTAGAATGAAGATGCTTATCGTTTTTTAATCCAGAATATCGTTCGCTATGAGATGCATAAAGTATATTGCCATCTTCAATTAAACAAACAGCGGCATCATGGAAGCCGTGACTAGTACCTAGTATTTTCATTAGAATGGTGCCGATATATTTACATAGTTTTTAATTTTTGGGTGACTCAAAGCTGCTTTCATAGCTTCGTGCCTCGGATGAGATTCTTGCCATACTGCCATCTTTTCAAAGGTTTCATTTGACATAATATCTTCAGACCAGTGTAACATATTAGTTACATAAATTTCAGGTGGCTTAACAAAGGTTTCTGCAATTGCTACAAGGTTAAGTAATGATTCAAAGTTATCATCTTGTAATATAAGATTAAATGCCCATCGAGAATTCCAGGTTGTATCCATTTTCATAATATATTTCTCATAGCAGTATTCAATATTGTCCCAGAGCATATTCCAGTCACCACCTTTACGAACTTTCTCATATGTTTTTCGATCGCCTGCATCAATTGAAAACCGGAATGATTCAGCCCGCTTCATTATATGATCGTATTTATTTTGAATTTTAGGCGTCATCATTGTACCGTTTGTACAAAGACAGAATTGAATATTCGGCCACTTATCAAAGTCTTGTAGGCGAGGATCTTCAAACACTTTGCGATACACTTGACTATGAAATATTTCACCTGATCCGTCCATTGTAAAAATAACTTCATTATCATGTGGTTCTTCAAAGACCGTATCAAATACATTATTCATTACTTGATGTGCCTTGCGATCCCATTCAGGTGAATTACGTTTAATAGCAACTAACCGACACGATGGACATTCCAGGTTACAGGTATCATCAATCGAAAATGACATTCGATTTGGATAGTTAAGTTTAGGATCTATGAATTTTGTTCGCGGTACAATGTAGTTAAGAGGATTGTCAGTTAACATACTTGGACATGCTTTGTGATTACAATATCGAAAAGATGTATCATGCATTGAATCTCGTAATGCATTTATTTTATCTCCGTTCCAAATAGTTCGAAGATTATCTTCTAGTAAATTACCGATAGGAAAAGGATTCCATTCAGGACAGCATACAAATACTTCTCCTGATTTCTTAATTTCTACGTTTGTAAAGGGTAGGTTACAAATAAATTTGGTTTTATCAAATTTACAAGTATCAGCTATATCATACTGTTTTAATTCGATGGGGCCAAACAAAGGATCATCAATCCACTTATGTTTGGAATCAACGTTTTCCATCTCAATTAAATCCGACATTCATTCACATCCTTTGAAAATATTATAACACATTATATAGTAATTGTAAACAGTTAGTTATTAGCTAAAGGATTATCCAATGCTTCTTGTAAAATTTCTTTAAGATCTCTTTCAAGCAATCTCATTTTTTCATCGAGACGAGTTTCAGTTGCTCTCATAGTATCACGAACATCTTTCTCGTTTGCTCTACCGCTAGCTTCAATTTCTCGTATAGATGCAGTTACATCTTTTTGTAACGTATTCATCTCGTTGCGCACACCTTCGAGTGTTTCCTCAATAGCAGCATTTGCATTTTTAATTCGATCTTCGGCTGTGTCCATTCTTACTTCAACACGAGTTACAGCCTCTTCTGTTTTTAATTCAATACGATCTACTAGGTCTTCCATTGCCATTACATCAGTACGAAGATCGTTCTTGATATCTCTTGTGTAGTCGATTGCCTCGCCGAGCTTAGTTTCAATTACGTCATTACGTGCCGCAATTGCCTGAGTGTCTATATTGGCTATAATTTCTTTCATATCCATATAGTCTTTATAAAATTCAAAGCCACCCCATAGTCCGCCACCTAGAGTACCAAGTAATGGAATAAGAAGAAGTAGTTTCGAACCGCCTACTTTGATTCCTTCATATTCAATCTCTGCCATCTTTTAAATCCCTATTGTTAAACCCGGCGGAGCACTTGCCCCACCGAGCTATTTATCTACTTCTTTTTCGCGTAAGCCTGACCGCCAAAGAATGCTGCAACTATCGCAGCAACTGAGACAAAGTATGTCGGTGCCATGCTACCGAGGACTTTACTGGCTTGATCCAGTCCAATCCATACGGATATCACAACCGCAAACGGGTATAGTAGCATACCAAACAATGCGAACCATGCCATATTACGTTGGGCATCTCGCATTGCATCTGCGTCTTCAAGCTCCTTGCGCTTGAATTCCATATTCATTTCATACTCTTCAGCAGTGATGTGACCATCACCATTCAGGTCCATTGAGGCTGCAACCTTCTCGTCGACTGTTACAGCGGGTTGAGTTTTAGCTAGCTCGCTATCCGCAGCTGCCATTATTCAGATTTCCACATTGTCCATGCGCCGTAAGCCACAGCAGCATAAGCTGCCCAACTAGCGAATGGTCCTAGAAATAATACTACAAGACCGCACGCAATTAATGCCGCGCCGTCTAGGGAAGTTCTTTCCCCTGCTCTACTTTTTAGCCAGTTCATTGATTCTGTCCTCCAGTTCATCTATTTTTCTGGTTATTTTTGGATATTTTTTCCGCCAAGCATCAGGTGGTTCTTGTAACCAAGTCCACCCCCACTTGTTAACAAGATGATCTAGTAACTGGTCGAACTTGGAATAACCCCAAATGCCAGCTCGTGTTTCTTTAAACCATGCGAGAAAAGCCGCACCGAGTAAAGCGCCTGCAATAGCCGTCCAAATCCACAGCGTATCACCGAACATTCTATCTAACATTTCCATCATTTCATTAGCTCTTCTGCTTTGTCCACGTCAGCTTGTGCAACAACACCTTCAGCAATTAATCTTGCCCGGTTAATCATATGTTGCTCAAGTAATTCTTCTTTTGATCCACCATAGTAATCAGCTGCATGACCTTCTTCGATCATGATCTGAGTTACACTCTTATCTCCTATCTGGAAATCACCAAGCACTCGACCAAACTTACCGACCTCATCTTCACCCTTTTTGTTTTCAGTAGTGATAAGAATGCAGTCTTCTGCAAGTAATGCTGCTAGTCTATTTTTAGCAGCAAGGCCGAATACCTTTTCAACCTTGTTTGATGTTCTTGATTCTGGTGTATCAATGCCCATAATGCGGACACGTTCGTTTGTTAATTTGATACCAAAGCCGAGATCTATATCTACGTCTACAGTATCACCGTCCACAACTTTTACTAGCTTGGCGTCGTATAAATTAGTTTGCATTTGTTTTTCCTAAGTATTTTACATAGTTCGCCATACCGTGGTCTCGAGCCCCATCAAATGGTGCTTTGTTTTTCCATGCAGCAACTCGGCCACGCCATCCATCTTTGAAGCGTTGCCATTTACTCATCTTTCGAATGTTGCCATAGAAGTTGATATAACGAAGTGATCCCTGGTGCTTATAGCCCATGAATGCAAATGGTACTTTAGGTACTATGTCATTATTGTTTACGTGACGATAGTGCGGGCAAGTAATGCTTTTAATAAACTTACGTGTGCCGGCACGAGGTGATCCATAAGTATAAAGTGCGGCAGGATCTAATCGGCTTGCGCAGATTGTTGCCATTGCACCGCCAAGAGAATGACCACAAATATATAAACTGCGGTGTTCTTGGAATTGGTTAAGTATGGCTACTAATGGGTCCCATACTTTTTCTAATTCATTTTGAAATCCATTATGAACAAAACCTCCGACTTGCGCTCTATCAGGAAACGCGTTTAAGTCTGCGGTTAAGTCCGATAATTCTTTTGGTTCAGTACCACGAAATGCAACGACTATGTTTTTGCCGTCTCGTAAAATGTGACACTGTGCTCCTCTGACGTCGATAAATCGATGCCAGTCATAGCCTAATTCTAATCGGTATTTGCGTTTACCGTTTTGTTCGTTCAGATAAGCAGTCTCTGCCATCTGCGCCATATGATGGCATAGTTCTATAGCCATAGCTAACCCTTCTTTGGTTGTCATGATAATCGTTCATGCCCCAGAAGGGGTTAGCATAATTAGTCTTCAAATTGTAACGTTTGTAATCTTTTCAATTCGGTCTCTAAGCGTTGTACCTCTAACATTTTTTCACGAATCGCCAATTCAAATAATCTATTACAATTGATTCGATTCTTAACTCTTTTACCAAGTGGAATAATGATCCGTGCATATACACCCACATCAACCTCTCGATTCGTATCAATAACTCCATTGTTTCTGTCAATAAGTCCGGTAACTCCGAACTCAAGATTAGTAGCAGATCCGATTGCATTCATACAATCTAAATCCCCATCTCGAAATTTGTCTGATTGATAATTGCCTGGTACCGATGGCAGCGCTAAACTTATAGAGCCACTATCCGCATTGGCAGTTATAATCCATATCCAATTGAGTATAACAATCAACACAATTCCATAAATAAACTTCATATTAAATTACTTTCCTATTTTTGAACACACCTTTGATGATACTACAGTACGAGTTACTCCTAGTTTCTTTTTGTTTTTAGATGTTGTACAAATATACATTGCAGTTTTAAGATCCGATTCTTTGATATAAACCTTAAACTTCTTTTTGGCAAGATACCTTAACTGAAATATTTTTTCAGTTGAAGCAAATCGTACTTTATTAAAATCTTTGTCAAACACTCCTATTTCGAAATATTCAATTCCTTCTCTGCGATTCCATGTTTCAAGTTTTACCACAAATATGTTATCAATGTGTGATTCCTTTACTTCAGGATAAGTTGGTACCAGATCATGAGCAGACGCCATTCCTGATACCAACATTAAAATCCAAAGTAAACGTAACATTATTTAGGTATACACGTTACTACAACTACTGCAGAATAGTCACCACCAGGTAAAGACTTTGTAGATCCATACTCAACAGTTGACTCAACAATAAACCAGGTACTCCCGGCCAATGTCATAGTGTATTCTGTGTGGTTATTATATTCTACTTTCGCACCTTCATATGCACTCATGCCGGAAACACCAACAGCTGCAACTGTAATTTCACCATCAAACGCAAGTGAGTCAGTTAGCGGTGGCGCTGATGAGAATGCAATAGGCCAGCTGAATTTCACCTTATAGGCATCAGCCTGCGAAACATCAGTTCGAATCTTAGGATACACACCACCATCTGAAGTCTTAGTAGACAGTTTATGCGCAGCAGGGTTTCCATAGACCCCATTGACTTCTGTAACAATCAAACAACGTGATTCTACTGTACCTGTAACCGGTGTGTTGTTAGCAAGCGCTGGAATAGCCAATAATGCCAGAGCACTCGCTGCTAGTATTTTTTTCATAGTTGGTCTCCTAACCGTTTATGCTCTTATTTATTCGTATTGATTTCTAACCATCTTACGATGGACAGTATCTGTTTGCAAACTTCTAAGGGCTCTTTTATTATCTACAATTTCATTCTGTGGGATTACCAAAGTTTCCTTTAATTCTCCACCATCCAATTCAAGGGCATAATATTGATTTAATGCAGGTGTATTTGATAATGCAACCAACATCAAATTCTGTTCAGAAGAAGATATGATTTTTTCCATATTCCCAGCTTCAACAGAAAGCATTTGTTCGAGTGTCTCTTCGTCTTGAGCCTCTTCCTCGGCCATTTCTTCTTCTTGTCTTTGTTCTTCTTCTATTTTGGCTTCTTGTTCTAATTGATCTTGAATATATTCATTATAAAAAGGATCATCAAAATCAGGTGTATCAAGTAAACCGTTATCCTGTAAGTATTTTAGCAAAGCACTTTCATATCCTGGACATCGTGGATCCGTAATAGGATCGGCACAAGTGTCATATACGTAATCATAGTAAACTAATGGATCTGATAGTTCTCCCTGTCCTGATAATGTCATTGAACCATCGCCAAGAGTTGCACCAACTATGTTAACCGGATCATAATATATTTTAGTTCCACCAGGCAATCCATCCCATACATCTTTATGCTCATATGCACAACCTGCAATATTTACGTTTGCATTACAAATTGTAACCTCTGCATCTGCCCCTACTTCTTTTGTAATAGTATATTTGTGATATATACCATTTACCTTTAGCCCAAGAGCATCAGGTATAACTTGACTCATTACCCATTGATACGTATTGACCGAACCGGTCCCGTATATTATCTCAGAGTAACAATAAGAGGAGGAGAGCACCAACGCCAATAGCGCCTTTAGCAGTGTCTGCATCTTCAGGATCCCAACTTTGGAACAATTTTTTATCTCGTTCGTGGTTATCTGTTTGTCGCTTTGGATCAGCTTTCCAAGCGTCTTTAGCCATATCTCCGATCATCCCATCATACGGGCACGGACTCCCCGCATCCATCATCGCCGCAAAAATTCGTTCGTCTTGGCACATCACCGAAACCGCAGCCACCTTCATCCCCATATCGTACAAGGTCTTAGCGTTCTTTAAGCGCTCACAGTTAAAATCCCGGACAGTCTTACCAGCACTGATACCCAGGATTTGTGTTTGTACTGCACCCGAAACTCCTACCGTACAACTGTCAGAATTTGTTGAGTTGATTGTAGGTGAGATGGCGGAAGGTGGAGGGGATGTAAGTTTGGTATCACTCGTAATTGTTTGAGTGCCAGAACTTTCCCCCTTTGTACAAATGTACCCGGTTGGACATGTAGGTTCTTCCTGACCTTCTGCCCACGCTATGTTCCCTACAGCGCCTGCTAAGAATGCAAGAATTGTGCAGAGTATTATAGTATTGATTAATTTCATAGTAAGTCTCATTGTTTAGTTAATATCATTCTTGTCTATTTATATAAAAAAAGAGCACCGAAATGCTCTTTTTTCACAACAAAAATGTTTTGTTTATTAAAAACTAAAGGCAACACCAATTGTAATATCTTGGTATTTGAAATTTTTGTCAGCACTGATTTTGCTGAATACATCTAAATTAGAGGAAAGGCCATAAGTAGCCTTTGTAGAAACACCAGTAAAGTTATAATCCATACCTGTGTCCAATGTCATGTGAGCACGTGGAGCAATAGTAAGTCCCATGATGCCTAATGTAGGTCCAACTTCTGTAGTGAACAGTTTGCTTTCAACAGAATATTCGACTTCGCCGTCAATTGAAAGTGGTTTTTGGGCAGCATCTTCAGCAAATGCGCCTGTGGCTGTGAGTGCAACTGCACCCGCGATTAGAGCAGATTTCATTTGTTTTCTTTCTATTTGGAAATTGCATAATTTAAGTGCCACTTTTCTGTTGCTAGGTAAGTGGCCAACCCCCTTTGATTATGCCGCTAGGGCAAATCCAGAAGGAGCAAAGTTATCGTTTGCATTTAAGTTTTGTAAACTGGACAGCATGTCGAATCCTATATCGGCCCCATCAAAACTACACTACGGTTGCAACCTACTCCTGTCATTGATCAGATCCGCCAAGGAGTCACGGACATAGTGTAGTTGTGGTGGAGCCGCTGGGTACCGCCCCCAGGTCCATACAATCTTTGTAACATTTACATATGCTATTTAATCACATTTGGGGAGTAATGTAAACAGCTAAATATAATAAACATATCAGTGTGACATTTTAGACACACTACTACTTCCAACGCCAGCAGATAATTCAAGCTCTTCAAGAATATCAGAATAATCACCGAAGTTAAGATAGTTATATAATTGATCAACATTGATATGTAGTTGTTCGAGCGTATCATTGTTATCGATAATATAGTCTGCCATCCAGGGTTCAAGTGTATTACTTGATTTGTCTTCAGCAGGAAGGTGGTCAGAGCGATCTACCCATATGACAAAGTCACATAAGCCTGCATTACGAATAGCATGGAATTCACGTTTGTTACGAACACCGCAATAGATGTTTGAAAAAGAAAAGATTTCACGACCGATACGAGCATGATCTTTATCGCAATAAGCAGAGATAAGATCGTACCATTCAGCACGATGATTTGAACGATCATCAAAGCATTCTTGTACAGTTTTATAATTGTACTTATCACGAAGTGCAGGAAAGCAAACATTGTCTGCACAATGCCAAGATGAAGAATTAAAGCTAAGGTTATATTTGTTTGCAAGATACTCGGATACAGTATCTTTGCCATGTCGGCCGTAGCCTATCACAAGTAATTTCATTATCTGCCTTTATGTTTATAAAAAATATGGTTGTCAATTGTGGTTACTTTCTCATCCATAGTCGATGCCCAATAAGGTTCGACATAATCGGCATGATAGAAAGTAGAGCCTTCAGTTATATCGGGTATATAACCATTATACACTAATTCAGCAAGATTGTAAATGCTATTATATTTTACAGCATCAGAAGGCACATCAGATTTGCCGTCATGAGTCCAGCTAAATTGCTTATCTTCCCAAACAACATCACATATTGTATTAGGAAAATGTTTTGAATACATTCTATTCATAGTAACATTTGCAACTGCTATCTGGCCTACCTCTGATTGATTACTTGATTCAAAGTAAATATTATCAGCTAGGCACGAGATTTCAGGTGCAGTTTGACTGTGCGAATAGATGGTAGTACAGGCAACAGCTAAGCCGCCAACTACAACACCATTAACGATATTTGATATAGTTGATTTTTTCATAGTATCTTTATACCACGTTTACATAATAATGTAAACGGTTAATTGCAATTAATTTGTAACTGTTACAAATATATTACAGTGGTGTGGGCTTAACTCCGTGTGACCAATTCTCTGCAGCACTCTCTACAAAATGCATTGACTTATTAGGATACTCTTCAGATGCAATTTTTTGATCATCTTCGTTAAACCAATCAATACCAAATATCTCTTCCTTTGCATTATACCAAACTTTACAGTATCCAGTTGGTGGTTCATCACTATAATATGTTTGATCGTTTCCCCAATAGGTTGATATTTCTCTGTAAGAATAGCTTGGTTGAACCATATCTGATAACTCCTTTATACGTTTATAGGCGGCTTGCAGTTGGCCTTGCAAGTCAAGAACATTTTGCTTAAGGATATTTATCTCATCTGTCATTTAAAACTTCCATTCATCGAATTTCTTTTGGTCCTCACCTTGATTTGTTTTATCAAAGGTTGGAGTGTCTTTCATAAGGTCTTGCTTTTCTGCATCCATTAATCGCATCTTACTACGATCAATGCCTACAAGAAATCGTTTATATGTACTCGGATCATTATAGCGATTCTTCAATTGCTTAATCATAATGTTACCTTCTTCTTCAAGCTCTTCGTTTGTAACAAGAGCAAACATTAAGTCTGCAGTTGCGGGTAATCCAAAAGACTCACTTGTATCTTCCAACCCAGGATCTGAATTAGAAAAACCTTTACGTGTCGTTTGCGTTGCAGAGACAATCGGTAAGTCGAATTCAACTGCAAGCCCTCGTAGTTCTTCTGCGATTGCTTTAATGTAACCATAGCTATTACCTTCACTACTCATCTTAATACGTGACGATGCACATATATTCAAGTAATCAATCATAATGATATCAGGTTCAAATGCTTTCTTTAGCTTAAGTTCATTCAATAAAGCACGGAAGTGATTTGAATTACCTGTACCAGTAGGATATTCTTTTACAATTAATCGACCGTTTGTTTTTGTTTTCAAACGATTAACAGCATTACTAAACATTTCTTGTGACATATGCTCTATCTGATCAATTGGTAGATCAAGAAGATTAGCGTCAATACGTTCAGCAATACGTTCTTCACTCATTTCTAATGTTATGTATAAAACATTCTTACCTTGGATGAGAGAGTTTGCTGCTATGTGACACATAAACAACGACTTACCAACACCTGTACCAGCAAGTGCAATATTAAGACTTTTGTTTGATAACCCACCCTTTGTTATTTTATTCAATAGCTCAATATCAAATGGGATCTTTTCTTCTTGTGCATGATAGAATGCATAGCGTTCGTCAATATTTTCAAGATAGTCGTGGCCAACATTAGTATCAAAAGTAACACCTAATGCTTTTGTAAGCAAATCAGGCAATGAATCTTTTGTTAGCTTCTGGTGCTTGCCATCAATAATCTTAATTGATTCCATAATCGAATTAAAGAGTGCTCTATCTTGACACCACTTCTCTGTACGATTGTAAAGCCATGTTTCATCGACAGGTTCTTCATCAAACAAACGTGGCATGATTTCAACCACATGGCGATACTGTTCATCAGTAAAGTTTGATTTATCATCAATCTCAATTTGCAACGCTTCTGATGTAGGTAGCTTATTATATTTGGCAGTGTAACTTAGAACCTGTTCAAACAGTTTTTGATACACTCCTTCGAAATACTCTTTTTGAATAAAGGGTATTACTTTACGAGTGTACCCTTCATTTGTTAAAAGGTTTCTTAATATAGTTTGTTCAATATTTGGTGTATTCATTTTGATTCCTTGCAATAGTCATCTAATACATTATATAATATCGCACCTGCAGCCTTTTGTAAACCTATATTTTCATCAGGATTAAGATCTTCTATTGGAGATTCAACAATAGAAATCCTATACTTTAGTCCATCATCAATAACTCTTAAGTGTTCAAAAGTAAATACAGTTTCATTAAACTCACCGGTCAAGATTCGAATGTCCCAACCGTCTACATCGTTTGGAATCATTTCATAGTCAGTGTTTTGTATCATGCCTCCACCACAATATCGTCCATAGGCACAAGTGACTCATGACCGATTTGATATTGCTTTTTCAAGAACTCTTTAAACTTACCGTCAGCAAAGACTGGTTTCCAGAATGATTCTTCTAAGGTATCTTTCTGTCTTACTTTAGGTTCAAGTAACTCGCCTGTTTCCATATCAACACGACAATACCAACCATTTGATGGTTTAGCAACAAAGTTACCGGCCAATGCAACATCAAGTATGCCTGACCATTTCTGTACGCCACCTTCCCATGATACGCTAATAGGGATCTTAGACTTCTCTTTCACAAAACGTGACTTCTCAACATTAATTACAAAGTGATAACCTTTAATTTCAGTACCAACTTTATCTTGTTGACGACCAATAATCCAGATGTTATCAGCTGAATAATAAATGCCAGTACCGCCAGAAACAATTGCTTTTGGAAACAATCCGATTTCTTGATATGTGTGGTTAACTGCAATCATAGAAATGTTCTTCATAGCAAGATAAGGTGTAGCCATACGGAATAAACCTTTTAATGCTTTTGCACGAGACATATCAGCAACTGATTTCTCGTTCATAGTATCTTCCATCTCTTTCTTTGACGCAACATTACCGATCGAATCAATCACAATGATAACTTTATCTGTGCGTTCCATTGCTTCGAGCTGTCCAATTAAATCAAACTTAAGCTCTTCAACATTTGTAATAGGTGTATGCAATACGCGAGATGGATCTACTCCGAACTGTTTAAAGTATGCTTGAGGTGAACCAAACTCTGAATCGTAGAATAGCATTACAGCATCATCATGTTTATCAAGATAAGCTGCTGCCATAAGCAATGCAAAGGAAGTCTTGAAGTGTTTACTTGGACCAGCCAATACAGTCAGGCCTGGAGTTAAGCCACCATCAGGATCGCCTGAAAGTGCAACATTAACCATAGGTACGCTTGTTGGTGTTTGTTCTTTTTCATTGAAAAACTTAGACTCAGCTAATACTTCAGTATGCTTCAGTTTAGAGTTCTTCTTCAACCTATCCATAATACTCATTCAATAAATTCCCATTCTACATTTGCTTCGTTAAATAATTGTTTTGTCATCTCAAATGACTCCTCCCATTGAGGTTTAATATTGCCGCGCATTACTACTCGTTTAATACCAACTTGAATTACACCGAGTGCACAATTAGCGCAACAAGGTAAACCATGAACATAAAGTGTAGCACCATCAAGTGATACACCATTATAAGTTGCATTGTAGATAGCATTCATTTCAGCGTGAATCATAAACTTGTATTTAGTTTCACGCACTTTTAAACGCTCTTCCCAATCTTTAATATTACGAGGAAAGCCATTAAAGCCCTGTGCTAGCACCTGACCTTTATCGCCAACAGCAACTGCGCCTATCTTACTTGATGGATCTTTTGACCATTGAGCAATGCCACTAGCCATATCCAAATAACGTTTATCCCATTTCTTATCCATATTATATCACACTTTACTCTTTAAGTAAATAGTCAATAGCAGGATGATGCTCATAGTTCTTTACTATGAAGTCATCAGGCGTAAAAGAATACAAATCTTTCTGTGCCATATAACCATATGATGGCATATCAAAAGGCTTACGACGTGTTTGTTCACGTGTAGCTTCCCAATGATCTTCATAGATGTGCGCATCGCCTATCATCATTGTTACTTTACGCGGAATCATATTTGCAAGACTAGCAAACTGATTTACCATAGCAGAAGCAAGTAATGCATCAGCAGGTACGCCTATCATCCAATCGCCTGATCTTTGTGTCCATAGTAAATCAAGATGCTTACCGTCTGACCAAAACTGATATGAATAGTGACAACAAGGTAAATCTACATTCTTAAGGTTTGATGGATCCCAACCGGTAATAAGCATTCGTCTATCAGTATAATCATTCTTAAGAAGATGAAGCACTGTTTCCATTTGGTTTTCACCATGGAAGTCTACCCATGCATTGCCATAATCAAGATTAATTGTACCGTCAGGTCGTGCCCATTTCTTCCAGAAATTACAGCCCCACTTAGTAAAGTCATCAATGTGTTGAGGACCACGTATCAATGCAGCATATTCACCGAATACACCTTTATAATGGCTCTTACGAGTTGTCATAAGAGGTAAGCCATCACGCAAATCAAACGTTAAAGATTGAAATGGTAAAGAAACAGTTACACCATTACGTCCTTCACGTTGGTCGCCAGTCCATAGAATATTACGTGCTGTCGCAAGATAGTTAGTTTCAAATTTATTTACCATCGTTTTATTAACCTTTGAAAGTTAGTTTGTCCTACCCAATGCTCGTCTGCTAATTTAAAGCGTAGACCGATTTCATCAAGAGGTATGAATGTATCACAATCATAATGACCTGGAATTCGCGTAAGATAAAACTCATCAATAATTGGAAGGCATTGTTCAATAATTTGTGCACCACCAATAATCCACTTCTCTGTCAGAACTTGATCAAACGGTATGTCAGGTATCTTTTCATGTAGCTTACCAAAGATAGTAAGCTCAGGACCTTCTAGCTCTTGTGAGGTAATTACAATATTGCATCGATTAGGTAAGGGCGAAGGCATTTGTTTATCATGCCATGTTTTGCTGCCCATGATGACTATCTGGCCAACTGTATGTTGTTTAAAGTGAGCCATATCAGCAGGATTCTTAGGCCATGGCATTACGCCATCTTTAGATATTCCACCGAAGTCATCGCATGCAACAATTGCATGAATTCCATTAATCATATCATACTCCTATAATACGTTAATTATAACACAAAAATGTAAGGTTGTAAATGTTTATTTTTTACTCGATATCCGTTCTCTTAACCCGGAGGAAGAGAAGCGATGATTACGCTTATTATAATAAACTTCAATACCAAGTTGAATACATTCAGCTTTGCCTGTGTATTGAATCGATCGGTATTCTTCACCCATAATACGAATATTAATAGGATACATTTGCAATATATCAATAAGATCATTTTCAGATTGATATGGTATAATTTCATCTACATAGCTAACTGCAAGTAGCTGTGTATATCTTTCAACCAATGTTTGTACTGGTTTGTTCTTTTTAGGTCTATCTAAGGATGGATCAACTTGCAATCCACAAATTAAATAGTCACATTTTGCTTTTGCTTCTCGTAGCATACTAATATGCCCTGCATGTAATAAATCAAAGGTAGAAGCCGTAAATCCTATAACTCTATTATCCATCGTATCTCTTTCCATCAAATACACATGTGAATGTGCAACCATATCTTCCGGCATGCACGCGATGAAATGCTCCATCAGGTATTGTGATTACTCTGCCCACATCTACTTGAAATTGATTGTCATCAATCTCCATAGTACCGGATCCTTGATGAAACAAATATACTTCTTCCTGACCGGCATGTGAATGTCCGGTTGTTGATTTGTTTGGATTAAGTTCTGTTTGACTTACAATCAAATTCTTAAGAGTTGTATTATCTGTTACTGTATAGCGCTCATCCTGTTTTACTACTTTACCACCAATTATAAATCTCATCCGTGTCCTACCGTTTCCCTCTTTATATCATTATGATTAAATTCTGCCCAATACAATTCAAATGCAACACCGTCTTCTAAGCATTCAAACTGATGATATACACCAGGCTTTACCTTACAGTATTGTCCCACTTGTAGCTCTGTCACGTCAACTAAGTCGTAATCATTTTGCCATACACGAATAAGCATACGACCTGATTCAACATAGAATCCATTCCATTTGAATTCATGGCAGTGCTTAGAACAAACACCACCCTTATTCATTTCGATACGATGAAACTCAAGAGCACCATTAGCTTCAATCAGTTCGGTCGTACCCCATACTTTACCTGCTATCATATTGAACTTAATTCCTTATGTAAACGATATTTAAAACAATATTCGTCATATGTTAATCCTTCTTTCCGTGCTTCCTTTATACGAAATCGTACAATTTCAACAGGAACTTTTTTTGATTCTTTTTTTGCTTTCTTCCATAGAAATAAGCGATAAGCATAATTGTGGTCGTCTAAAGGTGGTCCACCATTATGTCCTATTTTTAAAATCCTCTACAGCGCCTTCAACAATAGACGGATACTTTCCCATAAAAGTTCCGGCTTCTAAATCTTCTTTTGATACAACATCACGATGCCGGTGAGTAAGCTCATCATACTTTTCCAAATATACTTTAGCTAAGTTATCAAAGAATGCATCAGAAGCAATCGGTTCATCTTTTTCATAATATGCATATGCACACATTAAATAAAATGGTACAATCATATTTGGATTAGCATCAATTGCTTCTTGCAGTATAGTATCTTTATGCATTGTGACTTATGTTCCATACAGGGTTAGCAAGCCACAATTCATCTTCACGTAAGTCAATAGCAGCCTTTGCTTCTTTCTGCCAATCAAATGCAGCATCGGCATATGATTGTCCATTCCATTTATATGTACCTTGTAATATGTATTCACCACTTAGCCACTCACTTTCAAAGACCATAAGCCATTCAGGTAATTGTCTCCAAGGTTCACTGACTTTCCAATAATCACATGTATTAAGCATTTTGGCTACACCTTTTGCAGATGTAGTTTTGATTTCAACACTATGTCCTTGAGGTGATATCACATCCTTATACGCACGAGGATCATCATTAAAGCCACATTTTTCAATAAGAAATTGTTCTGATGCAAGTCCATAAAGATTTGACATGCGTATTGCTTCAATTGTACGACCTTTGCGAGTTGATTCTTTCGAATAAATTGCATCTGATTCTTTATTTGACTTTTCAACAAGTTGTTTTTGATTTAAGTCTTTTATGTTAAATCTCAAATTTGGCATTTTAAAACTCCTTTAGTTTGTTTCTATGCCTTTATTATAAAACAAAAAGAAAGATTAAGTTAGGACATAAGTAGTTTCTAGTTTTGTCCTGTGATATAAACAACACTATGTATTTCTGTAGGCGTACTCAAGAGCACGATCCGCTTCCTTTTCAATAGGTCGATCAGTATACCAACCGCCATGTTCATTATCAAATTGTTTACAAAGATCTGCAATTTGACCTGCAGATATTGGATATTCTTTCTCTAAAGCTCGAGCAGCAATGGCAACCATCATTTGATACATTTTATGGTACCAACCTGTTTCGCTTATTGTAACATATTCACTAGCTAGTCTACGTGGCCAGAAGGGGCAATCGTGAAAGCTTGACCATACTACATTTGTATTTTGCATTGAATTCTTACGGTGGTTTACAACTTGTTCGGCAAGTTCAGGAGGTAATCTATCGAGAAACGTATTACCACTCTTAGCCCTATCTACATAGGGATGTTTAGCCAATAACTCATTAACGTTAATGCTACTACCGTCGCCAGTAAATATAAAATTATTCGCTCCATCATATGTCGCAGGGATGTAGTACATGCGTGATAAGTCTTTAGTTTGAGTATCTCCAATTCCGCCGAGTTCTTTGTTAAGTGCGTACCAAAAATGCCTGATTCGCTCTGCTTCAATTTGCTCTCCAAGCTCGAACACAAGGCGGAACTTAGGTTGATCGTTTCGAGAGCTCGCAGTGCTATAACAAACAAAACGCCAGCCAGGAACAAGATTGCGTATCCAAGCATCTAGTTCACCCTCAATTTCAACATCATCAACATCAACAGCACACCAACCTGCCCAATTAAGTACATTCGCGTTGGCCCGAGTAGTATCAGGTTTGTAAGTAGCCGGTGATATAAGTTCCGCATCTCGTTTGCCTTTCAGTTGACGTTTGGACAGTTGATACAACAAATCTTCCAATGCTGAAAAGCTTTGGAAGTCCATACGTTTGTGTGTTTTATTATCGAATGCACTCTTAAAGAGCGTTAGCGATATCTCCATGATTACCCTCGTGGGATGGTGCTTGCCAATCATCAGGTTTAAGTAAATCAGGTAAACCGAACGGATTCGGCCTACCTTCTTTAACACCTGGTTGTTTAGCCATATTAGCATTATATACTTTATCCCAAGCTTCATTTGCATTAACGCCAAATACATCAAGTGTACCAATAGCGAAAACACATAAGTCAATTAAGCCATCTACAACTTCTTCTGGATCGCCGGTAACCATAGCAGTGCGAGTTTCGTCGACTTCTTCTTGTACCATTGCCATGCGAAATTGTAGATACTTAATCATAAGATCAGGATCATCTTTATTAGCTTCAAACCATTCATGCACACCAAACTTGACATGCATGTCAGCAATATCTGTTGACCAGTTATTACTCATTAGTCATTGCTTCTAACATCTTAGATGTAGAATCAATTTGTTCTTGCATTGAATTCAAGCGTGAATCTAGCTGTCGTTCAACTTGATATGTTAATCCAATAGCTACTAGCAGTAGTAACCAAAAGAATACAGTTAAAATTTTAGATCTTGTAGACATTATTATTCTCCTATTGATGTCTTATTATAACACATTTAAACAGTTATGTAAACGCTTAAATGTGGGTGAATGCTCTATCCGAATACATCGTCAAGAGTAACTTTCTGCTCCGCATCCCAACCAACTGCGTTTAAAATTGGTTCGAGGGGGTCAAGAAAGGTTTTAGTGAATTGAATATCATAGTTTATGTATTTATGTAAACCTAACTCTGGGGGAAGGAATTCAGGAAACGCGATCACGTTTTCACGAATTGGATTAGGTAACTTAAGATAAGAAAACTTTACTTTCTCACCTGAAGCAATCTCTTCATTGTGCTTTTTCTTATGATGATTATAAAGAAGAGCAGCTCTGATATGCATTGGTGTAACCGCAACTTTATCTGGTCCATCAAAATTAGGATTGTCTTTATTACAGTATATATTATTGTTATTTGCAAACTTTGCAAGGTTCTTAACGCTACGAGGAAATGCTACTTCATGTGGTTCAAGTGCTTTGAATTCTCGTTTAAAGTCTGCAATAAACTTTTGAGTGGCATGCCTATCTCCTGCAATAATGTAATGGAAGATGGCTTTAAACTTATCACGAACAACTGCAGGAGTTGATGATTTAATTGCTTCAATACCCATAATCTTCATCTTAGGTGGATTGTATGGTACGCCTTCAGAATTATGCACATTAAGAATATAACGTTTCTTTGCAGTCCATATACCTTTGTCAGCAATAACTTCACGCTCCATTTCCATACGAGGAATACGGCATTGCTTTTCTTTAAACATAATTGCAAAGTCATCTGCAAATAGCTTTTCAAAATGATCAGAGCATGCCTTATCAAGAAAGTCAACTGGATCGGATGGGTTAAACTTCTTAACAAAAGGTGCAAAGTTTACATACACAGAATCAGTGTCAATAGCAATAACATAATCAACATTGTTAGTTTCAAGCAACTTATTTAATTCATCGTTAATAGTTTTTTCACATCGTTTAATTACTTGCTGTCCAGTCATAGTAATAGCTTCGGCAAGTCTTAAATCAAAGTAACGGAACCACTGATTACCCATTGCACCATACAACGAGTTCATAAGAATTTTGATAGCCATCTGACGGTTTTCGAGATGTTGAATGTCTGCTTCACTACCACCTGACTTCTTTAGCTTAAGCATTTCATTCTTTGTCTTCTTGCGATCATCATAGTAATCAATAATGATCTGAGGCATGATACCAATTTTAGTTGTATCATAATGAGTATCGTTTGCTGCTATTGAAACATTTTCAGAATTCGTAGTAATGGTTTCAGGAGACATATTCCACTGAGTAATAATATTAGGATATAGCGATGCTAAGTCAAATGATACAACCCAATCGTGTGCACCAATCTGTGGTTCTTTTACATAACCACCTACAAAGTCAATAAGCTGCTTTTTGCGTTTGCCTTTGAATGGACATACGATACCTTGCTTATTCAACTCACGAAGAACAATTGAATCCCATATACCAACACTGCCTAATACTTCTTCATATGTTACACCGCCACGATATGCAATCGTAAGTGCAAGTGCCATTAAACCCATCTTATCATCAATGCGCTGAACAAGCTCAACGTCTTTAATGTTATAGTCAATGTACTTTTGGAAGTCTTCTGTATACAGTTTAAGAAGAGAACCATGCTCTTCGTATGATAGCTTCTTTTCACCAACAACTACACTTGCAATATGATCAAGACGATAAGATTCTTGTGGGCCATATGTAAAGCCAAACTTCTTAAACAATGCCATTGAGTCAAGTTGTGCAATACCTGGAATGTCATAACCTAGAATCTTATGCTCACTACCATCAGCACCTGCGCTACCTTGACTTCGCTTGATTTCACCTTCAAGATTATAAGGAGAAAGTCCCTTAAGAGTTTCACTTGTACCAGAAAGATTGCGAATTCGATTAGCAAGATAAAGCATATCAAATGCGCGAACATTCCAACCTGTAACAATATCAGGCCAGCTTGAACGCCAATGAGTTATAAACTTACGCAATAACTCTTCTTCAGTTGCACATTCACGATACTGTACAAGCAAATGATTAATAGATGAATCACGTTTAGTTTCATCCCACTTGCCTAAGCCAAATGTATGATAGACTTCTGATTGATTTGATTTAATAGTAATTGCAGTTACAGGCCACTTTGCCTCTTCAGGTGTAGGGAAACCTTCATCGGAATGAACTTCGATATCAAGATTAACGATGTTAATATGATTAATGTCGAATTCAATATCACCTGGATACTTTTGCGTAATCCATTGATGCTTATAGTTAACTGTACCATAGATCGAGCGACCTGTGATTTGTTCATTCTCTTCCACCCATTGTTTTGCTTCACTCATTCTACCAAAGGTACGTGGTACAACTGGTCGACCATCCATCGAACTGAAAGCTGATGTGATAGGTTTTGTGCTGCTTGAATAAAGGGTAGGTTTAAATGTGACGTTATTAATAATAGCAGAGCCATTATCAGTACGACCACGATAATAAAGTTGGTTCATATAACGATGAACATCAGTATAGAATTTCATATATTAGCCTCTCATAATCATACAATTATATCACGTTTTGTGGCTACTGTACACCCCCATCATAAGAATTAAATGCCCAATAGCGTTCTTTACACCACCAGCATTCTCGACAAGGTACAGGTAAACTCATTGTACAACTGTTTGTAATATTAGCTAATTCATTTAGATTGAATTCAGCATACTCTTTTGCAATGTCTTGTTTGTTTTTGTAAGCCCATGGAACAATAATATCATCATAATTGTCCGGTAAGTTTTGTAACTCTTTACCTTTCATTGAGTTTCCAGGTCTTTCGTCACCCGGCATTCCTTGGCTTGTACCAAACACCCAATGAGTTACAGCAAATCTTTGTTCGAGATACTTACGAGCTGGTCTCATAAAATGGTATTTTGATTTAACACCATCAAAGTCCATAGGATGAATAGTGATATCATGTATCTTAGCTTGAAGATCTTTCTTCATAATGCCGTTCACGAGTATCCAGTTCCTTACATCCTGAGCAACTGTAAGCGTGTCCATTTCAGGAATGTTAATATCATAGCCGTGTATAGGATAAACTTCAACCGGTAGCTTTGATAGATGATATAGAATCAGAGCAGAATCAATTCCGCCTGAAAGAAACAATCCGCACTTTTTTATATGTTTAGGAAAGTACATTTGCAACCAAATGAATACGAGTTTCTCGTGATGCATTGACTGCTGTGTGATGCGACCTTGTATTTACAAAGTAACCGACACCTTTTTTTAAATGTCGAGGTTCATTATTAACAATCATAAAGCAGCCACGTTGTGTTTTTATAGGAAAGTGTATTCGATTATTTGCATCGTTATGCCAAGATAAACAACCGGTTGGACGGGAAGTCATAACACGAAACCGGCCAATCTTATATTTTGCTGTTAATTCAGAATGAATCTTTTCAAACGTTGTATCTTTAAATATAGTGCTAATAGATGAAAAGTCTGATTCTTCTATTGGTTCATCATAAAAAATCACATCATTTGGTTTTGAGTTAACATGATCTACTACAAGACTACCGTATGAATAAGCTAAATCATCTTCATGTCCTGGAACATTTGATATATGTAATTGATCTTTGCCCCAGCTGCCATCAGCTAAATCTACAATAGAACCAAGTTCAGCTAATAGTTCATCTGCATCATATTTCATATCAGGTAGAACATTATAATAAGTTGAGTTGGGGTCACCTTCCATATGCTCAATGAAGTCTTCCATTGGCCCTAAGTTCTTAAGGTATTCAGTCGCTCTGCTCATATCGTGCTTTCATTATGTTATAGTTTTCAACAAGCTCCATGAGGTGTGACTGAGCTTGCATAGCTGTAAGGAATTCATCGCCGTCTTCAACGTGTCGAATAATATTCCAAAAAGAATCTTCTGGTACATTGCGAGTAACTTGGTATTCTGCAACTGCCCGAAGAATGTAATCGAATTCAGACATAATAATCTCCATAGTCATATAGAGTTATTTATTCATCCACCAACGTACGCTTCATCGTCTGGGCGATACCAAGTTTTTTGATTGTGAAGTTTACCGAGCAGCCGAGCTATGTCTTGCCTATCAGAATCTTCAAGAATATTTGCTTGCTTATATAGCAATGCATCTTCAATCAGTTTAAGATCTAATACATTTAACTCAAACGATGTATTGGGTTTCATTCCGCAAAGTGTGTATTCAACATATCAAGACGGTCAGTTGCCGCTGCCATAGTATCAAGTTCGTTTTGAATTGCTTCAACGATATCACTGTGCTCACCAATACCAACAGCTTGATGCATGTATACCATAATATTAGTTTTTGCTCGTTCAAGTTCGCCCTCAGCATGCATGCGACATGCTTTAACTAATTGCTTTTCCATTTTCACTTCCTTTTTTTCCCAGGGTTGATCTGCCCATTTAGCCAATTGTAATCTCCTACTAATTAAAACGGGTAGACCGCTACAGTCTACCCATACTCTTTACCACGCTTGATGCGGGCTATATCGTAGCTTTTCTAAACGACGTTCAAGGTCACACATATCTACAGATCGCGATAAGTAATCACCGTGATAGGAATCATATGTAACTCCGTTATAAACGCGTGGAAAAGCAAAGTAGTCAGCAAAGAACTTTTTAATGCGCTTTATCATTTGATTGGGTATCCTCGTAGACTGCCTAAATTGTGGTTGCAAAGTGCATTGAATACCGTAGATACTGATTCATTTCGGTATTCAGTTTGCTGTAGCATGCGTGCAATTTCCCAATTAGCGGAACGTTGTCTACCTTCTCGAAAGCTCATTCCAATTCTTTTTAATAGGCTAACTAGCCTTTTCATTAAGTTGTTGACGTGTGTCATGGTTTTTTTCCTCGTTACCAATATTGATTTTACGAGGACGCTGATTTTCTGGGATGAGATATTCCAACTCAATTGCAAGAATCCCATCTTGAATATCGGCTCCGTTAACATTTACATGTTCAGACAGCCTAAAGGTGCGTCTAAATTTCTTCGTGCTAATACCACGATGAATAAACTCTCTGCCTTTAGATTTATGTTCGCCTGTTACGGTTAGTGTTCGGTCTTTGACCTCTACGCTAATCTCATCTTTTGAAAACCCAGCAATTGCAAGTTCAATCAAATATTCAGTATCACCAGCTTTGATAATATTATGCGGGGGATAGTGATCATTTGCATGAGTAGCTGTAAATTCCAGCTCTTTGAATAAATGGTCAAATCCCACAAAAGATGAACGGGGAAATAGTGTGTGTAAGCCTGTCATTGTTTTCTCCTTTTGACTAAGCAAGAAATTATGTAGACCGGAGGATCCGCATCTACGCTACTATATATACTCTATTTGTTTCCTATATTATATTTAGGACACAATTCCCATTCAGTTTTTTCTTTGAATGGGATTATCTTAATCTGTCGTAATGGCGCACAATCTAACTGAGCTGCTACTGCAAGTTTAATTAAACCCCAGTCACTCAATAAAGTTGTAATCGTATTTCTACGTTGAATGTCATTTAACTCAAGATTAGATTTCTTACCATCAAGAAGAAACAACTCCTTGAAGTGTACTATAAAATATCGACCTTGTTTATGTAAAATATGACACGATTGAAATAGCTTCTTCTCTTTGCGTGAAGCCACGCCAATTCGTGTAAGTGTCTCTCTGACTTTTAGAAAATCATCCGGCTCGTCCAGGATAACTTCAAGCATGTCTGCGGGTGTCCAGTGAACATTATTGTTTTCTTCTACCACCTTTAAATACCTTTTCTCTCAAATTATTCATTTGGTCGGATGATAAAAGTGACAGGACTTGGCGAGCTTTCTCATTACTATAGCCATAATATTCCTTGACAACATCAACATCTTTAACCAATTCAGGTTTATTCCATTTCGAGAAGCGTTTCCGCTTTCTGACTATATTTATAAGAAATTGATATTGTAGCTTTTTATCAAGGTGGTGGTAACGGTTCATTTCATTTGCAATTAAAGCAGTATCAGCAAAGTAACTTAATCCACGATTGACCATAAATGCACTATAAGCATTCTCTGTTATATCGTCTACCATGATATCGCGTTTACTGGTATTAATTGATGTAAGATAATCAAACGGACTTACTGACATGCGGCAAGCCTTTCATCAAGTAGTTCTTTTGTTAACTCAGTAGAATGTCCACATTGCACATCTGTATTACTCCAATATAATTGAGGAAAGGTTGTATGACCATTCTTCATCATATGTTCATCACAACGTGGATCTGTGTCAAGGTTTATTTCATTATAAGCATAGCCCCACAACTTGAGTTGTTTCTTTAGCTGCTTACAGTAAAAGCATTTTGGCTTCGTATAAAGATTAAGCATTCAGTGCCTCTATTAAAGTTTGCATACGCATTACATCCATTGCAATATCATGACGTGGATCATGTAATATAAAGTGCTCTGCAAGGCCTTCTGGAATAAAGTTATTTCTAATGTCAGCGCCATATGACAATCCGTCAATCATGCTTATTGTATCACGAATATCCCACCATTTATACGGTTCATCTGAATGACCGGTAGCGTGACATAATGACGTCATAAATACAGGATCAAAAGTATTACGACGTGTATAGATTGGGCCACCATCGTAATCTGGTTTATTCATCATATAGAATTGATATAGTTCTGAAATAGATACATCTTCTTTTGAAGGAGCAATAACTTTCTGTGCTTCTTTGTTTTGTTTAGACCACCACTCAACAGTTTCTTTTGTAATAACTCGATTGTATTTTTCAACCTGTTCTTTTACATCAAACTTAATATATGCAGCACTGTCAACTAATTCACTGTAAGTATATAGTTTCTTTGGATCCCAATTCAACATAGCAAATGATAAGACAGCACCCGTATGCGGATCCTGTGACATAGTTTCAAAATCATAAATTGTATTCATTCTATAAGTCCTAAAATAAAGGCATGCAAATGATGAAATAGTATTGCATCCTGATAAAGCAATAGCCATAGACCAACAATGAGTATTAAATATTTCATGCGAATTGTACCTCCGACATTACTTCAGTCATACAAGCGACAAGGTTTAATTCATGGTCTGCAACGAATGCAGCTTTGTATTGATAATCGGCAAGTATAAGAACTAGCTGTGGAATTGATGCAGGTGCAACTTTAGTTGTCATGGTATCGTAAACACCACGAATAATAGCTGACGTATCAAGATCAAGATTATTCACAATCCAAGAACGCATTGTTTTAAAGTCTTTTGATTTTAAAGATGCGAAAAGGTTATCAAATTGTTGTGTAGCATTGCTACTTGTATTACTTACTACAAGCGCACCGGAAGTAGATTGGCGCTGTGCTTCATTTAATACACGACGCCAATCTGGAGCATACTTAGATATAACATTAGCAAGGTCTGACTTAACATAGTCTTTAATGCCTTCTTGCATTAAAATGCTTTCAGCGCGTTCAAAGAATTGACCACATAATACTGCAAGATCCTTCTTTGTAGTATTGAACTCATATACACTACAACGTGAATGCAATGGTTCAATAATACGATTCTTGAAGTTACATGTAAGAATGAAACGGCAGTTATCTGAAAATTGTTCGATAAAACCACGTAGCGCAGGCTGAGTTGACTGTGCATTAAGATAGTCTGCTTCGTCTAAGATTACAACTTTATATCCGCCAGAAAAGGAGACAGTTGATGCGAATTGTTTAATCTTGCCACGAAGTGTATCAATGTTACCTTCTTCAGATCCATTGATAACGATATAGTCAAGATCTAGCTCTTTGCATAAAGCCTTAGCTACTGTGGTTTTACCGAGGCCAGCAGTTCCAGTGAGTAACATATTTTGTACTTCACCACTGCTGACCATTTGCTGAAATGTATCTTTGAGGGAGACTGGTAAGATAGTTTCAGCGATTGTTTTTGGGCGATACTTTTCAACCCATAGAAAGTCTTTGGACATATTTACTCCGATGTCAATTTAATTCATTATATAATATATGGAGCAGAATGTAAACCTTTAATTACCGTCTAGCTGTTGTTGTTCAACCATTGCTGTTAGCTGAACGCATTGATCGCGAAGCTGACCAATTGTTGTGAGCTCTTCACCACGGAAGCCTCCACGTTGAACAATTGTATCAATTACAGCGATAGCACTACGTGCAATTCGGTTTCCGATGTCTGCAATCTGCGCATCTTGTGATGGGGGTACGTCAGGTGTTGGCTGAGGTACGACTTGTTGGACTTGTTGTTTTGCCATTATTTAAGCTCCGTAAGTTGTTGTTTTATCGAGTGCAAGCCAATAAGTCATATTCTTATCGGTGTTTGTCCATTTGGACATTTGCTTGGTTGAGATGCCTACTTCATAATCACCTGGTAGGACTTTTAGGTTTTCAATGCTATATATGAAGTTAAAATCTTCGCTTTCATATGTTCCTGGTACATCAATACTAAATGTATTTGAAGTAGTATTTTCTTTATCTAGTACAGTTAATCTGATTGCACCATCGGATGCAGTAATAGATAACTCCTTATGTTTAAGTGCAGATGATGCACGTTTAATCTTAGCCATTGTATCTCGATCCATAGTAAAATGAACCACAAAGTTATTCATACCTCGTGCTTTCTCAAGCATACTTTCAGTTGGAGTTGTAACCATTGCAGGGTCTGTAAAGAAATACTTAATCTTTGATCGACCAGTTGAATCAGAAATCACTGCATGTGTTTCTTCAACTTTGATTTGTGGTTCATCTACAAGATCAATAACGCCTAGAAACTCATTGAGATCATATACACCAAACTTTGTAGCAAATGTCATATCAACAGTGCTAGTCGCTAAGATATTACGCGATTCAGCAATCGTTGAAATAGTATTACCTTCAGTAAATACAATATTAGAGTTAATGGTAGAATAGTTCTTTAAGACTTCTACAGTCATATCAGTTAGCTTCATATTCATTCCTTTTCATAATTACTATTATTATATCATATATTAAGCGGCTTGTACACCCTTATCTGATATTTTGCTAAAGTTTTTCTCTTTAAAAAACTCCAGCTTATTCTCAAATTTGTTATCAAGTATTTCACCTTTATGACTAATAACAAATACATTTGAATCATCGTCAAGTGAATACAAAATCTTCATAAGATTCTCAACACCATCATGATCAAGTGATGAGTCAAACGTTTCATCGAGTACTAATAGATTAGTGGCTACACTGTTTTTCATCTTGGCTATTTGCCGCCATGTAAAGAGAAGGGCCAAATCAATACGTTGTTTTTCGCCTTCAGAGAATGAATCATATGTAAACGAATCACGATGCCGTGACTTAATTGTTTCAATAAAGCTTTCGTCTAAATTAAAATGTACAAAGAAGTCAAGGATTTGTAGATACTTATTGACTAAGTTATTGATAATCGGTACATATTGTTTAATCACTTTTGTTTTGATACCGGTATCTTTTAGCATTTCAGCCATTACTGTATTGTAAGAAAAGACTTCATTGAGTCTTAAACGATCTTCCATGTAAGCATCTTTTGATGCAGTCATAGCTGCCATCTCTTCATTTGCTTTTGATAGATCGCCGGTGCGACCAGTCAGTCGTGTGATATCAGAATTAAATGATTTGATTGAAGCCTGTAACCGTTGAATTGCAATACTATTGTTATTGATTGATTGCTGACGATCACGAATGACACCTGCAGCTGTAGTAAACTTTTCAATTGTAGCAGAAACTTTGCTACCTTCTTCCTCTACTTTTTGAATACCATTTGTAAGTTCAGCTGCACGTGATTTAGCATCTGCAAGTTTAGACTGGCGTAACTCATCACCAATTGTTTGCTCACACGTTGGACATTCGCTATTGTCTTCATAAAATTTGGCATCTTTAACAACTGCTTTAATTGACGTATTAAACTCTGCTTTATATTGTAACAGACTTTGTTTACGGTTATTCGCTTCACTTAAAGCTAAATCAACCCTATCGCTTTCTTTTTCAATATATTCAGCTGACTCTACATTCTCAGCAATCAATGTATCAATTTCTTCTTCAGTCGCAGTAATCTGAATCTCTTTTGTATCAATTTCTTCTTCATTGATTGCATTGATATCACGAATATACTTGCGCTGAGAATCAATCTGATTCTTCTTTAAATCAAGTTGATGTGAGATATCTTTTAGCTTTTCTTTAAGTACGGCATTCTTTTCTTTTACAAGAGTATTCATTTTAGAGAATACGTTAATGTCAAGTAAATCTTCAATAACATCTCGCCGATGCTGTGCATTTAATTGCATAAATGGTATGAATGAAGAACTACCTAATACCACAATCTGATGAAAACTTTTGTGATTCAATTTAATGATATTCTGTTCGAGGATCTTCTGATACTCTTTTGCATGTGAATCCTGATTAATCATTACATCACCGCGCCAGATTTCAAAGATAGCCGGTTTAATACCACGCTTTACACGGAAGTTAGACTTACCTATAGTAAACTCAATTTCAACAATACACTCTTTGCCATTGATTGAATTAACAAGCTGTGGTTTACTAATATTGCGGTGAGGTTTATTAAACAATGCAAATGACATTGCATCAAGTAATGTAGATTTACCTGCGCCGTTTTGTCCTACAATCAATGTAGACTTATGTGACTGGAGATTGATTTCAGTAAACTCATTGCCCGTAGACATAAAGTTCTTCCATCGTAGCTTCTTAAAATATATCATGCTACCTCGAGTGCTTGTGCTTCTGCTAATAGATTACGCATATCAACTTTCAATTTGTCTTTATCTAATTCAGTTTCAACAGCATCGACATAATTGTCGAGAAGCTCACCAGTATCTTCTATTGATACGGATTCATCTTCTACATTATCACCGGCAAACTCGCTAAAGTTCTCGGCTATCTTCAAATCGTGTATGCTTTCATTCTGTATTTTATCAACAAATCGATCAAATGTAAATAGGTCTTTCTTGTTTATTACAGTTATTTTAACAAATTTGTTACATAGATGTGACGTATCAAACAATGTATAATCAACCTTTGAATCATCATATATGATATGCTCAAACAAAGTATTCTTATTTACAATCTTTTCAAGATCACGAGTTTCAGTATCAAGTATATGGAAGCCTTTCTCGTCATGTGCGTCTGACCAAAAGAACTCAAGCTGTGTACCGAGATATTGAATGTTATCGCGTTGTGAGCTTACATGAAAGTGACCAGACAATACTTTTTCAAATCGATTGAAGATGCTATGATCTAGACCGCCATGATGTGGCACACCTCGCATTACATCAAACCCTTTCAGTTCCAAATGACCACCAAGCCAATCTGCTTTACATATCTTAATAAACTCCATAGATTTGCCATAGTTTTCTTGAGTAATCCAAGGCAACAGAGCAAACTTAAATCCATCAAGATTCAATACAGTTGGTTCCATATGAATAGTTACTTCGTTCATATAATGGCCGAGTAACTCTTTTAACGCATTAAGCTCATTTGTATTCTTATAGAACACGTCATGATTACCTGGAATAACGTCCATATGAATATTGTATTCACGAAGCTTACTTAAGAAGTTCTTTCTAAAACTATGCAAAGATTTATAGTTAATGAATTTGCGATTGTCGAATACATCACCGAGATGAATGATTTTCTTAATATCGTTGTTTTTCAAATACGAAAAGAACTCATTATAAAATACGTTAGCATTATCAGTAAAGATATCAGATGCATTTCGAATACCTGCATGTGTATCGTTGAGTATTGCTATTTTCACTTAAATATTTCTCCTAAATCAGAATCACTACTATTAGCAGCCATGTCACGCTTTTTGCGTTCCTTCTTCTTTTCTTTTACAATGGCATCAATGTATGTGTCTTTCTCTTTCAACTGATCAATCTTAGACTTCAATTGATCGACGAACATATGCGCAGCAGCCAGTGATTCTTCATCGGCGTTGACTACAGCAAAGTCTTCAAATGGACTTTGTGAAATATACTTTAGCTTAATATCTTGTTGCTTCTTTTCTCGTGCAATACGACGTAAAAAAGCGTACCAACAAATTTGAGTAAAGTATGCAAAGGCATTTGGATTGCCTGATCGTGTAGCTGCTTCGATGTTATAGTTACCTATAGCTTTGAGACAGTTTTCAACTGCATCCATTACCATCTCTTCACGATACGTATATCGAATGAAGTTAGATTTGTGAGATAGGCCTTCGGAAATCTTAAGAAAGCATGTAGCAATATAATCAGTGACCTTAGGAATCTCTATTTTACTTGCTTCTGCTTGATTTGCCCTTTTAACATATTCAACAACGGCCAGAGAGAACTCTCGGTTGTTTACATAATGGGGCTTGTCTCTTGGTTTCATAATATACTCCTAGCATATATTACCTATTATATCATAGGTTCTGAGGATTGTACACTTATTTATTTTTAAATATTGTGCGTTTAGGGGGTTTACAATTTTGAAGAATCGGTGTATAATTAATAGAGTCTTTTGAGAAGGGGGTAATATACCCTTAATGTAGCTTCGGCTTTAAGTCTACAACATTATCATCTCTCTTTGCATCTTCACCGGCCATTTTATCTAAATGATTTTCCATATTCGATTGTTCTAGTTCTCTCATTTCCTCTCTTACAAGAGATAAGTGATGAACATATTGTTCTAATACCGTTGCATGTGGATTACTTATACAAATAACTGCGCCTGTATTTAATAAAAGAACATGAGCAGGATCTAAAATATGCATCATAAACGGTCTGAATGTATAATATCGCATATTGTTTTCGAAGTCTTCTTTTGATATAAGGAGATAAGCAGCACGTATAATAAAGCACTCTCCATCCTCGTACTCGTTTTGTACATCAACTAAATCACAAAGAATCTCTTCTCCGCTAAATAGTTTCATTTGTCTTATATCACTCATTTAAGATCCACCTCATAAATTTTATAATCAAACTCTTGTTTTATGTATATCTTAACCCGCTCAGCCGAATGTTCAAGTGTATAGTTCTTTCTGCCTTTCCAATGCAAGTCGTCTGCAATATCATATAGCTTTGCTACACTACCATCATCTGACTTTCGCAACCCTCGTCCGATTGATTGTAACACTCGGATTTGTGATTTAGAAGGCGAAGCAAACACAATGTTATGCAGGTTTCTAATATTTATACCAGTTGAAAACGTTCCAAGGCTGGCAACAACAATCGAATTTTTCTGGCTTTCTACTATCTTTCGAATTGCTTCTCGGTCGGCAGTATCAACCTGGCCAGACACAAAAAATACTTTGCGCTTTTCATGGGCCTTATCACGTATCAGATCAAAGAGAGGTTTCCCATGCTTCTCAACATAATTAAAGAGGACAAGGCTATTGCCGGTAAGATCAAGTGCTAAATTTGTAATTAAATTATTACGTGCTTCATTGCGTACAATATAGTCAAGTTCAGCTTGATAGTCTTGTTTTCCCCAGTTTCTGCGGACCTCCTCCGCATGCTTAAGCAACAAGACATTAATTTTTAGCTTTGCTAATGTGTTTTCGTCTTGAAGCTTTTTCGTAGTCGTTACATTATATATCTTACCGAAAAGTCCTTGTAAAACTAATTCGTGTGTCTGTGATCCATCTAATGTACCGGTTGTTCCCCAACGATATGCTGCTTCTTTACATTTATTCATAATCGTAGTAAGCGACTTTGATTTAAAGCCATGACACTCGTCACCTACTACTGCACCAAATTGCTCAAACCATTTTGGCTGCAACTTATAAATTGATTGCCATGTGGATACAACAATCTCTTTATCTGTTTCTTTATCTCGACCAGAATATATCCGATGTACACAGTCTTCAACAGGCATTCCATAATCTGCAAAGTCATTGTACATCTGTTCAACAAGCGATGTCGTTGGTACAATAATAAGAACCTTTTTATTATTCTCCTGGTGATTCAACAAATACCGTTGAACCAATGCGTAAATAATAAGAGACTTGCCCGAACCGGTTGGTGATATTAACACACCTCTTTTGCGATGCAATCCTTCACATACTGCATCAAACTGATAATCTCTTATCTGTATTGGCTTACCACGTGATTGCAATTCAAGCCCATCAATAAATTTTTTGATTTCTTCTGGGTTAATATCGTTCTGTGCATCTGGCCGACCATAATAATTGTTATGCTCAACTTCAACCTGATACTTACGTGGTTTGGCAAACTCATATAAAAACGGAAACAGGCCAACCGGAAGTTCCATCGTTTGAATATTGAATAAGCGGATTTTGCCATCCCATACACGATTCTTATATGCTGGCATAAACTTATAACCAGGCACATAGAATGAAAAGAACTCGCTAAGCTCATTCGCAATACCAAAGTCGCATGCAATATGCATGACAGAGTGATTCTTATTTTTAACTTTTAATACGTCCATAATTTTTATATATAATTCAAATAGGAGTGAGTAAATGGTCTATAGTCATAATGAATGGGATCCTCTTAAGGAAGTTATATTGGGAACGGCTCGTGGTATGTATTGGCCCATAGCCGATGGTGTTAAGTGGGAGATTCTTCCTTCAGGTCAAAAAATGCCTTCTCACATTATTGAACAAACAGAACAGGGCTTAACTGAGTATTCAAATAAAATGAAAACTTATGGTGTGAATGTACTTCGTCCAAAGGCTCGAAACTATGAAACTGTAAATGGTTTCGGTGCTTATTCAACGCGAGATACTGTTCTTATCATTGGTAACAAAGTTATATATACACCTACCAGATTCACATATCGCAGGGAAGAATGGCCTGCATTAAAACATCATTTTAAACTAGGAGAAATTATTCATGCACCGCTTGACGATCCCGACTTATATTTCGACGCCGCTAATATTATTCGCTGTAATAGGGATATTTTATATCTCGTAAGCGGAACTGGCTCGCTTAAAGGTGGCTTATGGTTACAAGAAACATTAGGCAAAGAATATAACGTACACATACTTAAAGGTTTATATCAAGGCTCACATTTAGATTCAACTCTTGTGCCAATCAAAGAAGGGGTTATATTAATAAATAAGGCAAGATGCTCCGAAGAACACTTGCCTGAATTTTTAAAGAAATGGGAATGTGTCTGGATTGAACCAGATGAAATACGAGATATATCAAACGATTATAATATTGCATCAAAGTGGGTAGGTATGAATATTCTTACTATAGAGCCTGGTGTTATTGTGCTTGATCAAGATCAAACAAAGTTAATTAAAAAATTTCGTGATATGAATTATACAGTTGAAACAGTAAGTCTACCATATGCAAGATATCTTTTAGGTGGTCCTCATTGTACAACTCTCGATACAGTACGTATAAATAGATAAATAACGCCAAACTTAATAGGAGAACACATGGCTTACCGAGTAACTAAAACCCATACTGGCCATATTTGGAATGCTGCTTATCCAGATCCTAAGCCATCAAATCAAACTGAATTTGACGCAATTTTTGAAGCAAAAAGTGTTTCGCAAATTTTAGCTGAAATTAATGCATTAGGCTTAACTGATTGGGCAACTTATAAAGATGATATAACAACAGTTTTAAATGCAGCTCCAGTTTCAGAATCATTTGATGCAGAAAATCAAACTCTTACAGTTGTAAAAGATTGGCCATCAAAAGCATTGCACGATAAACATCAAGCATTTTTAATGCAGATTGATTGGAATACAGTTACACCATTAATTGAAAGTGTTCTTACATCAGGTGTAGAAGTTTAACCACCAGCTTCAAACATTCGCCATTTAATCATATTGCCTATTGTTTGATGCCGCCATTTAATATTATCAACAATCTCGGTTAGCGTTTCAACTGTTATCTTCCACTGATCTATTTTTTGTTCTGATGCTTGTATATCTGTATCAGCATCATAATAATAATCCATCTCACCCTTTAATACACGTAATCCTTCAAACGGATCGAAGTCCCAACCGTGTGCTTCAATTTGCTCTTTATTCATTTTGCCATTATAATATAGCCACTTTTGTTTTAGCAATACTTTTTGTTCTGCATGAGCACGTCTCAACGCAATTTTAGCTTCAGCAAGCAATGGCAAATATTTAGCATGTAACACTGGGGATTGACGAGAAGACTCATCTAATGATGTATTATCGATCTTCGAGTCTTTTTCCCACATCTGTAGGATTTGTTCAAGATATTTCATAGTATTATTATAACGTATTATTTAGTAATTGTAAACGTTGTATATGCAAAAGTTACAGGAAATGTTATAAATTGTACACCGTCAACTGTAGATTGAAAATTGATTGTGCCAAGGTTAGTAGGAAACGCATCTTTATATCGGATTGTATCAATCGTATTGTTATGGCTACTTAATACAAGAACGCTAATATCATAAAAGCTTTTATCTTGACTTATAATTGTATTGCCATCAGATGGGGTTTGTTTTTGTTCAACTCCAACTGTAAGCCAATCATGCATTTCTTTATATACATTCATATTCTCATCAAGAATTGTATCAATCGTAAGCGTGCCATATTCTAGCTTATCACCAGGAAGATATACATTAGAACGACGAAACGTTTGAATTGCGGGAGATACACTGACATCAGGATGCTGTACTGACTGTGCAAAGAATTCTAAGTTTTTGAATCTATCTCTATTTACAACTACTTTAAAACCTGTTGGCTGTAAAAAGTTTGTTCCTTCGAATTTTGAAACTGTAGTGGCCATATTATATCCTTTAATTACATGTCTATTTATATGAAAAAATGTGTATCTTTTTTAACACATTTATAAACTATTTTCATTTTGTTTGAAAATAACTATTTACAACTGTTAGAAGATAGTGTATATTGATAATATAAAGTAAATAAAGGAGACTACAAATGGGAACATCATCTATGATTGCCATTAAAAACGAAGATGGCTCTGTGACTGCATCTTATTGTCACTATGATGGTTATCTTGCTTACAATGGCATGATGCTAAAAGAAGCCTATAATACACAAGAACTTGCCTCAGCTGTTGCAAACAGTGGTTACATTTCTGCTTTGAATGAAAATCTTCAAGATAGTATTGACAAATCTGCAAACACTGATACAGCAGTTGTGTATGAATGTTCTGATGAATACCTTCTTACAGGTTGGGAATATTGTGGAGCACAATTTCTTTATCTTTGGGATGGCGAAGAATGGCTTTATTCTTCATTGAAAAATCATGGTTGGAATGAATATCAATTAGAATTAGAGGAAGCTTAATGTTAGATTCAAAAGAATACTTCGAAATGATGCTTGATTTGTGGGATGAAAATCACACTGAAAACTTAGCAATGATGAAAGTTTGGATGTCAAAAGTGATTGACGAAAGGGAGAATGTATAATGGCCGCACGTGTATATCAAATTATCTTAACTAAAACTCAACGTGATGCAAT
>Ga0181395_1000050_pt1 | contig 40638 bp, 45 predicted proteins | sample 18SPOviralmetaG_FD_130124 | JGI IMG/M metagenome (GOLD analysis project Ga0181395, IMG submission 130124) | Marine viral communities from the oligotrophic San Pedro Time Series (SPOT) site, San Pedro Channel, CA, USA - 18 SPOT_SRF_2010-12-16 | ecosystem: Environmental > Aquatic > Marine > Strait...
CTTTATAAACCACATACCAAAGGTCAAGGTCAGTGATGGTGAAGTCAAGATATCTATAGACTAGATCCATGTGTTTTTTTCCTTCTCTCTTGTAGGCTATTTTTTTTTCCATAATTTTCTCCTTTCTTTTACGGGTTTACTACTATGCCACTTTGTACTAATTAGTCAAGTGTGAATCTTGGATCTCTTTTCTTATCTTCTATTCTCCATACTCTCCACCCTTCTCCTACTCCCAAATCTCTCAAAGCAAACTGACGATCCCAATAACCATGAACCATCCAATTATGAGCTCTTGATCTAAACCTGTTTGCAGCAGCAAGAGATCCAAACAAAACAGAATCCCCAATCTCCATATCATGCAAGGTCCAATAAATATCATCAATCTTAAGCCTATGACTCTTTCTACCCAATGGGTCACATAGCTCAATGAGTGGAATGTTCTTATCTATTTCTAATGGCATTATGCAGCTCTCCTTATATCATGAGAAAGGACCTCATCTCTGAGATCCTCATAGGACTTATACATCCATCCAAACTTCCTAGTAGGATGGGACTTAAGTATTTTGGTTTTCTTGATTAGAGGAATCTCTAATTCACGGGCTCTATTGTAGACATTGTTCATTTCTATAGCTTCTTCTAAAGTTCGGATATAGCACTTGTCCCACTTAGCTCTACTGATCCTAGTAAAGTTTTGGTCCAAAGTTGGACTCTTATATTTCACCCACTTATAACCTACTTTAGCTTGGACCATTCTGTAGCCCCCTATGTAGACCCAGTATTGGGGTAGTTTTTGTGCAGATCTAGTCATTTTATGTTCTCCTGTTTTTATTGATCTTAATACCATTATACCATATTGGAATACATATGTCCAATCGGGATATATTCCATGTTGTTCTTTTTAGAAAAATAATGATAATATGTGAGAATCTATGACTAAGAAAGCAGCCAAAAAGAAACTAACTCCTGAATTGAGAACTTTAATAAAGTCTGAATTTGTGCAGGGCTGCGAGACAGAAACTGGTGATAGAAAACATTACACTATAGAAGAATTGATCAAAAAGCATAATGTAGCATCAGCCACATTATATAGAGCTGCAAGATCTGAAGGATGGAAATCTTTAAGACAACAGTTTGAAGCAGAGATCCAAGAACAATTAAATGAGAAGAGAGCTAAGCATCTTGTAAAAGAGGGCAAGGCTTTTGATGATAAATTTATAAGCAAGTCTCAGGAGATCATTGAGCAAGTAGAATATTACTTTAAGATGAACACTGATGCCTTGAAGATGAAAAGTAAACCATTTCCACCTCAACAATTATTAGGACTATGTAATGCTCTTACAGTAGCTCAGAAACTAAGCAAGGTTGCTATGGGTGAAGTCACGGAGAACATCAATGTCAACAGCACTGTCAAAGAAGCGGAATCGTTCAGAAGAGTTATGGACCTCCTACACGGAGTTAAACGAGACCGCATCAACAGCGACAGCGAATCATTACACTGAATGGCTGACAACTGCTAGGAAGAAGCAGCTTACACCTATTACAGACTATTTAGTTTGGCTTATATTGGCAGGTAGAGGATGGGGTAAGACTAGAACTGGAGCTGAAGATATTGCAATCTATGCAATGGATAATGCTAATGTTAATTGTGCTGTAGTAGCTCCCACTCATGGAGATCTCAGAAGAGTTTGTTTTGGTGGTCCATCAGGATTACTCTCAATCATACCTAAAGAATGTCTCCTTAAATCTAAAGAACAGGCAGGATATAGCTCAACAGTTTCAGAGATCCGTTTATGGAATGGATCTAAGATCATAGGATTTGCAGCTCAAGAACCTGAGAGATTAAGAGGACCTCAGTTTCATAGAGCATGGTGTGATGAAGTTGCATCATGGAGATATCCTGAAGCCTTTGATCAGCTTTTGTTTGGTCTTAGATTAGGAGATAAACCTCAGGTCACAATAACCACTACTCCTAAGCCAACTAAATTAATTAAAGATCTTATTGAAAGAGATGATGTACATATTACAAGAGGATCTACTTTTGAGAATGAAGCTAATCTAGCTGAGTCAGCATTAGCCATGCTTAAAGAAAAGTATGAAGGCACCAATCTAGGAAGGCAGGAGCTGTATGCAGAGATCATAGAGGACTTTGAAGGCACCTTATGGAATTCTAAGATGATAGATGAAGCAAGAATCAATGATGATAGGGATCTAATGAAGATAGTAGTAGCGGTAGATCCTGCTGTCACCGCTAATGACAACTCTGATGAGACTGGTATAGTGATAGTAGGTAAGGATTATAATAATGAGTTCTATGTCCTAGAAGATCTATCAGGCAGACATACTGCTGATAAATGGGGTAGAATATGTGTTAATGCTTTTTATGAATGGGAAGCAGATAGAATTATATGTGAAACTAATAATGGTGGAGACTTGGTTGAGAGGTTAATAAGAAACATAGATACAAATGTTCCTTATAGATCTGTCAGGGCTACAAGGGGTAAGATCCTTAGAGCCGAGCCAATCGCAGCTCTATATGAGCAGAGAAGGGTGCATCATGTCGGTGCTTTCCCTGAGCTAGAACAGCAGATGTGTAGTTATACAGGCGATACACAAAGCTCTCCTGATAGACTAGATGCTTTGGTTTGGGGTTTAACTGAACTGAGCAAGTCTAGCGGAAATGTAAACTGGAGAATAAGTTGATATGGCAGATAATAGAAACATTTTAGATAGGTTGCTAAATAGAAATCAGCCTAATCAAACAAAGAACTCAAATATGATGGGTTATTTTGGTGTAGGTACTGAAGAGCCAAAGGCTTATAAATATCAGGATCTAGCAAAAGAAGGGTATCTTAAAAACGCTATAGTCTATAGATGCGTTAATGAGATATCAAAAGGAGCTGCAGCAGTTGGCTTCAATGTTAGATTTAAGAATGACACTATATTAGAACAGCATCCTCTAATAGATCTACTCAATAGACCTAATCCTCAGCAGTCTTATTCAGAGTTCTTTGGATCTCTATATGGATACTTGCTGCTTAGTGGTAATACATATGTTCTTAAAACAGGTAGCGACAGAGGAGCCCCAAGAGAGCTGCATCAACTTAGACCTGACAGGATAGAAATCAAGGGCAGTGGAAACCCTATACCTGAAAAATACATTTATAAGATCAATGGTAAAGTTCAGGGGACCTATGATGTAGATCAAGACAATGGTTACAGTGAGCTTAAACATATCAAACTATGGAATCCTATGGATGATTACTATGGCTGTTCACCTTTAGCTGCAGCAGCAGTAGAGGTAGATCAACATAATATGATGGCAAAGCATAATGTAAACCTTTTAGCTAACGGAGCTAGACCATCAGGAGCTGTTATATTTAAGCCACAAGATGATGCAGGGTTTGCCATGAACTTAACTGATTCACAAAGGCAACAACTTCTAACAGACTTAAACAACAGATTTAGTGGTGCAGGTAATGCAGGTAGACCAATGCTATTGGAGGGAGACTTTGACTGGAAGGAAATGGGTCTAAGTCCAAAAGATATGGACTTCTTAAATCTAAAACATCTATCAGCTACTGATATTGCTATGTGCTTTGGTGTTCCTTCTCAATTAGTAGGAGTTCCTGATTCACAAACTTATTCAAATGTAGCAGAAGCAAGATTAGCTCTGTATGAAGAAACAATTATTCCCTATCTATCTAAGGTCCAAAGTGACATGAATGAATGGTTAGTTCCAATGTTCGGTGATGGATTAAGCATAGAGTTTGATATTGATTCTATTCCTGCTCTTTCAGAGAGGAGAAAGAAGATCTATGAGAATGTCACCAGTGCTGTAAGAGAAGGCATCATGACAAGGAATGAAGCTAGAGAAAGAATAGGACTAGAGCCTGTAGATGGCGGAGATGGTCTTTATGTTGCAGCTAATATGTTCCCTCTTGGTGATGGTGATGTTCCTGAACCTGCAGATCCAGTAGAAGAAGAAGATCTTGAAACATATGATCCTGCAGAAGCAGAAGAGGAAGATGATAAAGACTTTGATGATTGGGTATCTATGAGCAAAGACATAGACACTGCTAAAGCTCTAAGTGATATAGACACTAAGCCAACTGCAACTATGGCGAATAACGCAGAGAGAGGGTTGGCACTCAGAAAAAAGCATAAAAGGGGTGGAACCTCTATAGGAGTTGCTAGAGCTAATCAGCTAGTAGCTAGAGAGAACCTCTCCTTATCAACAATTAAAAGAATGTATAGTTTCTTCAGTAGGCATGAAGTAGATAAACAGGGTCAGGGTTTCAACTCAGGAGAAGAAGGCTATCCGTCTGCAGGTAAGATAGCGTGGCTGCTTTGGGGTGGAGACTCAGGCTTTGCATGGTCTAAATCAAAACGAGATGCTATAGAAAGGGAAGAAGCTAAGTCAGGATGGTTTGATCATGAGTTCTTAGAGAACAACATTCCGACTATTACCAAAGTAAGTGCAGCAGTAAAGAAAGGATTACAAAAGAAAGCTGATGATCATAATGAAAAGCATGGTGACAGCAAGACAAAGAAAACAAATGTAAGAACCCTTACATCAGTATTTAATAGAGGTGTAGGAGCTTATAGAAGCAATCCTAGCTCTGTTAGACCTACAGTGAACTCAGAAGAGCAGTGGGCTTATGCAAGAGTCAACAGTTATTTATATGCCTTGAGAAATGGGAAGTTCAGGAGTGGGAAGCATGATACTGACCTATTCCCTAAAGGACATCCTCTCTCAAGTAAATGAAACTAAAGACTAAGCAATTTCATACCTTTAAAAGGGGCAGAGTAAACTCTAGGCTAGAAGCTAGAAAGCAGAGAGTGCTTATTAATAATCTTTCTAAGAGATGTAATAAGAACCTATCTAACCTATTCAGGAAGTTCACTAATACCAATCTCTACTTATATAAGACTACAGGGATCTATGAACCTCAGGCAGCATCACAAAGACTAAAAGAAGATCTCTTTCCAGTAATGATGAGCCACTATAGAAGAGTTCATCTTGCAGTCTATAAGGGCAATGAAGAGCTGTATAAAGGACTATTTAAGTCTCAGGAAGCGTTTGTATTTGGCAGATCCAAAGAATTTGAATCAATGATAGCTCTCTATTTCGGATCTAAGGAGTTTGTTTTATCAGGCATAGCTGATGATATGTCTAAGAAGATCCTCAGGCTTATAGGGCAAGGCAGAGCTGACAACTTAACTTTAGATCAGATCACAAGGAATGTAGCTAATCAGTTCTTACCCATCAGTCTTAGAAGAGCTAATCTAATAGCAAGAACAGAAACGCACAATGCAGCTTCATTCTCTAATCACAAATACCATGAGCAGCTTCAGGGAGATCTAGGAATAGAGATGGTCAAGAAGTGGGTGGCTACTTCTGATGAGAGAACAAGATCTTTTCATGCTGAAGTAAATGGATCTATTGTAGGCATGGATGAGAAGTTCCTTGTAGCAGGAGCTAGGATGGCATATGCAGGAGATCCTGCAGGTGGTGCTAAGAATGTTATTAACTGTAGATGCACTGTTGTCTATGTAGAAGCAGAAGATCAATTAGATGGAGATCTAGCAGGTGATTCAGTAGATGGCATAACTGACACTGTTCCAAAATATGTACCTAAGATGACAAGAGGTGGATTTACACCGCAAGGAATAAACTTCAGAGACACTGTAGCAAGAGCATTAGGATCAGGTAATGCTTTAAAAAGGATACAAGAGACAATTAAGAATAACTCTAAGAAGTGGGGAGTAGCCAATCAGAAAAATCCAAGAGCTTTAGCTTCAGATCCGTTTTTTAATGCAAGGCAAAGTGCTAAGTCAGGTGATGCTATTCACCGATTTAGAGGAACTCATGCAAGAGACTTTGGAAGAACTGCAATCACAAAAACACAATTAAAGAACGCAGGATATACAGAATTTGAGTCTAAGATGTTCTTTGAAGCACTAGACGAAGCCTTAGGAGATATGAATAAAATGTCTGAAGCCTTTGGTATACCCCCCTTAAGAGGTTTAAAAAGTGCAGGTAGGAATAAAAGAATGAACGCAAGTATGGGTGATGGTGTCATGAATATAAATCTTAAAAATGTTAGAAAGTATTTCATGAGCAAAAAAATAGCCTATGCTTCTGCTGAGACTGCAGAGGATCTTGTAAAGGAAATTGGTGATGCAGCTACAGAAGCATCTAAACCTGACTACATGAAACTATCAAAATGGACAAGAGCTGATGATGCTAAAGATATTCCTTACTCTGTCAAGGCGTATATGGATAATGGTGTAGATGAATTTAAGGCTCTTATGTATCATGAGTATGGTCATCATGTTCATCAATCATTGCATTTAGATTTTACAGATCTAGCTTCTTATATGAATACTCTTGAACCTGCAATGTTTGAGAGATACTCAGGTTTTGCTGAAGAAGCTATTAAAAACAGAGTTCAATATAATCTAGGACTTAAAGAGACAGGTCCACTTGGCAGAGCCTATTGGGGTCCTTCAAAGTATGGCAACAGTCAGCCTGTAGAATGGTTTGCTGAGAACTTTGCACTATGGGCTAAGGGCGGTCATGATGCCTTGATTTCACCACAATTTTTATTGGTGATAGAAGATTTTATGGAACATGGAAGGAACTTCAACTTCGGGAAACCTAGATAATGAATATCAATCAGCTACAAGTAAAATATAACAAACTAATAGAAGGAGATCAGCCCTCAGTAGAAAACATTAAAGCAGCAAGAAAACTCTTAAGATCATACAAGACCAAAGATCCTGATGAAGAAGAGATTTTAAGTTGGTTGTTTGAAGGGTTGTATCTATTGAATGGATGAAGTATAAAAAGTATAGATTCATAGAATCTTACAAAGGAACAATAATAGATATTTACATATAGACATATGAAGAAAGGTATAACAGCAGGAGCTTTTGATTTATTACACGCAGGACATATAGCAATGCTTGAAGAAGCTAAAGCTGTATGTGATCACCTGCTTGTAGCAATCCAGTTAGATCCCTCAATAGATAGACCTGAAAAGAATAAACCAATTCAATCCATAGTAGAAAGGCAAATACAGATCAAAGCTATCAAGTGGGTAGATGACATTATTGTCTATAACAGAGAGCAGGAGCTAAGAGATATTCTTTACACCTTACCCCTAGATATTAGGATCATTGGATCCGAATATATGGATCAATATTTTACTGGAAAGCAGATATGTGAAGAGATGGGAATAGAGGTTTATTATAACTCTAGGAAGCACCAGTTTAGCTCTACTGAGCTTAGAAAAAGAAAAGGGGTCATAGACCCCCTTTAGAAAAACCCCTCCTTAGAAGGAAGGATCTTGATAATATCTTCTTGTACCAAAGTGGATATATCCATGACCTTTTCTGAATCTATTAGTTGCTTCATTTTTAAATGAAACTTTATAAGTGTTGTCATGTACCCAGTTTTTTTCCTGAACATATTGCTCAGCTCCGTTAGGGTTTGGAATATAGATATAAGACTGCTTTCCACCATATTCAAAACTATGATTTCCATCAGGTCTATGATCATCTTTTCTTAGGGTAATAGTTCTATTACCTTTCTTACCAGTGATTTCAGTGACAGTATAAGGATAGCTATCAGAACCACTTGATCTAGTAGCAGCCATGCCTACTTGAATGTCTAGTCTGCCTTCTAGTTCTAATTCTGTATCAACAAGGTTGCTGATGAAGTCTGAGATGTTAGTTGAGTTTGTCATTTTATTGTCCTGCTCTAAGAGCTTTTAATTGATTATGAATTTATTATAAACCCAAATTGGAATACACTGCAAGAACAAAATGAACTATTTTATAATATCACTACATATTGTGCTAAAGTTGCTCTTGAGATACTATATAACAAGAAATCCTAGATATAGTGATTTATAATTTTGGGAGATTGACACTATGGCAGTTGAAGAATATTCAAACAATGAAATAGATGTCAAGGCTAGTCAGCCTGATTCTACAGAATATTCCAGTGTGAATGACAGCAAAGAAGAAATAAGAAAGGATGTCTTTGACAATCCTGTTGAAGCAAATGCAAGAGCTAAAGAAATAGGGTGTGTAGGATCTCACTCACATGATGAAGATGGTAATACAGTTTATATGCCATGTAAGACTCATGAAGAATACACTGAGCTTACAGGAGAGGAAGTGAAGTCATTTATAGAAATCAAGTCAGAAATCAAAGCCTATCAAGATGAAGAAGAAGATAAAGATTATGGTACTTTTCAAGGATATGGATCTGTCTTTGGAAACAAAGATCTAGGAAATGATGTCATAGAAGCGGGAGCTTTTACTAAATCACTCAAACGAAGAAAACCCCAAAGTGTGAAGCTCTTATATCAGCATAAGTCTGATATGCCTATTGGTGTCTTTGATTCAATCAAAGAAGATGAGCACGGGTTAGTAGTCAAAGGTAGGTTAGCACTTAAAACACAAGCAGGTGCAGAAGCCTATGAATTATTAAAGATGGGAGCTCTTGATGGTCTATCAATAGGCTTTAGAGTAAACCCTGACCAAGTTTCATATGATAAGCGTGGCAATAAGCGACTTATTAAAGAAGTAGACTTAATGGAAGTCTCATTGGTAACTTTTCCAATGAATCCTAAGGCAACAGTAATGTCTGTCAAAGGAGATGAGATTTCTATAAGAGAGTGGGAAAAGGGGCTGCGTGATGCTTTCCATCTATCCCGTTCTGAAGCGAAAGTGGCTGCAGCAGCAGTTACTAAGTCTTTTGAAGTTAATCAGCGAGAAGCTGAGAATCAAAATGCTGAATTGGTAGATGCCATAAAGAACTTAACTTTAACCTTAAAATCTTAATAGGAGATAATTATGTCGGAAGATATAAAAACAGCTATTCAAGATCTTGGAGAGACTTTTTCAGAATTTAAGAAAGTCAATGATGAGAGACTTGAGAAGCTAGATAAAGGTGAAAGCGTTGCGGAACTAGATCAGAAGATGGCTAACATTGAGAGCAAATTAAACACTCTTGAAGAAGTTAATCAGAAGCTAGTGGCTGCAGAGCAATCACAAAAGAACCTACAGGAAACAGTTGAAAAATTTGAAACAAGGCTAACACGCCCTAATTCAGGTATGGATACTAAAGCTGTAGATGAGTATATGGGTGCATGGGATTCATATTGCAGAAAAGGTCTTGAAGGTCTTGATGCAATGGAGAAGAAAGCACTTACTGTAAGTAATGATTCTACTGGTGGTTACTTAGCACCTGCTGAATATGTGAGAGAGTTGATCAAAGATGTAACTGAAATCTCACCTATCAGACAAATTGCTAGAGTAAGATCAACTGGTCAGAGATCCATTCAGATCCCTAAAAGGACTGGACAATTTGCTGCTCAATGGGTAAGCGAATCAGGAACTAGATCAGAGACTACTGGTTGGCAAGTTGGCTTGGAAGAGCTACCTGCTCACGAGCATTACGCAATGGTGGATATATCAGAACAAGATTTAGAAGATTCAGTCTTTAATCTTGAAGCAGAAATGCAGTCAGAGTTTGCAGAGCAATTTGCAAAAGCTGAAGGTGCAGCTTTCTGTACTGGTAATGCTGTTGGTAAACCTGAAGGCTTCATGACTAATAGTTCAGTCTCAGAAGTTAATAGTGGTGCAAGTGCTGCTTTAACTGCTGATGGTTTAATTTCATTAGTACATGGCGTTAAGTCTGATTATGGTAAGAATGGTGTATTTGTTTTTAACAGATCTACTCTTTCTGCAATCAGAAAGCTAAAGGACACTGCAGGTCAGTATATCCTTCAAACAGGCATGAATTTAGAAGGTGGTGCAATAAACACTATTCTAGGTCATCCTTACATTGAAGCTACAGACATGGCAGACATTGGTGCAAATGCTTATCCTATCGCCTTTGGTGATTTCAGACGAGCATATATGATCGTAGATCGTGTATCACTAGCGGTTCTCAGAGATCCGTTCACACAAGCTACAACTGGTAATGTAAGATACATTGCAAGGCGTAGAGTAGGTGGACAGGTTATACAAGCTGAAGCCATTGTTAAACAGAAAGTATCAGCATAAGGAGATAACATATGAATGATTTAAGTAATAATCTAAAAATCGTAGCAAGTGTTGTTCCTGCTGCTTTAGATGCGGATGCCAACGGAGTTGGAGTTGACACACAAGGGTATGAAAATGCTTTAGTAGTTGTTAATTGCGGTGTTGAAGGTATCACTCTAAGTAGCACTAACAAGATTGAATTTGAATTAGAAGTATCTGATGACAATTCTTCTTGGTCAGATGCGACTTCTGCAGATGTTAATGGCACTTTAGGTGCTAACGGCAACTTTCTCACATTGGATGACAATGCTGAGACACCTAGCGTAAGTGAGCTAGAATATCTAGGTAATAGTAGATATATAAGAGTTGTTGCGAACTTCAGTGGAACGCATGGTACAGCTACACCTATGGCTGCAAGTGTAATTCTAGGTAAGCCTAGACACGCACCTGCATAAGGTTAGTTATTGATTTTGGGGGGTGAAATTCCCCCCTCTTTTAACAGGAAATAATTATGGCAAAGAAATTTAAAATCATGGTTCCAAAACCTGCGTCAGCAAACGAACATGGAACAGATGTAAAATTATATAAGGCTGACGAGATCATAGAATCTGAAGGTCAATGGCAAGATGATGTCATGCAAACTTTTGTAGAAAACGGATGGGCTATGGAAGTCAAGATGGATTCAGCAGAAGAAATAGTAGAAGTAGAAGCTGAAGTAGAGCCAGTAAGAGCAAGAAATGAAAAAGGTCAGTTGATCGGAGATGACGAATCAACACCTGATGTCAATGAAGCATGGGAAGGTGGAGAAGCACCTAAAGCTAAAGCCAAGAAAAAATCTACTAAGAAAACAACAAAGAAAAGCAAGTAACATTAGTTCTTTGTTATACTTTTAACAGCAGAAGCTGAAATGGTAGATACCATATTATATTTAGGAATTATTTATGGCAGCAGGGTATCATCATTTTATCATTGAGCAAGGAGCTACATTCAAGCACACGCTAACTCTTAAGGATGCTAGTGATACAGTCATTAACCTTACAGGTTATTCCGCAGAAATGGATCTGCGTAAAAATCAAGATGATTCCTCAGAAGTAGTCACATTAACAGTTGCTAATAGTAGAATCACTATGGGTGGTTCTGCAGGTACTGTCATTCTACAAATATCAGCTACAGACACTACAAACTTAACAGTAGGTGATGGTGTTTATGATATTGAGTTGACAGATTCAAATGGCAAGGTAGATAGAATATTAGAAGGCACCTACTCTATTAGAGGAAATGTAAGTAGATGAGCATAGTAAAAAGCATAACTATTACAGGTCCTAATGATATATCTGTTGTAACTGTTGGCACTCAAGGTGCTACAGGTGCACAAGGTACTCAAGGTACAAAAGGTGATAAAGGTTCAGTAGGGGTAAGTAATGTTGCAGGTCCAACAGGTCCTACTGGAGATAAAGGTCAAAAGGGAGAAGTAGGAGTCACGGGTAATACGGGCTCTACTGGTAATACAGGTGATAAAGGTCAGAAAGGTCAAACTGGTTTAACAGGAGACACTGGATCTAAAGGTCAAAAAGGCACTACTGGAGATACAGGATCTACAGGTGCAACAGGTTCACAAGGAGTTCAGGGAGATAAAGGATCTACTGGATCTACTGGTGACACTGGTTCTCAAGGCGATAAGGGTCAAAAAGGAACAACAGGATCAACGGGCTCACAAGGAATACAGGGAGATAAGGGTCAGAAAGGTGAAGTAGGAGTAACAGGAGACACTGGATCCAAAGGACAGAAAGGTGAGGTTGGAGTTACAGGAAACACTGGTCCTACAGGTTCAACAGGACCGACAGGATCAAAAGGAACAAAAGGTCAAGAGGGAAACTTTGGTGGTCAGACAGTAGAGTTTAACTTTGCGACTAATACAACTGACAGTGATCCCACTGCAGGTATAGTCAAATTCAACAACGCTAACATTTCTTCTGCAACTGTTATGTTTATTGATGATGTTGATCAAGGATCTACTGATATTCAGGCATATCTTAGAACTATTGATGATTCAACTTCTGCAATTAAAGGTCATGTCCGTCTATCAAATAAATCTGATGCGACTGATTTTGCCTTACTTCAAATAGGAGGGGCGATAACAGAAGCTACAGGATATTTTAAGGTCCCCGTTGCATATATATCAGGTGCTACATCATTTAGTGCTGATGAAGAACTCATAGTAACCTTTGCTAGAACTGGTGATATTGGTGATACGGGCTCAAAAGGTCAGAAAGGTACAACAGGTTCTACGGGCTCTACTGGATCTAAAGGTCAAAAGGGTGAGTTAGGAATAACTGGTAATATAGGAAATACAGGACCTACTGGAGCAACAGGTCCTACGGGTGGGACTGGACCAACAGGACCTGCAGGTTCTGATGGTGATGATGGAGACAAAGGTCAAAAAGGACAACAAGGTAACTCAATAACTGGACAAAAAGGACAGAAAGGAGAAGTTGGTGCAACTGGTAATGATGGCTCTAATGGATCTGATGGATCTAAAGGTCAGAAAGGAGAGGTAGGTGTAACTGGTTCTCAGGGAGATAAAGGTCAGAAAGGAACAACAGGTGCAACAGGTTCAGCAGGATCTGATGGATCTAATGGTTCTAAGGGTCAGAAAGGTGAGATAGGGAACACTGGTAATCAAGGACAAAAAGGTCAGACAGGAAATACAGGTGCTCAGGGAGACACGGGTGCTGCAGGTGGTGATGGTGCTGATGGAGATAAAGGACAAAAAGGACAGACAGGAACAAGCGGATCAGATGGTAGTGATGGTTCTACAGGACCGACAGGACCAACAGGAGCAAGTGTAAAGGGTCAAAAAGGTGAAGTTGGTTCAACTGGTTCTCAGGGATCAACAGGAGTAACTGGACCTACAGGACCTACAGGACCTACTGGAGCAACATCAGATAAAGGTCAAAAAGGACAAACAGGTTCAACAGGTACAACAGGTCCAACTGGTCCTACAGGTAACAATGGTAATGACGGATCTGACGGATCCAAAGGACAGAAAGGTGAAGTTGGAGCAAGTGGTTCTAATGGTAGCAATGGTTCAGATGGTAGTGATGGCGATAAAGGACAAAAAGGAGAAGTTGGTTCTACAGGATCTCAAGGATCTACTGGTCCAACAGGTTCCGCAGGTCCTACTGGTGATACAGGATCAACTGGTGGTACTGGTCCAACAGGATCCAAAGGTCAGAAGGGTGAAGTTGGTGTAACAGGTGGAACTGGTCCTACAGGATCAACTGGTCCTGCAGGTAATGATGGTAATGATGGTGGAACTGGTCCTACTGGTCCTACAGGAAGTAAAGGTCAAAAGGGTCAAACAGGTACAACAGGACCAACAGGTAGCGGTGGATCTACAGGAGATAAGGGACAAAAAGGAGAAGTTGGTGTAACTGGTAATACTGGTTCAGCAGGTTCTGATGGCGATAAAGGACAGAAAGGAACTACAGGTAACACTGGATCAACTGGTTCACAAGGATCTACAGGACCTACAGGTCCTGCAGGTGGTGACGGATCTGATGGAGACAAAGGTCAGAAGGGAACAACTGGATCTACAGGTCCAACAGGATCAGCAGGATCTAATGGTTCTGATGGTGCTGCAGGAGATAAGGGACAAAAAGGAACTACAGGTACGACTGGTAATACTGGAGGTACTGGTCCTACAGGTCCTTCAGGAAGCAATGGATCAAAAGGACAAAAAGGTCAGACTGGAAACACTGGATCCACTGGAGAAGATGGAGGTACTGGTCCTACAGGACCTACTGGTTCTAAAGGACAGAAAGGTGAGGTTGGTGTCACGGGTAATACAGGACCTACTGGTTCTACAGGATCAACAGGACCTACTGGTGGTGCAGGTGCTAAAGGACAAAAAGGTGAAGTAGGATCTCAAGGTTCTCAAGGAGATACTGGACCTACTGGATCTAATGGGTCTAAAGGTCAAAAGGGTACTACTGGTAATACGGGTTCAACAGGTGGAACAGGACCTACAGGTCCTACTGGAGACAAGGGTCAAAAAGGAGTTACAGGAGCTACAGGCTCTGCAGGTAATAATGGTAATGATGGAGCTGCAGGTGCCAAAGGTCAGAAAGGACAAACTGGAGCTACTGGTCCTACTGGATCTACTGGACCAACAGGATCAACAGGTCCTTCAGGTGGTGATGGCTCTGATGGTTCTAAAGGACAGAAAGGTCAAACAGGAAATACAGGCTCAACAGGTCCAACAGGAAGTAAAGGACAGAAGGGAGAAGTAGGTAATACGGGTTCTCAAGGACCTACAGGATCAACTGGTACTGGTATTACAATGGAAGGACAAGTTGCTCAAACAAGCAATCTTCCTTCTTCAGGCAATACAAAAGGTGATGCCTATATAGTTCAAGCAGATGACTCACTTCATATATGGGATGGCTCTGCATGGGTCAGTGGTGGATCTATACAAGGACCACAAGGATCTAAAGGGCAAAAAGGACAAACAGGATCTACTGGTGGTACAGGACCTACTGGACCTTCAGGATCTAATGGATCTAATGGATCTGATGGAGACAAGGGTCAAAAAGGAACCACTGGTAATACTGGAGGAACTGGACCTACGGGTGGTACTGGTCCAACAGGTCCTAGTGGTAATGATGGCTCAACAGGTCCAACAGGATCTAAAGGTCAGAAAGGTCAGACTGGAGCTACTGGATCTGCAGGATCAAATGGATCAAATGGATCTGATGGATCAAAAGGACAAAAAGGAACGACTGGTTCTACAGGTCCACAAGGATCACAAGGCGATACAGGACCAACAGGACCTACTGGAGCTAAGGGACAGAAAGGTACAACTGGTTCTACAGGATCCACTGGTGGAACAGGACCAACAGGACCGACAGGATCAAAAGGACAGAAAGGAGAAGTTGGAGTTACTGGTAGCACTGGACCAACGGGATCTACAGGATCAACTGGACCTACTGGAGGAACTGGACCAACAGGAGCAAAAGGACAAAAGGGAACAACTGGTTCAACTGGACCTGCAGGATCTAACGGATCTAATGGTTCAAATGGTGATAAAGGACAAAAGGGAACAACAGGTAATACAGGTTCAACTGGTGGCACTGGACCGACTGGACCTACAGGATCTAAAGGACAGAAAGGAACAACAGGAAACACTGGATCAACAGGACCTACTGGTAGCACTGGACCAACAGGACCGACAGGGGCTAAAGGTCAAAAAGGTCAAACTGGAGCTACAGGAGGAACAGGTCCAACTGGTTCTACAGGACCTTCAGGAAGTAATGGAAGCAATGGCTCTAAAGGTCAGAAAGGTCAAACAGGTAATACAGGTGGAACTGGTCCTACAGGATCAACAGGTCCGACAGGAGCAAAAGGTCAGAAGGGTACAACTGGTTCAACTGGTAGCACTGGACCTACTGGAGGAACAGGACCTACAGGTCCTTCAGGATCTAATGGATCAAACGGAAGCAAAGGTCAAAAGGGTCAGACTGGTTCAACAGGAGGAACTGGTCCAACAGGAAGTACAGGTCCTACTGGATCAACAGGAGGAACAGGTCCAACTGGTCCTACTGGTGCAAAAGGTCAGAAAGGTCAGACAGGAAATACAGGCGGAACAGGTCCGACTGGTTCTACAGGTCCATCAGGATCAAATGGTTCTAACGGATCTAAAGGACAGAAAGGTCAAACTGGTTCAACTGGTGGAACAGGACCGACAGGAGGAACAGGTCCAACTGGTCCAACTGGAGCTAAAGGACAGAAGGGACAAGCAGGAAGCAATGGATCTACAGGACCTACTGGTTCTACAGGTGGAACTGGTCCAACTGGAGCTAAAGGACAGAAAGGGCAGACTGGTGGTACAGGACCTCAAGGATCTACAGGATCAACTGGAGGAACTGGACCTACAGGCGGAACTGGTCCTACAGGTTCTAAGGGTCAGAAAGGACAAGCAGGATCTAATGGATCTAATGGATCTACTGGACCTACAGGTGGAACAGGACCAACAGGTGCAAAAGGTCAAAAAGGACAGACTGGAGCAGGTGGTGGAACAGGACCTACAGGACCTGCAGGTGGAACAGGACCGACTGGACCAAGTGGAGGAACTGGACCTACGGGTGGAACAGGTCCAACAGGATCCAAAGGTCAAAAAGGACAAACAGGCGGAACAGGACCTACAGGTGGTAATGGTCCTACTGGATCAACTGGACCTACAGGACCTTCAGGGTCTAACGGATCTAATGGTAGCACTGGACCGACTGGAGCTAAGGGACAGAAAGGTCAAACTGGTGGGACAGGTGGTACTGGTCCGACTGGTGGAACTGGATCTACAGGACCTACAGGTGCCAAAGGTCAAAAAGGTCAATCAGGTAGCAACGGAGGAACTGGTCCTACTGGTGGTACAGGACCTACTGGACCGACAGGACCTTCAGGTGGATTCAGCACCAACTCAAATGCACAAGTTAATAGCTTAGGTATAAATACAGGTGCTAGTGGAACAGCAGGTGAGATTAGAGCAACTAACAACATTACTGCTTACTATTCTGATGAACGCCTAAAAGACTTTGAAGGCAATATTCCTGATGCTTTAGAGAAAGTATTATCACTTGGCGGATACTATTTCAGAGAAAATGAAAAAGCTAAGGAAATGGGTTATGACAACGATAAAAGGCAAGTAGGGGTAAGTGCTCAAGAAGTACAGAAAGTCCTCCCTGAAGTGGTTACAGAAGCTCCTATAGATGCTGATTACATCACTGTTTGGTATGAGAAGTTAGTCCCATTATTAATAGAAGCTATAAAGGAATTGAATCAAAAGTTAGAGGATAAGTAATGGCTTACTCTTATATAACTCCTACTTCTGAACAAATGGAAACATGGATAGCTGACGGAACTATTCAAAGACTTTATGATGATTCTAAATCATACATAGATGCAGGTTCACATCCTTTTGATGATAATATGACAGATGATCATAAAAGAGATTATTTCATTACAAGATTTCTAAGTGTTTACAGTGAAGATTCATGGAGTCCTGATGAGCATACTCCTTTTAATCATGCAATGTTTGATGATGATAAGTTAATAGCTATTTATTGTGGTCATTATGATTCTTCAGATACTTCTGCAAATATATCTATAACTCTTTTTAGTCCTAATAAAAGTGGTTCTAAGTCATACCTATACTCATTAGACTATACCACGCAGAGAAGAAATGCTGAGAGAGCTTTAGGTGCGAACAAGGCTCATGTTTGGGTGCAGTGTGGTAATGGACCTGCTTTTAGAATGATGGCACAAAAGTCTTATGAAAATATTGGGGTACTCTATGAAGATGTTGTACATGAAGATATAGAGCAACATTATTATTATGAAAGACCTGCATATACAAGTATTCCTACTCCTGATGGGATTAGTGAAGAAGTACCTGCTGAAGTAGTAATGGACTTTAAAATGACACTAACAAGGTTTACACTGGTATTCAAATGACAACATTAAAAAGAGGTCAAAGCCTACAAGCTGACGGAATAAGAGACATGATGCTGAATCATGATGGCAATGGTTCAACATCTAGTATGGCAATGAACAGCACTAAGATATGGGAACGACAACCCTATAGAGGTGGTAGCGTTCATTCCAGTTCAAAAGGCACTACCTCAACACACTCTTTTAATGATCATTATGGCGTTGTAAAAACTAAATCAGGAACAGGCAGTTTTTCCACTGGTAGCACAAAAGGAGCTCTTACTACTAACTTTGCAGGATGGGGAACATCAGGTGGTACTCAAGGAGCAACTAATGGCGGTTCATCATCACAAGTAGGAGAGCTGTTAGATGGAACAAGCACTCACACTACTTCAGCGATTCCATTTTCTGATTTAGCACCTAATGCTGATGCTAATAAATGGCTATCTTATGCAGGTTATATAATCTCAGGTGGATTCCCTCAAGTTTTTGCAGCTAAGGTATGTTTTGAAGGTAGTGGTGCTCAAACAACTGATACTGATTGGACTAAGGTCCATTTCGCAGGAGATATAGAAACTGACCATAGTGGTAATAACACTTATATGCCAACTTACGGGTCAAGTGTCTTAATCTCTACATTAAATAGAACTGATGCTGTAGTTTCTACAGCTAGTTCAAGAATTGTTTACACATGGGCTAACGCAATACCAATATTACCATATCAAAATTCTGTTACTGCTGACTTTGTTTATTGGATAAAGTTTGAATAGAAACGCTACTTGCTAATTACATCTTATCATCCCATAATGGTATAAATCTTATAAGGGATATATAGCATGAATAGTATTTGGCAGATGTGGAAAGGTGAGCTCTCAGATACAGAGATAGCCGATATAATAAAAGAATGTGAATACTATGAAGTTCAAAAAGCTCAAGTAGCAAACGAAGATAGCAACATAAACCCTGATGTAAGAAGAAGCCAAGTCAGATGGATTGATTCTGCAGATCCTAATTCTAAATTTATTTATGATATTGTATGGAAGTATGCAAGAGCTGCTAACAAAATAGCCTTTGGTTTTGATATTCACTCATTGACTGATATTCAATATACAATATATGACGGAGAGGAAGAGGGCTTTTATGATTGGCACTTTGACACTTTTTGGGGGAATCCAACATTCCATGACAGAAAGCTAAGTGTCACTATTCAATTAAGTGACTCTAAAGATTATGAAGGCGGAGACTTCAAGTTTGATCCTCAGTATGAAGCCCCTGCTGCAGCAGATATAAGAATGAAAGGAACAGTCTTAGTCTTTGCATCTCCAATTAAACATAAAGTAGAGCCTGTCACAAAAGGCATTAGAAGATCTCTAGTGGCTTGGGTGGAAGGACCAAAATGGAAATAAAAATATGAAAACATTTATAGAAATAGGATCTTGTGATTTTGATACTAATCTCAAGCTGATAGAAGGTGGAGAATGGAAAGGAGTAATGTGTGAACCTGCTAATAAGTTTAGAGAGAATCTAATCAACTTAGCTAAACATATAGACAATAGAGAAAATCTAGTAATAGAATCTGCAGCAATATCTGATTTTGACGGAGAGACAGAGTTTACTGAAGTTATGGATACATCCAGTGGATCAAGAGAAACTGGAATTTGGAGAAGGGGAATATCAAGTATTACTGATGCTCATCACAAAGGCGAAAGAATATTAAACCTTGCTGATAACAGTGATTATATTGATTCTGTTTATAGTGTAGAGTGCATGACATTAGATTCACTTATAAAGAAGAATGATATCACTGAGATTGATTATCTAAAATTAGATGTTGAAGGACATGAAACAAACATCTTAGATGCTTACTCATGGAGCATATTACCAACATTCATTAAGTTAGAACACGCCCACATAGATGACATCTATGCAAGAGAGCTCTTAGAGTCTCATGGCTACCTTGTTTATGTAGAATCTGATGACATATATGCTATAAAATGAAGAAGCTAGTTATATCACTCCTAAGAAGGGCTGATAGGAAAGTAGCGTTTCAGCAAAATAATCTACAAGACTTTGAGTATATAGAAGCTGTTGATGGTCAGAATAATCATTTCAGACATATCAGGGGCAGAAAAGATTGGATAGATCCTTTTAAAAATAGACCTCTACAACAGTCAGAAGTAGCTTGTTTCTTATCACATATCAAAGCATGGAAGAGGTGTTATGAACTTAATCAGCCATGTATCATCATGGAAGATGATGTAGTTATTAATGATCTTTACAATGAAGATCTTTATAAAGATTTACAGCAAGAATTTGTATACCTTCAAAGAAACGAGAATGAGCCAAGTAAAACTGTTGATCTATCAGATCTATTAGAAAAACCATTTTATCCATATAATATGACAGCTTATTATCTAACACCTGCAGGTGCTTTAAGACTCTTGCAAGAGATTGATTATAAAGACTTTATTCCTGTTGATGAGTTTCTTCCTGAGTGTATTCAGAATGGACATATTATTAATGCTGCTGCGTTTAAGATAGATCATTGTGATCAGAGATCTAGGAAGGAATATTATTCAGACATAGAACAAAGTAAGCCTTTTAGAAACTTTAAGATCCATGCTGTTACTTGTGGTACTGACAGAAAGAAGTGCTCTAAACTAAATACAAGTGCTGCTCATCATGGCGTATCTATAACAAATATTGGCACTAATATTGTTTGGAAGGGTACAGATATGAGCTTCATGGGTGGTGGTATGAAGGTAAACCTTATGAAGGAATATCTAAAAACTATCCATGATGATGATGTAATAGTTTTTACTGATGCCTATGATGTATTTTATGCAGATAATTTAGATACTATCTTAGAAAGATATTTAGACTTTGGCAAAAAAGTAGTCTTTTCAGGAGAGTTGTTTTGTTATCCTGATTCATCAATAGCAGATCAGTTTCCTGATGCACCTACGCAGTTTAAATATATTAACAGTGGAACATATGTAGGGAGAGCCTTTGAGTTAAAGAAAATATTTAATCATTATAAAATAGCTGATGATGATGATGATCAACTCTACTGTCAAAAATGTTTCTTAAGTGGAAAATTTGATATAGGCATTGATTATGAATGTTATATATTTCAGACAAATTATGACAGAACAGTCAAGCTAGGAGATCAACTCAATAACCCTGATACCTATTGTTGTCCTTGTATTTATCATGGTAACGGAGGTGAAAGTGCAGCAGGTAAGTTTAACAGTTTATATGATGAATTTTATCCCTCTAGGAGTGCCTTATACATCCCCCACTATAATAAAGTAGAACAGATAGACAAAGATATGCTTCTAGTAGATTTCATGACTCAGGAGCAATGTGAGAGACTTATTGAAATAGCTGATGATCATGGTGGATGGGATTCTTTAGAATATGATAAATTTCCTGCTAAAGAAATTAGATTACAGCAAATAGACAAAGACAAAAAGACTCAACTATTTACAGAGCTTGATAAGCATTGGCAAGATCATATAGTCCCTACAGTGGAACAGTATTGGAAACCATTGCTAATGCACGGAATAAGAGATGCGTTTGTTATGAGATATTCTATGGATACTCAAGTCAAGTTAGCTTTACATCATGATGCTTCATTAGTCACTGGATCTGTAAAACTTAATGACGATTATCTAGGTGCAGAGCTTATTTATCCTAGACAAGGCTTCTCTAATAAAGATGTTCCTGTAGGTAAAATGATCTTATTTCCTGCAGCAGTTACGCATGGACATGAATGTATGCCACTAAAAGCAGGGGTCAAGTATTCTTACACAATATGGTCATGTAGATATACAGGTGATACAATTTAGAACAAGGCTCAAAAAAAGAGAAGAAAAGTCAGATGGCTCATATAAAGAATATTATTAAGTTATGGAGCTTTAAATGACAGCTAAGACAGCAAAATCAAGAATAGATCAGCATGAAGAGATATGTGCTTTACGCTATGAAAGCATAGAAAAGCGTATGGAATCAGGGTCTAAAAGATTTGTCCGAATGGAACAAATGATTTGGGGTCTTTATGTTTTGATTATAGGCTCACAAATAATAGGAGCTATGATCTAATGTCAGGTATAAAAATAACAACTCAACCAACTCAAGAACCAGTCACATTACAAGAAGTAAAAGACTATCTTAGAGTAGAAGATAACACTGATGAAAGAGTCTTAAGACCATTCATTGAAACTGCTAGAAGGTATGCAGAAGAACATCTAAGAAGGACTCTAATGTCCACCACCTATACTCTATTCATGGATTCACTTGATGAAATGGAAGATCCCCTTTGGGAAGGAATGAGAACTGGTCCATATAAGAACTATTATAAGAATTACATATGCCTTCCTAAGTCACCAGTAGTCTCTGTAACGCATTTAAAGACTTATGATGACTCAGATAATGCAACCACTATGGCAGCTTCAAGATACTATGTAGACAACGCTAGAGAACCCGCTAGACTGGTTTTAAGAACAGGAGAGACATTTCCTTCAGCCCTTAGAGTAGCTAATGCAATAGAGATAGAGTTTGTTGCAGGATACTCTTCACCTTTCTCAATACCTGAGCCAATTAGATTAGGTATGTTGCAGCACATAGCTTTCATGTATGAGCATAGAGGAGACAATATAGACTATTTACAAGCAAGACAATTCCCGCTAATGATAAAATCTTTATATGCTCCATATGTAATTCATGGGGGTTTAGGTTCATCTAACTTACAAGGTGTAGGTTAATGAAGGCACCAACAAGCATAGGCAAACTAAGATACAGAGTAGACCTGCAATCAGGTACAGAAAGCTCTGATGGTGCGGGTGGATGCACTGTAGCTCATGCAACAGTAGCTCAAATATATGCTGATATAAGACCTTCAGGTGGCTCTGAGCAGTATAGACAAGGCAAGATCCAAGAGAAAGTCACTCATAAAATATTTATAAGATACAGAAAAGAGATAGATAGCTCTTGGCGTATTCAATATGAAGGCAGGACATTTCAGATTAAGAACATAATCAATGTTCAGGAAAGAGATAGATTTCTTCAGTTATTATGTGAAGAAGGAGTTGCTGCATAATGCCTACATTTAAAAATGCTGCAGATCTAAAAAAACACATGGAAAAGATGTTGACAATACAAGCTCAAGTTAAAGCCTTTGGAACTATAGGTAGAGCAACTGTATTAGTCCAAAATACAGCTAAAGAAAGTTTAGGGAAAAAAGGTAGTGGTAGAGTATATCAAAAATATAATCAGAGAAGAGTACATCAGGCTTCTATAGCAGGGGCTCCACCTGCAACGGATACAGGATTCTTAAGAAGCAATATCACAATGAATGTTAAAAAAAGATCAAATGGATCTATGGTAGGTCAGATAGTTTCAGCAGCACCCTATTCACAAGCATTGGAGTTTGGAACAACTACTATGATGCCTAGACCATTTATGTCACCTGCATTAGAAAAGAATAGGAGAAAGATAGTGAAAATGTTTAAAGATGACGGAATAGTATAATGGCTATAGGACAGTTTGCATTTCAACAAGCAATATTCACTACCCTAAATGTAGCTGCTATAACTGATACTTTATCTTGTGGAGTAGTAGATGAAGTTAAGCAGAATCAAGCCTATCCATTTATTGCAATAGGAGAAGAAACAGCTATTGATTACAGCACCAAAGATATTGATGGTGGAGAATACACTGTTAATATAGATATTTGGTCACAATATAAAGGCTCAAAAGAATGTAAGCAGATTATGGACAAAGTTCATGACTTGCTGCATGATAGTAGTATTAGCGTTACTGGATTCAATCTAATAAATGTAAGATTTGAATATAGTGATATAATGAGGGACCCAGATGGTGTTACTAGACATGGGATCATGCGATTCCGAGCAATAATATTAGGATAATCTAATTTATTTATAGGAGAAAAAAATGGCAGCACAAAAAGGGTTAGATATGTTACTGAAGATCAATACCAGTGGTAGCACTTATGCTACTGTTGGAGGTTTAAGGTCAACATCAATCACTTTAAATGATGAGTCTGTAGATGTTACTAGCAAAGATTCTCTAGGTCATAGAGCATTATTAGCAGGTGGCGGAATGAACTCTGTCTCTATATCAGCTTCAGGTGTCTTTACAGATGCTTCAACAGAAGAAACAGTTAGAGCAGCTTTCTTTGGTCAAATGAATACATCAGACGGATCATCAGCACAAACTGCAGCATTTAAAAACTTCCAATTCTTAATACCTGATTTTGGTACTCTCACGGGTGCTATGCAGATAACGAGTTTGGAGTATGCAGGTGAATATAACGGAGAAGTCACTTACTCAATGAGTTTTGAGAGTGCAGGTTATATAACTTACGCAGCAGTTTAATTAATAGCTAGGAGTATTGGATGGCTTGGAAACAGGTAAAAGTCAAGATAGGAAAACAAGTCATAGATGCTATGGCTAAGAAAGACTATGTTGAGATCCCAAATACTGCAGAGATTGGTGAGACAATAAACATTGATGGGAAGGATCTTAAGGTCCTCTCATCAGTTGTTATTCTAAGAGGTGACATGATTAAAATAACTTTTGATGCAGGAGCATCATCCAAAATGGAGAAATCAAAAGATGGCGGAGAAAGCAGTAAACAGTCTTAAGGGTGAAACCTTAGTCACTCTAGCGGGTAAAGAATACAAAGCTAGAATAACAGTAAATTCAATCATGCAGATTGAAGCAGCGTGTGGAATGGGAATAATCAAACTTACTCAGAAGATGAGTGAGGGTGATATTATGATGTCCCATCTTATTGCTGTATTAGTACCTTCCTTGAGAGGTGGTGGTAATGATGTTCAAAGAGAAGATGTCATTAACATGGTAGAGGAAGCAGGACTGGTAAAGACAACAGGCGTTGTAGCTACCTTATTAGCATCAACCTTAACTGACAATTCAGAGGAAAAAGCAGCAGAGGGAAAGCAGAAAGAGGGAGAATAACAAGTGAATCCCTGCCTATTAGACGCTACTTTCAGATTTGCGTTGGCATGATAGGCATTTCTCCTGAATCATTTTGGGATATGAGTCCTAAAGAGATCTTCCTTGCTTTAGAAGGATTCTCTGAGTTCAATGGATCAGGGGAAGAAAAACCCAAGCCAATGACTTCAGGTAGAATGAATGAACTTATGGAGTTATACCCTGACTAATGGCTGAAACAATCAATACACTCCTAGTAGAAATCAAAGCTGAGACTCAGAAGCTCAAGAAGGGCATGAATGATGTCAATAAAAAGCTAGGGGAAACAAAAAAGAAAACAGATGGTGTCAATAAGGCTTTTAAAGCCATGTCAGGTATTGCTGCTACTATCGGTCTAGGCTTAGTAGTAAATCAAACAGTCCAAACTATAAGAGAATTTGAAGATCTTGAAGCAACCTTAAGAGCTGTCACTGGTAGCTCAGAGGGTGCGGGTAATGCTATGGCTGTTATCCGAGACTTTACCAAAGGCACTACATTCCAAATTCAAGAAGTCACACAAGCATTTATAAGACTTAAGTTGGCAGGTGTTGTCCCAACCTCTGATGTCATGACTGACTTTGGTAATTTAGCAGCAGGTATGGGTAGATCCATTGAGAATCTAGCTCAGGCAGCGTTCAACGCTACTACTGGTGAGATGGAGATGTTGAAGCAGTTTGGTATAAGAGCTGTTCAAGATGGTGATAAAATCACTGTCACTTTTGATGGTGTGACAAAGACGATTGAAAGAAGCGGTGAAGCTGTTATTGATTATCTTAGAACTATAGGAAGAGAAACATTCCCTACAGCTCTTGAAGAAAGACTTAATACTTTATCAGGTGCTATATCAAACATGAAGGATGCAAGTGCTGAGTTCATGGTAGCTATAGGTGAAGGCGGTCTAACATCTACTTTGACAGATCTAGCAAAAAGAACATCCACTGCAACTAATGAGATGAGAAGTCTTGGTAAAGTTGTAGGCGGAGTTTTAGCAGTTGCATTTACAGTTCTTTTAGAGCCTATTGTTTTAGTATTAGAGAATCTTAGATTATTTATATCACTTCTAACAGGGACTGCAGTATTCCTAATAGTCAAAAATTTAAAAATGATAAAAGATGCCTTTAAAACTATTAGAGATGTCATGAAAGGTATTTTTTCTATACAAGTAGGAATGACTGCTTTGACAGGTAATCTAAAAGGTATAGCTCTTGCTGCAGCAGCAGCTACAGGAACCTATTTTTTGCTAGGAAAAGCCTTTAATGATGGCGGTGATGCAGCAGAAGAAACTGCAGAAAAAAATGATGCTCTTACAGATAGTGTTCAAGCTACAGAAGATAAATTAGGAAAGCTAAGAAAAGAATATAAAGAATTTTTTGCATTGATCAACAAAGAATCTCCAAGCAAAAAGAAAGCATCAAATCTATTTGATTTTGGTGCAGAAGATGCAAGAGAGAATTTAGAAGCTGCATTTAGAGAGTTCCAAAAAGGCAAGTTTGAAGAAGCTGCAGCTAATGACCCTTTGGTCCAAATGATGCAGAAACAAATAGATCAAGCAGTTAAGTCAGGCAAGATAGAGAAAGGTGATATGACTGTCACCCTTCCTCTTAGCATAGATCCTAGTTTTGAAGGTAATGATAGAAAATTCTTTGATGAGTTTTTAAAAGAGTTTGGATTTGATGAAGATGAGTTAGAAAATGTATTTAATGTAAATATGGTAGGTCCTGTAAAGGATGCTATGGCTGCTATAAATGACATGCTAGATATTGATACACCAACATTCATGGAAGATATGGCTAATAATGAAGTAGCCTTAGAAGCACTGTTTAACCTTATGGGTGGAGCTGATGCTCTAGGTATGAGCTATGATGAACTAAAAAAGAAAGTAGATAGATTTAATAAAGCAGCAAATACAGAGCTTACAGATGCTGAACAAGCAATGTTATCTATATTTGAAGCAGGAGCTGCTGATGATATTGATTTAGCTACAGCAGCAGTAAAAGACAATGATGAAGCACTAGGTATATTACTAGGAAAGCTACAGCTAATAGATGAAACTTTTGAAGATATGGATCTTCCAACTTTTACAGCTCAATACAAAAACGGAATATTAGAAAGTGCAGATGCTACAGATACTTTAAAAGATGCAGTAGATGCTTTAAATGATGCGTTTGAGGATGTACTAGGCAACTATAAAAACATGAAAGATGTTCAAGATCTTTTAAGTGCTGCTGTTGCAAATGGAACAATAACTCAAGATGAAGCCACCGCAAAATATAGAGAGTTTTTAGAATCTACTGGACCAATGGGTAAAGCAATGGCTCAGATAGGTAATAGAGTAGAAGCTCTTGCAAGATCATTCTCTGATGAGTTTGCAGGTGCAATGTTAGATGGCTCATTGGCATTAGAGAACTTTAAGAACCTAGCTCAGAACATTGTTCAGGCGGTCATAGCTTCATTTATGGAGCTCTTAGTCATACAGCCTATAGTAGATGCTATCTTAGGCTACTTTAAGATCTCTCCATCAACAGGAACTGGAGTTGAGCAAAATGCTTCAGGTGGTAGATTACAAAAAGGCAATATGTCTATAGTTGGAGAAAGAGGACCTGAGATCTTTGTTCCTGACACTCACGGAAATATATTAAATAACATGAACAGTAGAAATGCTGTTGGTGGTGGTGGAATTACAGTAGTACAAAATCTTAACTTTGCTACTGGTATTGTCTCTACAGTAAGACAAGAAGTAATGCAGATGCTACCGCAAATTGCAGAAGTATCTAAGAGTGCTGTTCAAGATGCTGCAAGTAGAGGTGGATCTTACAGAAGGAGTTTATTAGGTGGCTAAGATAATCACAATGCCGACTACACCAAACTTTTCTAAGTCTAATTTTAGGCTAAGAAGAACTATTGGAGTAGCAAGTTCACCTTATACAGGAAGTGTAAGAACGCAAGAATATGATGGAGTCTATTGGGAAGCAGAGGTATCTCTACCACCAATGAGAAGAGAGACAGCTTTGGAATGGCAATCATTTCTATTAAATCTAAACGGATCTATTAATACTTTTAAGTTCTCTGATCCTGATGCTTTAAATCCTAGAGGAACAATGACAGGAGAGTTTAGAGGTGATCAGAGAGTAAATGTGACCAGTGCTACTTTATCTTTTACTGCTGCTACAAACACTATTGCAGGAGCTAGTAATACTACTTACTTTAATACTGTTTTAGTAGGTGATTACATCATGATTACTGGATCTGCAAATGTTGAGAATAATGGAACTCATAAAGTTTTAACAAAGACTAACGCATATACAATTACAGTATCCCCACAAAAATCAGATATTTTAATTGATGAAAGCAATAAAGCAGGATGCAAAATAAGAGTTAATGTAAAAGGCTGCACGGGTCTTACATTAAAAGCTGACAGTAATAGTGCTACAGGTACTCTTCTTAAAGGTGATTACTTAGCAATATCTAACTCTACAACAAAGAGTGAATCAGGTTATACACCAGTTCAATATGTCATGGTGACAGAAGATGCAACCCTTAATGTAAATGCAGGTGCTGACACTTATGGTGTTCAGATACAACCTAAGCTCAGAGCAAGTCTTACAGGTGCTACCAACTATGTATATCATTCACCCGCTAAAGGATTATTTAGACTAACTAATAATGCTGCTGAATGGTCTGCAGATAACATATCAAACTACGGAATTTCATTCTCTTGTATTGAGGTAGTTTAAATGTCTAATAGAAGTGGCATAGATACAACCTTAAAAAACATCTTAGAGTCCAACGATCAAGTCTTATTCTTTGCAGTAAAAGCAGAGTTTGATACTGAAACAATTTATGTATGGACTGGTAATGAAGATATTGATATTGATGGTAATACATATATTGGAGCAGGAACTCTTCTAAGCATTTCAGGTATAGAAGAAGATATGGAGCTTAAGTCAAATGGTCTATCAGTGACTGTAGCAGGTATGGATCCAACCATGCTTAATCTAGCTCTTACAGAAAACTATCAAAATAGATTTATAACAGTCCTTCTAGGATCTCTTTCAGGAGGTTCAGATGTAGTTGCATCAACTATGATTTTATTTAAAGGGCGTATGACTACAATGTCAATTAGTGATGATCCTGATGGATCTAACATAACAGTCAATGCTGAAAATAGATTGACAGATTTAGACAAGCCATCAAATTTAAGATACACCAAAGAATCACAAAAATACTTAGAATCCACTGACACTTGTTTTAACAAAGTTGCTCTCCTACAAGATAAAGAAATTGTATGGGGTAAAAGCACTGGAACAGGTGGTGGAGGAAGTAGTGGTGGAAGTAGTGGTGGATATACTAGGAGACAAGCTCTCAGATGAAGAAACTCCAAGACTGGAACATATTATTTGATGAATTTCTCATTAAGAATAAAGATAAGTCTTTTGAGTGGGGTAAATGGGACTGCTGTTTGTTCTCAGATGCAGGGATAAAGGCTATGACAGGAGAATCACTTATACCCAAGACCCTAAGGTGGAAAGATGAAAAGACTGCCTTAGAAGCGATTACAAGCTATGGAAAAAACCTAAAAGGTGCAATAAAAAAAGCTGCAGATCTAAAAAAGTTAGAAAAGATAAAGCCTAATTTTATGCAAAAAGGAGACTTAGTTGTTTATAAACAAGAGTCATACTTATGCGGTCTATGTGATGGATACAAAATAATAACACCTTCTGACAATGGTCTGATGAGCAATCAACAACAAAACATAGTAGATGTTTGGAGAGTGCCTAATGGCTAAGCCTTTAAAACAAGCACTTAAAGTATTCGCAGTCACATTTCTAGTCCTTACTGGTGTTGGTATTGCTATGGGAGCTTTTGCAGGTGGTTTTACTTTATCTGCTATAGGATCCACTATACTTTTTACAGGCGGAATGACTATTGCGGGATACGCTACTCTAGCGGGTGTAAGTATTCTAGTTGCAGGGTTATTGCAAAAAGGTGTAGAAGCAACCTCTGCAAACTTTGGAACTAAAGTATCTACTAGAGCTGCAACAGCTCCAAGACAGCTAGTATATGGAAAGACAAGAGTAGGGGGAGTAATAACTCATATTCAGACTACAGGTAGTGATAACTATCTACTTACTTTTGTAAGTGTTATTGCAGGTCATGAATTAGAAAGCCTAGAAGAAGTGCAAGTCAATGACACCATATTAACTACAACTACATCAGGCGGATTTCAGTATGCAACCAATTCAGACTTTACAAACTCAGAGAATGATAATAAGTTTTCAACTAATAACTCTCTCCTTAGATTTGTCTTTGTAGATGGATCTCAAACTACAGCTAACTCAACTGTCACTGCTAACTCAAGTCTTACTAGCACTGATAAATTCACTGGATGTGCATATGTATTTATTCAGTGTGTATTTGATGCTGAAAAGTTTGGTGGTGGATTCCCTAAGATCAGCTTTACAGTAAAAGGGAAAAAAGTATTTGACCCAAGAGATAGCTCTACTGCATGGAGTGATAACCCTGCTCTTATTGCAAGAGATTTCATAACAGATACTGTATATGGTTTAAAGGCTACATCAGAAGAAATTGATGATACAACTAATTTAGGTGGATTTGCTGCTGCTGCTAACACTTGTGAAAGCTCATTAAGTACAGCAACAGCTACAGTAAATGGTGCTATAAGTAATGCTACTGTAGTTGTTATAGATACAGCAGCCAATCAAGGCTTAATAGGTCCTGAAGATATAGTGACAGGAACAGGCATATCAGGAACAGTAAAAGTTGTAAGAAGAAGAGGTAATAGGATAACACTATCATCAGCTCAAAGCATTGCTGATGGAGTCACCCTTACCTTCTCAGAGCCCACATACAAAGCTAACGGATTTACTAACTTTGCTGCTAGTGGACAAGGTGTTTTAGAAGGCATCTTAAGCTCAATGGGAGGAAAAGTATCTTACATAAATGGTAAGTTTGTGATTTTTGCAGGAGCTACAGTGACTCCTGAAATGACTATTACTGATGATCAATTATTAGCACCTGCACAAGTTGCAACTAATCCATCAGGACACGAAACATTTAATCAGGTTAAGTCAGTTTTTGTAGATCCAAATTCAAAATATCAAGCTGAAGAAACTCCGACTTACACTGATTCAACCTTACTTGCTGCAGATACACCTACTGGTGAATCTACTGCAAACTATAGAAAGACTTTAGAGTTGCAGTTTCCATTCACTACAAGCAATACATTAGCTCAAAGATTACAGAAACAAGCTCTATTACATCATAGGCAAAAAACAACAATTCAGCTTACAACTAATATTGCATTTATGCAGCTACAGGTCTTTGATTGGGTTTATGTGACTAATGAAAGGCTTGGTTATACTAACAAAGTCTTTGAAGTTTTAGGTCAGTCATTGGAGGTTATGGGTGAGAAAGATAATCCAGTCTTAGCAACTAGACTAACACTAAAAGAGATAGATGGTTCTGTATATAGCTTCTTATCATCAGCTTATGAAAATCCACAAGATGAAGGAGATGAAGATGATACTGGTGATTTCTCTTTAACAGCACCAACAAACTTAGCACTAGCTCAACAGAGTATAGCAGAGGGTGCAGGTTATAAAATGGACATTAAAGCTACATGGACTAACAACACTGCAGATAAGGTTATAGGTACAGAGATGACTTATAAGCTAAGCACTGACTCTGACTATACCTCTGATATATTTATTGGAAAAGGAGCTTCAGCAGGTCTTATACCTAATGTAGCTATAGGTAAAACATATAATGTCAAACTAGCTCATCTTGATATTAATGGTGTTAAGAGTGCTTATACATCAGCAGTAAATATAACCATTACAGATCCAACATCTATATCAGCACCTTCAGCATTTACTGCTTCAGGTAATAGAGTAGGTATTGTACTGCAGTGGACCAATCCAAATGTAAGCAATTTAAGAGCTGTAAAAATCTATAGAAAAACCTCTAACTCTACTCCAACAAATGATACTAATTTAGTTCATACAATGATGGGTGAACCAAATGCCAAATCAGTAATGTTTCAGGGAGCTATGGATGGATTGACAGCAGGGACTACTTATTACTTTTGGCTTAGGGCTATAACTCATACTGGATTACATTCTTCATTTACAAGCTCAGTAAATGCTAGTTATTCAGTTTATGATAAAGGTGATATAGGTCTAAATCTTGTCACCAATGATGCACAAGTTAAATCAGATCTAAGTAATTTCTCAGTTGAATCAGATCTATTTGAAGTCACCAGTAATGAGCTAAGAGGTAAAACAGCAATAAAGAATAGTCAAGTGACTTTAGCTAAAGATGGATCAGGAAATCTATCTCTTAATAATGCAGGTTCAGGGAATGTTTCTTTTGATAAAAATGATGTAGGTCTAAACAATTTAACCAATGATACTCAGGTTAAAAGTGATCTTACTAATCTATCATTATTAGCAGATGACTTTGAAGTAAACTCAGGAAGCCTTAGAGCAAAGAACGCACTTAAGAATAATCAGATCTCTATAGGCTCTGATGGATCCTTGACAGGTGCAGGTGGTGGTCAGGCAACTGCTGTAGGCTTAGGAGCTGTAAAAACAGATCTTACTAATGCTCCAACTGGTATAAAAAATGATCAAGTAACATTAGCCAAAGATAGTAGCGGAAATCTATCTCTTAATAATGCAGGAAGTGGAAATGTTAGCTTTGATAAAGATGATGTAGGACTAGATCAACTGACCAATGATGCTCAGGTTAAATCAGATCTATCTAATCTTACTTTAACTTCTACTGATCTTGAAGTTAGTGGGGGTAGTCTTAGAGCTAAAAATGCACTTAAGAATAGTCAGATCTCTATCAGTGCAGCAGGAGTATTATCAAATGCAGGTGGCGGAACTGTCTCAGCAACAGGTCTTGGAGCTGTTAAAACTGATTTGACCAATGCTCCAACTGGTATAAAAAATGATCAGGTCACTTTAGCTAAGGATAGCAGTGGTAATATTTCATTAAACAATGCAGGTTCAGGAAATATATCTCTTGATAAAGATGATGTTGGTTTAGATCAGCTCACAAATGATGCTCAGGTAAAATCAGATCTAAGCAACCTAGCACTAGAATCTGATGATCTTGAAGTAAATAGTGGATCTCTAAGGGCAAAGAACGCACTCAAAAACTCTCAGATCTCTATTAGTGCAGCAGGTGCGTTATCAGGGGCAGGTGGCGGAACTGTCTCAGCAACTGGAATAGGAGCTATCAAGACAGATGCTACCAATGCACCTAATAGCTTGAAAAATTCACAAGTCACATTAGCTAAAGATAGTAGCGGTAATATCTCTCTATCTAACGCAGGTTCAGGAAATATATCTCTTGATAAGGATGATATTGGCTTAGATCAACTGACTAATGATGCTCAAGTTAAATCAGACTTATCTAATTTATCTTTAGAGTCTGCTGATCTTGAGGTTAATAGCGGATCTCTTAGAGCTAAAAATGCACTAAAAAATTCACAAATTTCTATAAGTGCTGCGGGAGTATTATCAAATGCAGGTGGAGGTACAGTATCTGCTACAGGTCTTGGAGCTGTTAAAACAGATTTAACTAATGCTCCTGCTTCAATTAAAAATGAAAACACTACAGCTTCTGATGTTGGTTTAGATCAGGTTACTAATCATGCTCAGGTTAAAGCTGACTTGACTAATCTTAGTTTAACTTCTACTGATCTTGAGGTAAGTGGAGGTAGCCTACAAGCTAAGAACGCACTAAAGAATAGTCAGATCTCTATAAGTGCTGCAGGTGCATTATCAGGAGCAGGGGGTGGACAAGCTACAGCAGTAGGTCTTGGAGCTGTTAAAACTGATGCTAGTAATGCTCCAAATTCTTTAAAGAACAATCAGATAACAATAGGTCTTAGCGGAACTACACTTTCATTAAACAATGCAGGTAGTGGAAATCAAACACTAGGAAAAGCCAATGTAGGTCTTAGTGACTTAGCATCTTTAGATTCTACTAGATCAGGGAAGTTAGACGGAGTGGCTACAGGCTCAACTAACAATGGAAGCACTATAGATACAAATGGGAACATTACAGGTAATATGAGTGTAGGTGCTACAATGACAATAGGCACTAATTCTGATGACAAGATAGTTGTTGGAAATATAACGATTGATGGTGGAAATGGAAGAATCCTTATTACAGATTAATTATGGCAAATAGAGTTCAGCTTGGAGATTTAGGAAGTGGCGTATATGGCTTGAAGGTATCAAAGCCAAGTGTCAATGTTTTGACAGCTACAGATAAGGACTTGTTGTTTGACTCAACAAAAGCAAGAACAGGTCAAATATATGCAGGTGCTAATGGCTTGGATTTTGTTGGCGATAATTCTGATTCGGACCCTCAAATAGTTGGTACAGTAAATATTGATGAAGCTATTACTGGATCTGACCTAAGAGGAAAAAAAATAATCATTGATGGAACTACAGTCACTCTTACAAGTGTGACTACTTATTTTAACGGAAACCTAATTACTACTGGTAATGATATTAAAAATGATATTAATAGTGCTTCAATAACAGGCATACAAGCCTTTAGAAATTCTGCAGGAACAAATGTTTCAAGACTCCGTATTGAAAAAGCCTTTGCGAATGGTGATATGGTAATTTCATATCCTGCAAGTAATTCTCTTGAAAGCTCAGTAGGTATAAATGCTGCAACCTATGCTGTTGGTATTATTGATACTAATGGTATTAACTATTTGACTGGTACAGGTTCTACAAAAGCAGGTTTAGGTTATATACCTTTGATAACTTTAGCAGAAGCAAATACAGGTACAGCTCAACAAGATGGTGATGAAGAAGATTATGACAGCTTTGAACAAGTAAGCACTTTTAGTATATGGGAAACGACAGCTACTCATATGTTTCCTGCAAGTGGTGAATCAAGTTCTCCTACTGGTACAGGTAATTCAGTTGGAAAAAACAATGCTTCAGTTTTTACAGCAAGTGGACCTGTTGATAGAGGGCGAGGTTATAACATATTAGAAGATAATGATGAGAATAAAATAGAATGTGAAAATTGTTCTTTTTTTGTTTTAAGAATACCTCTAGCTTACGGATATATGAACTCAACTTATTATGGCTAATAGATTAATTTTAGGAAAAAATGTAAATACCAATCATGGACATAGTTCTGCTTCAGCAGGTTTTGGATTATATGTTTCAAGGACTGGTAAAGATGTGACTTCATGTACAGCAGATGAATTAATTTTTAATACTGATAATGGCTCTGTTACTGATGTTTCAAGAGTTATAGGTATGTTTCAACTAGCACCAATAACAACTGCAGGTGCTACAACTACAACCACTACACTTACATCAGGAGCAACAGCAACCATTGATTTATCAAGTATTTCATTTAATAGAGCTTTCGGTTTTATAGGTTTTGGAAGATTAAATATAAACACATCTTCAACTTCATCAGCAGCATTTAACATTGTTGAAAGTAATGCAAATCAAACAATAAGAATAACAAACAATACAACTCAATCATTATCAGTGAAATCTTATGTGGCTCCAAGATATTCAAACTTGGCTTTATTCTGATGGCTAATAGAGTTCTAGTTGGCAAGAGAGGAAGTGATCATGGTCTTTTTGTTTCAAGAGCAGGTCAAAATGTAGTCACTTCTGATGAGCCTTTAGGGTTTGATTCAAGGGCAGTAGAAAGTCTTATAGTTCAATCTTATGGTCAAAGTATTTTAGTGCCACAAGTACAACATAGAACAAGTGGTGCTCAACTTACATATACATATAATTCAACAACTTACTCTCAACATGAGCATACAATTACTCATAATTTAGGATATATACCTGCATACGCAGTTAGGTTTTGTAGTGCTACACAAATAACAAGCGGACAAGCTACAAGCTCATATAGTCCTTTTACTTATTCCTCAGGTTCTGTTGAATACCAAGAAGATGATGAAGAAGGTGGAGATGAGATAACTTTCCCTGAAGCATCAGGTACTGTAGGACTTGCTATTACTGATGTGACAACTAGCAGTTTTAAGCTAACAAATGTAGGCGGAAGAACTTTTGATGATGTTAATGGAAAAGCAACTTCACTTGGTAATGATTCTGTCTACTTTTATTCATATGTTATATTTACTGCTGATAATTTTTTAAATAATGGAAGCCTATGACAACATATAATATTTTTTACAATTCTAATAAAGAAATAGTTTGGTCTACAACAGGTCAGATTAATGATGGCATAAAAACAGCTCAAGCAGATTTAGGCTTATCTCATGTTGCTTTGGATTTAGCAGATGATAATCAGCCTGATGCAACTTATTATGTCAATTCGGATGCTACAGCATTAGTTAAAAAAACAGCTTGGGACTTTACTTTCTCTACAACTACTCCTGCTATTGATGATGTAATAAATGTGACAGGTCTGCCATCAGGAACTAAGGTCTATATGGATGGAACATTACAGGGAACTATGACTGATACAACTCTGACATTAACTGTTCAAGAGCCAAGCACATACATTATTAAATTTGAAAAGCTGCATTATCAAAAACATAACGGAACGCAAGTCATAGTAAAGAGGTATGGTGAATGAATATAAATTTACATAAAGAACAAACAGCAGCAGATAATAGGAAACAATATTACAGCAAGTTTAAAGATCAATTAGATAAGCTATGGCACGATATTGATTCAGGAAAGTTCGGAGATGCTGCCAAGACTGGTGGATTTTATCTAGCAAGAAAGGCAGTAAAAGATAAATATACTTAAAGGAGTAAATTATGAATGATAATAATCAAGGTAGTAGGTTTGGTGGAGACATGGACCGCAATGAAGTAGAAATGGATCTTAGTAAGTTCATGGCTATGATCCAAGAGATCTCAGATCTTAAAGATAAAATAAGAGATCTTGAAGCTGATGATAAAGTAAACCCGCATCAGAGATGGATCCATTTAGCTAGAGCTGTTGATTCATGGCGTATCTTTCCCCGTATGTTTTTGACTGTTTATATTGTGCTTCTTTATAAGTGTACTATTTGGTTCATGGATCTACCTGAGCCATCCTTTGAGCAATCAGGTCTTATATCTATTGTAGTAGGTGCAGGAGCTGCATGGTTTGGCTTGTATGCAGGAACAACAGGATCTTCAAGTAGTTTTAAAGGTGAAAACTCAGGAGACTAAACTGGAAGTATTTGATCTCATAGAAAAGGTAGGTGTCCCTATAGCTAGTGGTTTAGGTATGGGCTACTTCATATTTCTCATAATGAAACAGCTTATGGGGAATCTAGTTAGTGATATAAAAACAATACAGGGCATCACAAAGATGCTAATCACAAGAGCTTCAATAATGAATAATGACATGATCAGAATAGATGTTAGTGTGTCTAGTGCTTTAAATTTACCTCCTGATTTAGATAGAGTTGCAAGGGCTGAGAACTTTGTAGAAGATGGAAAGATTGATGCAAGAAGGGACTAATGGATGTAGTAGCCCTAGTAGAACAGTTCGGGTTTACAACTATCATGGTAGTTGGTCTAGGCTACTTTGTGTATTTTGTTTGGCAAACTATAACCAATACTATAGATCCTGCAATCTCAGAAATGAAGAACACCATTATCAGACTCACTGACCAACTTAGGCTATTAGATCAAGATATGATACGATTACAGCAGAAAGTTAATACTGTTCTAAAGCTAAAACAGAATGAGGTAGATGATGGCGGAGATAAAAAAGAAAAGGGGTAGACCCAGTAAAGCAGATCTATTAGCTCAAAAAAAAGCTAAAGAAAAAGATCTTATTATTAAATTTGTTACAGTAGTAGGTGTGATACTACTGATTGGAATTGCAGCTCAAGAATTAAGAGCTGATCAAATAGTGCACAAGTTTAAATCACCAAGTTTCTCAGGTGTTGGTACTAGCTCACATTATCTTACGATTGAGAATCAAGAGTTCAATAGGCGTGAAGCAGCTTTAGCAGAACTGAAAGCCTATAAAGAACAGCTTAAAAGAGATGAAGAAAATACAACACTTGCAAGGTTTATTAGAAACCTAGAATCAAGAATCTATGCTCAGTTGAGTAGGCAGTTAGTTGATAATCTATTTGGAGAGACACCTCAGACTAGCGGAATTTTAGAGCTAATGGGGAATACTATTGAATATACAGTCTCTGAAGATGGAACTATGATAACCCTAAAAATAACTGACTCAGATGGTAATACGACAGAAATTACAGTTCCTATCGGTTCTTTTACTTTCTAGCTGTAGCATAAATCAAATATTAGACGATAGCTACGCAGAAAGATTTAAGTCCAAAGGATTAAACAATGCTTCAATATATGATCTCCAAAGTGAGAAATTAAAAAACGCACCCCGACCAAAAGTAAAACCAGTAGTAGCAATTTATCCTACATCTTTTACAGATCAAACAGGTCAAAGAAAATCTAATTCTGAATTTGCATTATTCTCAACTGCTATAACTCAAGCACCAAATAGTCTTTTAATTAGGGCACTTAAACACGCAAGTAATGGAGAATTTTTTACAGTCGCTGAAAGAATAGGTCTTGATAATCTTACAAAAGAAAGACAAATAATTAGATCTACAAGAGAGCAATTTACAAAGAACCAAGAGGAAATTCAACCACTTATGCCCCTGCTATTTGCAGGTGTATTGCTAGAGGGTGCAGTTGTAAGCTATGATAGTAATGTAAGAACAGGTGGTGCAGGTGCTAGATACTTAGGTATTGGAACTAGCATACAGTATCGGGAAGATATTGTAAGCGTTAGTCTAAGGCTTATAAGCGTAGCAACTGGAGAGGTCTTAATAGAGATCATGTCCAAGAAAACTCTCTTTTCTTATGGTCAGTCACAAGATGTGTTTAAGTTCATAAATGATGATGCTGAGCTCATTGAAATTGAAGTAGGTGCTTCTAGCAATGAGAGCTCCACTTTAGCTTTAATGAAGGCTATAGAGGAAGCGGTATATAACTTAATTATTATCGGATACGATAAGGGATTTTGGACTTATGAAGAAAACATTAATTAGCGTACTAGCAATTTTTACACTAGCTGCAACAGCTTCAGATAATGAAATTTATGTAGAGCAAACAGGTGCAACTTTAAACCTGAATTTAGAGCAGTTAGGAGCAGGTAATATCATAGGAGGTTTAGAGAGTGCTGCAGGTGATCTCAATCCTTTTGATTTAGATGCTGTCTCTCTTACACTTGAAATAAACCAAATTGGTAATTCAAACAAGATGCTTGGTGACATCTATGGTGATTCAATTACTGGATTTTTTAACTTTGATGGTGATAGCAATAGTTTCACAATACAAGGAGATCCAACTGGTTCTTATGGCATTGATAGCTCAAATTATAATGTAGCTGTCACTGGAGGTTCTAACACCTTTACTTTAGATCATGGAACTACAGCTCTTGCAGGTACTTTGGATCTTGATTGGATAATACAAGGTGATTCAAATACTTTTGATTTTAATATTAACTATGATGGTGCAACTAACTATGTAGATGTTGATGGTGATTCAAACACTATTAATTTTACAGGTCAGGGTGAAGATGGTGGTTATTTTTATTTAGATCAGACTGGTAATTCAAGAACTTTTAACATTAATCAATTAAGCACATTAAATAATGATTGGCTCAAGATCATGTCTACTGGTAATAGCGGTACTGTTTGCATCACTCAAAATGATGGCGGAACAAGTACAAGCTGTTAGTATTGGAGATATATCAGAACTAAAAGGCAAAGCCGAGCTGATCAGAGCAGAAAATGATCTGCAGATCCAAGCTATTCAGGGCGGTTCTATTCAACAGAATGATGAAGCTATAACCTACAATGGGAGAATGGCTTTAAAGTTCTTAGATAACTCTACAGTAAGGCTAACAGAACATTCTCAGCTTCTTATAGATGAATATATCTATGATCCTGATCCATCTAAAAGCAAGATGGCTCTGACCTTTGCAATGGGGACAACCCGATTTATTACAGGCAATCTTAATAGAATAGATAAGCAAAACATCCAACTTAAAACGCCCACTGCTAACATCAGCATTAGAGGAACAGACTTCAGTGCTACTGTTAATGAGCTTGGAGAAAGTCTAATAATTCTTTTACCTGATGCTTTTGGATTATCATCAGGAGAAATAGAGGTCATTACTGGAGGAGGTTCAGTCCTTCTTAATAAACCTTTTCAGGCTACAACTGTTTCAGTTTTTGAAGGTACGCCAAGTAAACCAGTTATCTTAGATCTAAACCTAGATCAGTTAGATAATATGCTAATTGTTTCACCACCAAAAGAAGAGATCCTATCTTCAGAGGAAGAAGTGATAAAGACTAAAGATGCTTTAGATTTTGATGGTTTAGATATAGATTACTTAGATGAAGATTTCTTTTCTGATGATGATTTTGAGTTTAGTGAATTAGACATAAATTATCTTGATGTTAATTTCTTAGAAGATCTACTTGATGTTTTAGATGCTTTAGAAGTTGCAGAAGAAGATGAATTAGCACAAGATGGCAGCTCAGTAAATATATCAGGAACTGAATTTGGTCAGGACCTTACAACTCAGGTGACAAGTTTTATAACAGGTCAGGTCTTAACTCTGCAAAGAAATGTAAGTTCTCAAGCAAGATTAGATCTTGATGTTGGTGGCAGTTATACTGTTATCTTTATTCAAGATGGAGTCAGTAGAGTGATTACAATTAATGGTGGCAGCAGTAATTATATTAAGATCACACAAAGTCAATAATGAAAAGATTTTTACTTCTTCTATTACCCCTCTTATCTCTGCCATTATTATTTCAATCTACACCAACAGAAATAATCAAGCTAAGAACCTTTGATGCTTTAGTAAAAAAACAGGATCCCTCAGGTAATTTTGTAATTTTAAACATTACAGAAGAAGATGTAGCAGCAGAGGGTGGATATCCATTACCAAGACAGAGATTAGCAGAGATCCATCAACAACTCTTAGAGAAAGGAGCTATAGGTGTTGGATGGTCTATCAGCTTTCCTCAACCTGA
>Ga0181395_1000051_pt1 | contig 40176 bp, 88 predicted proteins | sample 18SPOviralmetaG_FD_130124 | JGI IMG/M metagenome (GOLD analysis project Ga0181395, IMG submission 130124) | Marine viral communities from the oligotrophic San Pedro Time Series (SPOT) site, San Pedro Channel, CA, USA - 18 SPOT_SRF_2010-12-16 | ecosystem: Environmental > Aquatic > Marine > Strait...
AAACACAAGACTTAACCTATTTTTAACAGCCCTTATATTCTTTGTATTTGGATTTATGGTTCAAACCATACTACTACAATGAGGAAACCCTTGATGACAATTGGAGTAAGGGAAATTTCAGAGGAAGAACATCTACATTATTATCATAAGTGGTTATACTACTATGGTGGAGCTAGTGATTATTGTTCATTACAAGAATTTATTAATCAATACGATCCTGATTCTATGGGAGAGATTAACATTTATTCCATAGATATGTGTCCTTGTGTTATGTGTATGGAGGAGAATTTAAATGAGTGATATAGAAAGAACGGCAATGAGAGTAATGGTATTAATTATAGCCTGTTGTATGGTATTACTATATGTACAATTGTTATGAGTAAAAATAAATTAACCAAGTTATCCGAATTAATGGTCATCACAATGGAAGAATGTGGTGAATTAATTCAAGCTTGTTCCAAGGCTATCCGTTGTAATGATTATCACAATGATTCACTAAAGGAAGAAATAGGTGATGTTATGTGTATGATTGAATTAATCAAGTCTAACGGCTTAATCACACAAAGGGAAATCGACAATCAAATACAAACCAAGCGTATGAAACTAATGAGATGGAGTAAACTAATTGACTAAGACAAATGGATGTTGTGTTCCCAAAGGTTGGGGTGAGGAAATCATAATAGAGAATAACGAATTGTATTGTGGTAAGGTATTGGTGTTTAACCAACATTGTAAGTTTAGTATGCACTACCACATGGATAAGGATGAGTCTTGGTATGTTGAGAAAGGTACTTTTATCTATCGTTACATCAATACTCAAACGGCTGACCTTATCGAAACCAAATTAACTAAAGGTATGAGTGTTCGACAATTACCCGGCCAACCACATCAATTAGAATGTATATCCGATGGTGGTAGGATATTTGAGGTATCGACTCACCACAAGGATAGTGATTCTTATCGTGTGAGTAAGGGAGATTCCCAATCGTGAACCTCGCACGCGTATTAGACCGAAGGTCTTTTTATGCGTATCTTTTTCTTACGTCTTTTTTACTTGACTTTTTAATAATTTATTTGTAAGATCAACACAATACAAAAAGGAACAATATGACTTATCGAGAATACAAACCAACTTGGTTGGAACAAAAGATATTCGTGGACACATATGGTAGGGATTACAATCTATCCGATGTACCCATGACCTATATGACACGAGAACAGGCTTATGATAAACGAGGCCTAAGTGATGAAGAAATAGATGTGATTTACGAGAAGTGGATTTCAGAACAGGAAGAAAATGAGTAAGGAATACGATCCACTTGAATGGTATAAAGACCAAATATGTCAAATGAGTTGGGATGAAATACTTGAACTGATGAGTGAGAGAATCAAGAATGGTTCTTGGGATAAGTTCGTTGAGAGTTTAGGTGCACCACCTCATGTTATTAAACACGATTATGAAATGGAAAGAACAAAATGAGTATAGGATATGCATGTATTAATATGGAACTATCGTACCCACAAAAGTATGGTGGTAAGGAACGAGGAGTTCAGCCCATAACAACCAATCGAACAATGATTCGTAGAACCTTTGATGAGAAAGGTTTTGATTATGCCTCAGAACTAACATTACAAAACGCTAAGGATTTGAATCAGATTGTACAATGGAATGTACTGAATGGTTTTGATTTCTTTAGAATCAGTAGTGGTATGGCTCCGTGGAAGTCTGAATACGAATGGGAAGATTTGAAAGACTTGGATGAGATTAAAGCTTACTTTCGTTCTGTTGGTTGGGTGGCTAAAACACACAATGTTAGATTGACCTCACATCCTGGCCCGTTCAATGTATTGGTATCACCAAAGGAAGAAGTTGTTGATAATTGTATCAAGGACTTAACCATACACGGAGATGAGTTTGATATGATAGGTTTATCTCGTACACCATACAACAAGATTAACATTCACTTGGGTGGAGCTTACGGAGATAAAGAAGCCAGTATGAAACGATTCGTTAAGAACTTTCCAAGACTACCCGAAAGTGTTAGTAGTAGATTGACATTGGAGAACGATGATAAAGCTTCTATGTATAGTGTAAAAGATTTATACTATGGTATTTACAAGAAAGTCGGCGTTCCTATTGTGTTTGATTATCACCACCATCAATTCTGTACGGGTGGTATGTCTGAACAAGAAGCTCTTGAGATGGCACTATCCACTTGGGGAGATATCAAACCTGTTACCCATTATTCCGAGAGTCGTAGTAAGGAACAATTGGACGAGAAGATTAGACCACAGGCACATTCTGATTATGTCTATGATAAGATAGAAATGTATGGTAATGATTTTGACATTATGATTGAGGCTAAGAAGAAAGAACTTGCTGTTAGAAAGTACGCAGAGATACATATGGTAGACCAATATTCAGGATTACCAGCTGTAGATTCTTACAAACAAAAACAACCTGATCCAAGAATCTTTATATGAGAAAAAGAGTACTTAGAACAGAAGAACAAATAGAGTATATTGTTATCGGTATATTTGTTGGTGTAATGTTTGGGTTCTTAGTGGGTATGGTATTTGCTGATTTATATAGGTAAAAAAGACTTGACTTGTATATGTTTTTATTCGTAAGATCAGTATATGAATAATTGTAAAATATGTGATAAACAAATAGATGACCATAGATACCATTTAGGTTATACCGAATGTGTAGATTGTAGTGATGAGGAAAAGTATTCAGCTCACCAAGTATATCCACACAAGACTGGTGGTTATGTTCAACCGATTAAGAAATCTCAATCTGATAATCTCAAACGATTAGATAGACGAAGTGTTGGTGGTAGTGGTAAACCAGCCAAGGGTATTATGAAAGATAACTCTTGGGATAGGTGGTTGAAACAATACCAAGAAAAGATTGATAATCCCAAACCAACTCGTAAGGTTGTGTGGAAAACACCAAAGGTTATATATCTTAGTATGAGTAAAGCAGAGAGTATGATACGAGAATATTATGATAATTGGGGATATCAACCAACTTTAGATTATTGTAAGGAGTTGTATTTAGATGACAAGATATCTATGGTTATGAAGAATCAATTAACTAATATGATTACCGACCAGCAGATGTTACCAAAAAGATTAAGAAAATGGGTTCAGAAAATAACATAGCAAGAAAGATGGTAGGGGAGAAGTTACTAAAACTTCGAGCTTGTATCGAAGATTGAGCTACTATAAATGGTTATGAGAATATAGGTAATTGGTCTGAACGAAAGAATACTGATGGTGAAGTTGTGTGGAGAAAAAGTCATTGGGAATGGGTAGATGATATGTATGGTGTTATAATTAATGGTTATGAATTCTCTTGGGATAAAGACCATTATAAAGAATTAAATAGGTTATGGAAAAAATACCAAATGGATATTACTATCGTTAAACCAGATAACGCTAACTTTGATGCTGATTGGGAACAACTACAACAAATGGAATGGAAAGATGACTAAAACAAAATATAATGTAGGTGGAGTTATCGTGGAGACCGATGGTAGCTATGAGAACAAGTTTAGGGTTCTTAGAATGGCTATGGATAATTGGTCAAAGAAGAATGCTGGTATATCCATTGATTCACCAAAAGGTAGACAATATAGTACTGATTGGGATAGATATTTAAAACTAAATGAGTTGTTTAAATTTCACAAGCCTGATTTTATTAAGAAGAAACATATGATAGAAGTAAACGGACTATACAGAAGATACAATGGATAAAGGATTATTACAAGAACGACTTGAGTTGTTGTTAACATTAGTTGAGGAAACTCAACCCGATATGTTGGATGATAACTATTTATTTCAACCACATCATTGGCAGGTACAGAATTGGATTGAGCAGCTTGAAGAAGGTACAGACCTATATAAAACATCAGAGATAATGAAAGATGCAAATGCTATGTGGTCGTTCCGTAATAGATTTAAGAATGGTGAATTGGATGTAAACAAATGGCCTCAAGTTGAGGTAGAGGAAACCATTAAAGGTTTTTTAATAAAGAATCAGAAGATAAACGCTATCAAGTATTATAGAAAACACAAGATAGAAGATATGAAAGAGGAATGTGGGTTGAGAGAAGCCAAAGAGTATATTGATTCGTTACACGAACAATATCAAAGATTAGGAATTTTATAAATATGGGGCTGTAGTTCAGTTGGGAGAACGCCTCACTTGCACTGAGGAGGTCGCAGGTTCGAGTCCTGTCAGCTCCACCATATTAAAGGGAGAACAAAATGAAGAAAAGAATAGGAATAGATATAGATGGAGTCTTACGAGATTTCTCATCTGATTTGTACAAGGTAATTAAGGAACACTATCCTGATTATATAAAACCCGGTTCAGAGAATGTATATTCGGTAGAGGAGATACGAAAGGAAATGACCGATTGGGATTTAGAGGATAACTTTAATACATCAATAGATGAGATAAAAAGAATCTATCGTGATGAACATGCCGAAACTATCTTGGGTAATGGAACACCATTTGTGGATAATGTAAACTATCTTAGGGAACAGATTAAGAAAGACGAACACACATTTATCGCCGTAACCTCACAACATCCAACTTGTTGTCATCATACTTTATCTTGGTTAGGTAAACATGAGTTAGGATTTAGTAGTGTGGTGTTTAAGAAAGGTAGAAGAAAATGGGAAGTGGAGATAGATTATCTCGTTGATGATTCACCTAACAATTATAACGCATGGGTTTATGGTCGTCAGATGGATGATGGTTATATTCTTATGAATCAGCCTTGGAATCAAAAAACAAAGGCAACCAGTAGAGTAAATAATATCAAAGAAGCGATGGAGTTAATAAATGAGTAAAATAGAAGAACACGCAGGTATTCAAATACCAATATACTATTATGAAGATGACAATGGTAATAAGGTATATGACTTTGAAGAAATGGTAAATGAGTTTGAACAGAAACTATCAGAGTTAGATGAAACTGCTGTAGTGATGTGTTCAGTAGAAACAAAGAACGAAGAATACAAAAGACAATACAAACCTTGGCCAGGTTTAGATGAAGTGAACGAAGTGAAACATTTCGCGGATGGGTTTCATGAAGGTCGTTGGGAAGATGACATCTAAAAAATGGTTTCATATTAAAGCAAGAGATATGGGAATATTTAAACCAGATGGTAAGGTTATTAAATTTTGGTTATGGGGTGATTCAGAAGATCACATCCGTAAGATATTATCAAAAAAGGATTGTAAGGATATTGAATGGATAGTACAGGAGAAACCATCTTTCGATGATTAGACCACTACTACAAGAAATTTACCAAGACAATCCTTGGAAGATGTTAGTATGTTGTATACTACTCAATTTAACAAAACGACAACAAGTAGATGGTATCCGTGATGAGTTATTTAAGTTATATCCAACACCCAAAAAAATGAAGAATGCAAATATAGATAGATTATCCAAGTTACTACAACCATTGGGATTGTATAACAGACGGGCACAATCACTTAAAAGATTTAGTGAGGATTGGATTAAAGGTTTTAAATCCGTTGATGAGTTATATGGTATAGGACAATATGCAAAAGATTCTTGGAATATATTTCAACTTGGTAATCCGACTAATATTTCAAACGATAAGGTTTTATCACAATACTTAGAGGAAACATTTGAAAACACCAATTAGATATGCTGGTGGTAAGAGTAAAGCTTACAATACAATAACAGAACACTTACCATTTTTTCCAAAACCAAAAAGAATTATTAGCCCCTTTATAGGTGGTGGTAGCTTGGAAGTTCGCTGGGCATCTGAACGAAACATACCTGTATTGGGGTTTGATGTCTTTTGGTGTTTGACTAATTACTGGCAACATCAATTACACAGACCAAAAGAAATGTATGAGAGGTTACATAGTTTACCTTGCAGTAAAGAAACATATAAAACAATTAAAGAAGAATTACAATCTTGGACAAAGGTTCAAGAGTTATTCAAGGATTGGCCAACAGACCATTACAAAAGAAAACCAGTATGGATTGATAACTTAGATGGTGCAGCCTATTACTTTTATAATCACAATTTATCATTTGGGCCCGCGTTCTTAGGTTGGTTTAGTTCTGTATATGAACACGAGTACAAGAAATATAATAGAATGATTCATAGAGTTAGAGATTTTAAGTGTCCTAATTTAGAAGTAGAGAATAAATCATTTGAAGAAGTAATACCAAACTTTCCCAATGATTTGATTTATTTAGATCCACCATACTATATGGAAAAGGATTCTGATAATAAGATGTTCAAAGGATTGTATCCCAATAATAACTGGCCAGTTCACCATAATGATTTTGACCACGAGTTACTAAGAGATTTATTACATAACCATAAGGGTTCGTTTATACTCTCGTATAATAATTGTGAAACCATACGAGAATATTATAAAGATTTTAAACAAGTTTTTCCTGATTGGAAGTATAGTTATGGACAAGGGGAAACTCGAATCGGTAAGAATAGAACCGATGGTAAGATTACCAAAGAATCTCACGAGATACTAATTATAAAGGAATAGTTATGAATCGTTATACACCAACAATGGTTTGGTTACTATTGTGTTTGATAGTTGTATTAATTAATATTAGATGTACTAATTCACCGAGTGGAGCGTTTGAACACAACACCACAAGTTATTTTATCGATGGTAAATTTCATGATTCCATACCCGATAGTGTAATTAGAAAAATGTATGGTTTTATAGTTACCGAACAAGATGGTAGTCAACACTCATACAGAGTATTCAAGGAGATTGGACATTATGAAAGAGATAATTTATATTGTACTGCTCATAAAAAATGGGAAGTAGTAAGTGCATTCTGGCAATCAGAAAAACAAACATTTCAATATATGGTTAGAACACATAGGAGAAATTGATGAGTAAGTCGTGGGAAGATAAACCATTTCATGATGAATTATTATATGTGGTGGATGGTGAATTATTAAATCACATATTAAAGATAATGAAGGTATTTAAAATGTCACCAGAGATAACATCGGTATTACCTGAATATCGTCAGGTTTTAAATTATATGATAAAAAGTATTATACAATGTTCTAATTATCCAACGGGCGAATCAACATTCGATGTGGATATGGACGAAATAGAATTAGAAAATTGGTTATGGGAAATGGGAATCAGATTACCAAATCCCGAAGATCCAAACAATCAGTATCCAAAGGAGGATCAATAATGAGTTGGGTTAGAGAAATGAGAAAAGGATTAGACCGAATGTGGGATGGTTTAGTCAAAGATAAATTAAGACAAGAAGGAACACTAACAGATATGGCACCTAAGTGGTGGTCTGTTTTGATTTGGATAGTAGTATTCTTATTAATGTGTGGTAGTCCATTACAAGGACAACGAGTGGTAAAACCTGAATTAGTTCCATATCAGATAGTTCCTATTGACTTACAACCAGGTGATTGTAATTTAGAGGTTGGTATTAGATTGGTACATCCGTACAATGTTGAGAATATGCAAGAACCACAGCAACAAGAAACATTAGAAATAATCTATTCAAGAATAGGATTTGAAATAGTTAATCCACAGATGTCAGCGGGAATGTTTGAGATAGATGGTAAGTTATATCATTTGATTAGAATACCACACACATCAGCATCAACCGAGTGGGATTGGGATTATTAATGTTTAACTTTATATCCGATAAAATAGATATGTTGAAAAAATTTATTTTCCTATATCAATATAAAAGACACATAAAAAAGAGAATAGAAAAAAATAACTTTGGTAGAAATGAGGAGTGGTAAATGATACTAAAAATAAAGACACTAAATAATCACGGACATTATAATAAAGAGGTTGAGAAACCTGAGGGTGATTCGGGTATAGATTTGTTCTTTCCTAATAATGTTAGAGTTCCAAGAAAACAATCTCTATTGGTTGATTTTGAAATACAATGTGAAATGGTAGTAAAGTTACCAATTGTTCCTGAAATGGTTCACAATACATCATTTCAGTTAGTTCCACGAAGTAGTATTTTTAGGACACCACTTAGACAATCCAATAGTATCGGTATTATAGATGCTGGATATCGTGGACACATCATGGTTCCTGTTGATAATATTTCTGATGAGGATTATATCATAAAGTCGGGTGAAAGATTATTTCAAATTATTCACCCATCATTAGAACCGATTAAGGTTGAGTTGGTAGATGATGTATCCAATTCAGAAAGAGGTAGTGGTGGATTTGGAAGTACAGGTAAATAATGGGAAGGCCTCTAAGTGGTTGGACTAAACGACATAAGAAAACATTTGGAACGAGAAAGAAAAAATGGGATGGTAATTTCAGACAACCACCTAAACCAAAATACTATTGGACTATAAAGAAAGGTAGATGTCGTTGGTGCGGTGAGGATATATTTAAAGGTAAGAATGATTACATCGGAGAAGAATTAAATAAACGAAAGTCGTGGCACGGAGATTGTGCTACAGAGTATATGATTGTATATCATTCACGAGAGGCAAGACGGCATGTATGGTTACGAGATAGAGGAAAGTGTAATGGTTGTGGTAAACAATGTACAAGACGAGGTTGGGATTTAGACCATGTTAGACCATTGTTGGAACAAAAAGGATTAAAGGAAGATGAGTTAGATTGGACATATTATGGTTTGGATAATATGCAAACGTTATGTCGTCCTTGTCATAGAGAGAAAACAAATATAGATATAAAGAAAAGGAAATAAAATGGAACCAGTAAATTTAACATGGTTTTACTTTCATTGTGTTTTAGCACTTATAATAATAGTCAAAGACCACAATGGAACATTAGAAGAATCATTAGATAATTTTGAAAAGAAGGTAGGGTTATATACATATGTGGATACATCAGAAGAAGAAGTTGATGTACCATATTATATACCACCAAGAAGTGAAGTAGATTCAACTTGGATATTACCAGATTCACTAAGGAGAAATTAATGAAAGAGATACAAAAGAATAGTCGAGAGATCATTCGTATATCAGAATCAGAATATCAAGGTAATAAATTTATCGATTGTCGTATATTCTATGATGACAACGGAGAATGGCGACCAACCAAGAAAGGTATATCATTTAGTCATAAGATAGCTAAAGAAGTAGTAGAAGGAATCTTACAGACTATGGAAGAATCTGATTGGAATGAGTTTAAAACTAATTAACATATATTTATTATTATGGACGCAAGAGAACAATTAGAACAGATGAGTAGTAGTGATATTCAATCATATAATATGAATGAGTATGACGATGTAAAACTTACAGAAAAGGCCGCTGAACACTTACTGAGCATAGACCATCCCGTAATAGAGATGAGTGCCAAAGGTGGTGGATGTAGTGGTATGACTTATGAGATGAAACCACTACCAAGTAGTTTTATAAAAAGTAAAACTGATAAGGTATTTGAAAGTTATGGAGTAAAGGTTATAGTACCATTTTCAAGTTATGTTTATATGACAGGATTAGTAATTGATTATAAGGATGATTTATTAAATGGTGGTTTTAAGTTTGACAATCCACAGGCAGAACGCTCGTGTGGATGTGGAACATCTTTTTCCGTATAAGGAGTAACAATGTCACAAAAAGGTAAACAAGGAATCAATCCTTGGCTGGGAAAGACGATACCCAAAGATAGGATAGTTCGTGCTATAGAAGAAAGTGAAAGCATGGCCAAGGCGGCTCAATCACTCCACACATCCTACAACACATTTAAAAAGTATGCAAAAAAATATGATGTATGGAAACCATTACCAAGTAATGCTGGAATAAGTAGGGCCCGTAAGGTTACTTGGAGTGGAAATAAACCTTTGGATGTAGAGATAAGTTTTCAGAAAGAATTGATTAAGGAATTTATACTTCCACAAAGATGTAGTTGTTGTGGTGAATCAAGACAAAGAAAAACAGATTTACTCACACCATTAATTGTACATTTTATTAATGGAGATACACACGATAGAAATCCATCCAATTTAAGATTTTTTTGTTATAATTGTTATTTCTTAGAGAATCCTAACAAACACAGAACCATCAATAAAGATATCGGTAGAACATTTGAAGAACAACAAGAGATATCAGAAGATGGTATAACTGGTGATGATTTGGCTAAAGAGTTAGGTGAATCGTTAGCAGATTTATTTGGTAAAAACTGATGAGTAAGTTATGGGCGGCACTTATAATATCTTTCTTCGGACATATCCTTGCGTGGTTTCATATGCAAGGTCAATTTAAATATGAATGGGCAAAAAGTATATGGTGGGTTATATTAGGTGGAGTACCAATTAGTATTGCATTCTATTATGGTACAAGGTGGTATTATGAATACTTTCAAAATTATTGGTATGTTAGACCGATTGGATTTGGTATGGCAACTTTAGTATTCACTATAATGACTTGGTTAATGTTACATGAAGTTCCCGATACGAGAACCATAATAACTATGTTTCTTTCCGTTATTATTATTGTAATTCAATTATCACACCTTTTTGTTAAATAATAAGATATATATTTAATATGAAGAATTCAAAAGAATATGGTATAATGAAAAGAACTGCCGATGGGGAATTGGTAGTCAGAGATCATTTTCCTGAAGATGTTAAGGTAGCAGTTACTGCATTCTTAGCGGCAGGTAAGATGATGGTAGATGAAGGACTTGATTATTTACCAAGTGATTATTTGGTTAATTTATTAGAAACTCTATCTAAGTATCCAGAGTACAACAATTTAACTATGGACTTGTATAGGGCATACGACAAGGAGATTTAAATGGCCGTAAAAGAAGTTAAAACATTAGTATTGAAACGAGTTCCACCTGGTGACCAATGGGCAGATATCGAAGATTCTACAGCAGGAGTATTCCCAAGTTTAACAGATGGATTAGAACATTCGTTTCAGAAATCAGGTGGTAAGAACACAGAGTTCCATTTGAGTGCGTTTAAAGGTGAGATATATGCTGTTCATAAAGAAGAAGAACCAGATGCACCACCACCACCAAAACCAAGATATTCCATGTATGGCGAAGAAGCCGATGTACAACCAAGTATGTGGAAGAAAGGAGAATAAATGAATAAAAATATAGGATTTATATTATCAGTTATATTTGGTGTTGTATGTTTCAGTGCTGGAACATATTACAGTTGGATTAAAATAGAAGATAGGTATGTAGAATATACTAAGAAGTGGGATAAGATAAACTCGGATGTTGAACAATTTGTAGAAGTTTCAAACCCAAAGACGATTCAATTTTATGTCGCAGAACTAAGAAAGATTCTTGATGACATGACAAGGTTGAGTAAGATAATTGAGAAGGGACAAGAGATTGATGAAGCTATCGATAAAATACTTGAAGGTATAGTACAACTTGAAAGTCAATGGGATATTACACTTAGTAATGATATTAAGATGAAAGAAACTATTGAGGTTGTAAATGACCACATTAAGGATGTTGATATTCGTGCTAAATCTCAGATACAAAATGTTATTGATAATGAAATCAAAGATATCGATACAAGAATAGATAAACAATTCGAACAGATTAGTAAAGACTTAAAGGAAATAAAAGATATTATTAATCAAATTGAAAATTCTAAAGTTGGTAAAAAAATATTTAAATGAAAGATGATGTAATATATAATAAACACGATAATCAGGTTATGGTAAAAACTGATGGTGATTTAATTTATATCATATGTCATAGAGAAGAACAACAAGATAATGTGGTCAAGAGAATGACTACTGATAATTGTCTTTTAGAATCTTACGAAGAATGGGATGAGGATGATGATAAGAAATGGATACTAACATTCAGAGTATTAGACAACTATGAAGTTACACCAAATTTAAATTAGGAGATTAGAATGAAAATAACAATTGAATATTGTATGCAATGAAACTACGAACCAAGAGCTCTCAGTTTGAGAGATGATTTAATGGATGAGTTTCTTACTGATTTTGATTCGTTTGAAATAAACTTAGTCGAATCAAGTGATGGTGTATTTGAAGTAATGGTTAATGATCATCTACAAGTATTTTCAAAGAAACAATTAAATAGATTTCCTAATAGTTCATATGAGATTATAAAGACTATTAAAGATGCTATAGATGAGAGGAGATTAGGTTAGTCGGTTTCCCCTATATACTAACTGTCTCCCAAAGGGTAATTATACCATATATAAGTAGATAAAAGCACAAAAAAAGACTTGACTTTTATTATTTTTTTTCGTAAGATCAAGTGAATAAAAAATAGGTTATTATGAAAAACAAAAAATGGATACTTCCATTATTATTTGTATCGAGTTTACTCGGACAGATAGATATTAAACCAATGAAAGGTTATGGTGTTAAAGGTGGTGTTGGTGGTTATAGTGTTAGGGTAAGTCCTACGAGACAAACTCTAATTAAATTAGAAGGTACGATACCCGAAAAGAAAGGTTATCATAGAGTTACTTGGAAAACCAAAAAAACTTTTTATTGGAGTAATGGAATAGCAACAGATGTGTATCCTGCTGTTAATCCAGCAAGTTACTCTAAAAATGGTAAAGTCTATACTATGGTAGGATTGATGCCGGAAATGATTGGTAAGACAATCAAGATTGTTGCTACATACGGAAAGGATTCCGACACAATCACATTAAAAATTAAAGAACGATAAATGTCAAGACGAGAGAAAAAAAATAAAACAAATATCGTAGGTAAGAAAAAAGTTCCCTATGATGTGATTATTCTCAAGGGTGGAGTAGAACATAAATATTGTAGGGTATGTACAAAACTTCTATTACTTACTGATTTCCACAAACATAAACAAGTTAAGAATTCTTGGAAAAGTGGTCATCAATTTGAATGTAAGAGTTGTAAGAATACAAAAATAAATCCGTTATTAAATCCATTAAGAACATCAGACCAGATGAGAGAATCTTCCGAAGGTTCAAGGTTAAGAGGAATTGTTATTCCAAAGGGTAAGATGGATAGTAATGTTATTTTTGAAAAGTTTGAAAATAAATGTTTTAATTGTGATAAACATTTAAACATAAAGAAAAAAGGAACATACGAAATAGACCACACATTACCACATTCATTATGGTGGGGATATTCAACAGAAGATGCTACCTTGTTGTGTTATCATTGTAATCAAGAAAAAACAAATAAGTGGCCAAGTGAATACTATACAGAAGAACAACTGAAAAGATTAAGTGAATTAACAGGTTGGGATTTTGATTTACTAAGTGGGAAACCAACAATGTGTAAAGAGAATGTCGATAGATTTCTTAACAACCGAGATGACTTTGAAACGACTTGGGTAAAGAGAAGTAGTGGTAAAAAGTTTTTAATAAAAGAAACAAAGAAACTTAAAAGTTTCGGATTTATTTAATAGCAAAATAAGTGTGTTGTTTTTAAAAAATAGATATACTTATATACAACATTGATTAACTAATGGAAATCGTTCAGAGTGAATGGTTTTGAAAAATGAATTTCATCCTAATAGAAAATCAATACTTAACGAATTAGATTAATAAAATTTGATTCAAAAAGGAGAAGTCATATGGCTGAACAAGCACAGCATCGCTTTGATCTAAGTGGTGATATATTAAAACAAATAGAAAAAGATAAAGAATATATTTATGATTCTACACCTAGCGTAGCAATCATTAATGTATTGGGTTGTCTTGGTTATACTTTAGAAGAATCTTCAAGTGATATAGTTGATAATTCAGAAGATGCCGAATCAGATAATGTATGGGTAAAAGTAGGAACGATTAATGGTTCTCAGTATATTGATATTGCAGACGATGGGTATGGGATGAACGCACAAACTCTATGTTCTTCTATGGTAATGGCTGGTACACCAGAGTTGGGTAAAAAAGATACTGGTAGTTTAGGTAAGTTCCATATGGGTTTAAATACATCAGTATTATCTCGTGGAGGATACGCAGAAATATATTCAAAGGAAGTCGGTGGTCGTCTATTGAAAACAATCTTTTCAAAAGATGAAATACTTAAAACTGGTAGTTTTGAAATGAGAGTTATAAGCCCAACACAAGATGAAATAGATTATTTTAATGAATCAACTAAATCTTCTGAAAGTGGAACATTAGTAAGGATTATTGGAAAGGAAGTTTTGAACTCAGCCCCAAAGGTGGCTAAGGCTAAGTTAGTAAAGGCCTTTAGTAGAAAGTTCCGTAGATATTTAATGGCTGGTAAAAATATGTATGTTAATAATATTAAAGTACCACCACACGATCCGATGTATTATTCTATCCCACTTGAATATCAAGGTAAAAAGCACCAATCAGAAATAATTGGAACGCTTGAATTTAATAACATAGAGTATACTGATAAGGATGGTAATCTAAAAAAAGATGGTCGTATAGTTTACACTGCGTACTCCGTATACAATCCCGGTGATAAGTCATTTGCTAGAAGTGAAAAACTAAATGTTACCAATCAAGGTATTTATGTAATGAGAAACGATAGAGAGATTATGGCAGGAACATTTTTAGATTTACCAAAGGTAACAAAAAATCCTGGTTATAATTACTTTCGAGCCGAACTTGAATTTGGTGAAGAACTCGATGAATTATTTCAACTCAATATACAAAAAACCAATATCATTATAGATCAAGGAATAAAAGACAAGCTTGTTAAACAAGTTAAGTCAGATATTAAATTTGTTGATGGTTTAGCTGTAAAGGCAAAAGAATCTAAAATTCAAAAGAATCCTAAAGACATTGAAAAGCTTCATAAATCTTTACAAGACCATGTGAATAGAAAAGGTAAGTTATTACCAAGAAATAAAAGAAAGAAAACTACTACAACAACAAAAAGACCAATTCCTGATCCTAATAGAATAATTAAAAAACGGAAACAAAAGACATATAAACATTTTGTTATCACAACTGATGATACAATGGGAAGTAGAGATGCCGCCCATATTGGTAGATTAATTGACGATAGTAAGGATTTGATTGAACTAACATTCAATACTAACCACAAACAATGGCAACATCTATTATTACTCGATGAAGCATCTAAAAACTATTATTACCTTGAATTATATGCCTTGTACAAAGTAAGATTTGATTACTTGGTAGATGAGCATGGTGAAATAGATTATGATTTAATTGGTATGATGGACAATGTAATGGGAATGACGACAGACACATTGTTAGATGGAACTAAAAAACCAAATCTAGCAGCTTAAATTTAGCAAAATAAATGTGATGTTTTACTAAAGTAGATGATATATATTACATATGAAAGTATTCGATGCTCAAATGAGGTCGATATCATAAACGAATATCAAGGTTCAAACGAAGTTGATATTCACCAAGTTGACTAACAAGTAACAAAGGAGAACAATAATGACTAAAGTTCTATTTAAGCACAATCTTCCCTTTTTCGATAGGGATGACTTTTTAACACCATTCGATAAAATGTTTGACAATCTCGTGGAAACACAATTTCCAGAAGTTGTAAAACAAGTTGGAGTGAAACCATATCAAGGTTCAGCTTATCCAAAGGTTAATGTATATGAATACGATGACAAGATTGGAATAGTAGCCGAGATACCTGGTTTGAATAAGAAACAACTTCAAGTAGATGTTGAAGAAGGTATATTAACTATCTCAGGTGATAAACATAACACCTTTGAAGATGATGGAGCAAAAGTACTCCGTAAAGAGTTAAAACAATCTTCATTCAAGAGGTCTTTCGAATTAGGTGAACAATTAGATGGAGATGATATCTCAGCTAATTTTAAAGATGGAGTTTTATCGGTAACTATTCCCAAGAAGGAACCAGTAATACCGAAGAAACATTCTGTAAAAATCTCGTAAATAAATAATTAAAAGGGTTCTACCGTATTTTTAGTTTCCACTATATCAAAACTTAAAAAGACAACCGAACCCTTTTTTTTATGCAATGAGTAAATTCAACCGATTAATTAGATTAAATAATATTGTATACGAGTGCTTAGGTGTTATGTCAGTAGAAAGTTCCTTAGAAAAGGGTACAGACTATTGGAAAAAGTGTTGGGGTGCTGATTATGTACTGAGAAATGGTAATGATTATTATTATTGTAGACTTGTAATTGATGCGGAATTTGAAGATATTTAAAAAAATACCTATTTATATGTATGTAGGAGATATAGTATATGTCAGATAAAAGATATTTTGAGGATTTAATCCGTAAAATGAAAGAGTTACGAGTTAGTGGTAGTGGAGAAATTATCGTAAATGATGATGACTCTATAAAATTTGTAGATACACAGGTACCATTTACACATAACGATTTCGCTAAATTAAGTAGTGAACAAAAAGAGGCGTTATTTATCTGGTTAAATAAGGATAATATACCACAAGCATAGTGAATGAGAAATTATTAAAATTACAACATAAAAAATTAGAACAACAAGTACTTTATTTACGAACAGAACTCGAAGAAACGCAGTGGATATTTCAAGATTGTTTAAAAGATTTTGATATTGAATTTAGAAAGTATTTTAAAGAACCTAATAAAAAACAAAAAGGTGAAGTAAATAGTAATTCCCCTACATACGACATCCCAGCAACAGATGTTAATTCGGTTTTTAAAAAGATAGCTAAACATACCCATCCAGACAAACTCGGAAACCAAAACTTATCAGAACAGGAATATGATGCCAAAGTTGATATGTATAAAGAGGCACAACAATCTGTTAAGAATAGAGATTGGTCTAAGGTGGTAGAAATAGCAAGGGAATTGGGAATAGATATTTCAGATATCACAGGTGATGATAGTGATTATCTAAAAGAGAGTGTTGAGAAATTACAACAAAAAATAAAAGAATTAAAGATGACTTACGCATGGAAGTGGAGTCATACAAAAGATAATGAGAGAGAAGTCATGAAAGGGATGATTTTACAATCTCTCGGTTTAAGTCAAATAAAGGAGAAATAAAATGACTACATCAAAAGAGATACACGCAAAAATAAAAGAACTTTTTGAGGAATTTGATACGAATCATGAGGTACATGCTGAAAAAGGTAACAAAGCAGCTGGTGGTAGAGCAAGAAAAGCTATCGGTGAGGTAAAGAAATTGGTTACTTTATATAGACAAGCTTCAGTATCAGAATCAAAGAAATAAGAGTATATATAATATTTATAGAGGTATAATATGTTACGAAAGGACACGATAGAAGATAAGCTCGGCCAACTACAATTAACCATTGATAGGTTGAGGTCAAGTTTGGTAGTACCACAAGATCCAGGTGATATTGGTACACCGATACAGACCGTAGTTAGAGTATTAGAGCAGGTTCAAAATCAGATTGACCAAATAGTTAATCTGATAGAGTTAGAAGATTAATTAATAACTAACGGAGATAAAGTGTGGAAACAAAGAATAGTAGGTTTTTTCCATATTTAGTTGGATTATCCGCACTACTTGTTGCGGGAAGTGCAGCTTTTTATTCAGTATTCGGTTTAAGTAAGTTATTTAGTGGAGCTACAATGGCAGTTATTATAATGGCTGGTTCATTGGAGTTTGCTAAATTAGTTAGTGCATCATTCCTATATAGGTATTGGGATGAGATAAATCGATTTATGAAAACTTATTTAATTATAGGAGTGGTAACTCTTGTGATGATAACGAGTGCCGGTATCTTTGGATTCTTATCCAATGCCTATCAAGGTGCTACGGTTTCATTCGAAAAAGAATCTACCGCCCTATTATATAAGGAAGATAGGTTAGACCAATTATCAGACGATAAGAAATTCTTAAAGGAAGAATTAGAGGCTGCTGTTGCAGAACTACCCGATAACTATCGTACTGCCAAAAGAAAACTCAGAGAAGAATATCAACCAAAAATAAATGATATCAATATTACTATGATGACACTTAAACAAGAGATTGGTGATTTAAAGATAGCACTTGTTGAAACGGGTGTTGATGTAGGACCTGCAATTTATCTCGCACGAGTATTCGACACGGATGTTGATTCAATCGTTAAGTATTTTATCTTTATGTTAATTGCTGTTTTCGATCCTCTTGCTGTAGTTTTAGTTATAAGTTATAACCTAACGCTACAGGTTAGGATAAGAGATGACGAGAATCAGGGCCCTGTGTCTGGGAAAAACGGAAAAACGGAAAAACAGAAAAAGAAACCAAAACGACTTGGACTATATAAAGAAGGTAAGAGTGTAATTGAGAAAGTTGTCAAGGAAACTTTTAAACCTGATAGTAAAATAGAAAAAAAGCATAAAGAGGTTATAGAAGAAGAACCAAGAGGTGGAATATTTGTACCTGAAAAAACGGTAAATACATCTGATATAGGTAAAGGTGGTATAGTAAATTCCGAATATGTACCAAAGAATAAAATATAAGTGAATTATAGCAATAAAGTTATGTATTCCAAAGGTTATTTAAATACTTATCAATGGAGATTTTCTTCATTAAACATTTCACATACAATAAAACCAGCGGACAGGCAGCTGACACACCTGTGAAAAAATGTGTCTTAACCAAAAAGAGGAGAACGTTAATGAATATACGTAATCTAACAATATCATTATTGATGACAACAGGATTGTTTGCACAAACTATCGTTGGGGTTGTTAATGGTGGTAGTGAACCATTGGTTGGAGCAAATGTTGCTGTTGTAGGAACTGATAAAGGTGGTGTAACAGATGAATCTGGTAAATACACTATCGATGTCGGAGCTGAAGGCACATACACATTAACTGCTTCATTCATTGGATATTCACCTTTAACATTGGATGTTAAGGTGGGTGATATAGTTGGAACACTCAACTTCGATTTAGAAGAAGATGTTTTAGCTATGACAGCACTTGAGGTCTTGGCTTCAAGAGCTGATGAAAAGACACCTGTCGCATACACTAATGTGGTAAAAGAAGAATTGGAATTTCGTCTTGGTAGTCAAGATGTTCCAATGGCTTTGAATACTACACCAAGTGTTTATGCAACTCAACAAGGTGGTGGTGCGGGTGATGCTCGTATCAATGTTCGTGGGTTCAACCAACGAAATGTAGCCGTAATGATAAATGGTGTTCCCCAAAATGATATGGAGAACGGATGGGTTTATTGGTCTAATTGGGATGGAGTTGCAGATGCAGCACAATCAATTCAGATGCAAAGAGGTCTATCAGCTGTTAATCTAGCTACACCTTCAATCGGTGGAACTATGAACATTATTACTGATCCTGCTCAACACGAGAAGGGCGGTAAGTTCAAACAAGAAACAGGCGCAGGTGGTTTTCTAAAAACTACTCTTAATTACAATAGTGGTTTGATTGGAGAAAAACTCGCGTTAAGTGGTACAATAGTACGAAAAACAGGTGATGGACTCATCGACAAAACATGGACAGACGCTTGGGCATATTATTTTGGTGCGAGTTATCAAGCTAATAAAGATAACCGATTTGAATTATACGCTATCGGAGCTCCACAACGCCATGGTCAAAATCTATACAAACAGAATATCGGTGCTTATGACGCTGAATTTGCTGCGAGTATAGATGGATATGATGAAACAGCACTTGGAGAAGATGGTTCGTTCAAAGATGTTGGTCGATTCTTTAATCAGAATTGGTCACCTATTAGTTCAGACTATAAAGGAAAGCAATATTGGTATATGTATGGTGATAAAACATCGGACAGATACAATCCTAACTTCCTAAATGAAAGAGAAAACTTCTTTCATAAACCATTGGTTAATCTTAACCATTTCCTAAATATAAATGAAAAACTTCGTCTTTCATCTGTAGCTTATTGGAGTGGTGGATCTGGTGGTGGTACTGGTACTTATGGTAGGATTCCAACTCTCGACGCCGATGGTGTTTTAGGGGGAGAAGATTATAAGTTTTATTATGGTCGTTCTCCTTGGACAAGAGATTGGAATACATTGGTTGCATACAACTCAGGTGACGCAGACACAGTTTATGTTGATAAGAGAGTTCTACCAAGAACTCATGGTGATGGTAATAATCAATCAGTAGGTATTCTTCGTAACTCTATTAATCGTCAAAATACTCTCGGTTTAATCTCCAAATTAAACTACGAAGTTAATGATGATTTAGAGGTTCAAGTTGGTATTGATTGGAGAACTGCTAAAATCGAACACGCTCGTGAAGTTCGTGATTTGATGGGTGGTGATTACTATATGGATTACGCAGATGATAACTACGCAGATGGTAAAAGAGTTGGTTTAGGTGATATCATTGCATACCACAATCATACTACGGTTGATTGGTTAGGTGGATTTGTTCAAGGTAATTATACTTTGGATAATTTAAACCTTTATGGTATGGGTGGTGTATCTAACATCAAGTATACTTATCAAGATCATTTTACGGTTGAGAACGAGTTAATTGAAGCACCATCAATCACAACAATTCAAGCAAAAGGTGGAGCAGTTTACGATATAGATGATAATGTTAGTGTATTTGCTAACGCTGGATATGTCGAAAAACCACCTATTATGGATAATGTGATTTACTTTGATGGTACGGTTGCACCAGATCCTGCTAATGAGAAATTCATTAGTTCAGAAGCTGGTGTTAATTTCAAATCTGATAAATTTGCTGTTAAGGCAAATGTATACAATACAGATTGGAAAGACCGAAACCTTACTAAATCCGTAACCACAGGACAAGGTGATTCAGGTGATACTGATGTTATCTTCCTTAGTGGTATCCATCAAAAACATCAAGGACTTGAGATAGAAGCTTCTTCACAAGTTCATTCAATGTTTAGGATAGACGCGGCACTTAGTTTTGGTAAATGGCAGTTCAATGGAGATGCTAGTGGTAATTATCAAGAAAACGAATATGATGAACAAGGTAATGTAAGTGGTTTGAAAACAACCAAATACAATTACGCACTTGATGGATTATTCGTAGGTGATATGCCTCAAACTTCATATGTCTTGGGTGGAACTCTAACTCCTGTTAAAGGACTTAGTATTCAAGCACTCTACAATATCTATGATGATAATTATAGTGATTGGAGTCCTGATTCTCGTGAGTATGATGTTGACGCAACAGACGATGATGGTAATTCAGTAGATGACGCAGATAGAGAACAAGTATGGATGGCACCTGGATATCAAAAAGTTGATATTCACGCTTCATATAAACTACCAACCGATTGGACTGGTGGATATGATGTGTCGTTGTCAGCACATTTGTTTAACGCTTTAGATGCTGTATTTGTACAAGATGCAGTAGATCACAGCCAATACAATAGTTATGGTGACAAAGTTCACGCAGCACACAACGCTGAAGTATTTCTTGGAACACCAAGATACTTTAACTTAGGATTGTCTGTTAATTTCTAAATAGTATAATTAAAGGGGGGTTTATACTCCCCTTTTTTTGTGCCAAAAATAATTAAAAAAAAGACTTGACTCGTATTGATTTATTTCGTATATTCCAGTATAAGATAAAGGGAATAAATAATGAAAACGGAAATAATAATTGAAATAGATGGTATAGTTAGAACAATGGATTTGGATGAGTATATAGAAATGGTTAGGGGTGGAAATCCACTTCATACAGTTAAAGGAGTTAAGTAATGACAAAAACACACGAGTTTATTTTAGGAAAGTATGATTCTTCAACAAATTATGAAGGACATATATTAGATGTTGAATATGTGGTATCAAGTGTTAGTGATGATATTAAGGTTGTAGATATGTGGAGATATTGGGATAGTAATAATCACAATCATTCAACACCTGATATGGATGAGATGATGAAATTAGATTGGTTGAGTGAAGATTTCAAGGAGAAGATGTTTGAGGAATTAAGACATATTGAATTTGGTGATTTTGATTTGGATAAGTATTGTGAAGAAAATCCTGATTTCGATGAAGCTATGAATGGGATGTATAATTAATGAGTTGTAATAAGTGTAAAAAAGTAAAAGCAGTTATCAAGTACAAAGATGGTAAATATTGTACTTGGTATTGTGCGAAAAAAAAGTGAGAAAAGACTTGACTTGTATTGGTTTTTCATGTTATATTCCAGTATAAGATAATTAAACAAAAGGAAAAGAATGAGAAAAGTACACAGATTTGTTAATAGTAAACCAGTAATAATTACCGAAAAAGGTATTCAATACAAGGTTGTTGATTTGGGTGGACATAAGATGAAGATTAGGATTAAATCAGACGAGGAAGTATCTCGTGATTCTAAACTATTTAAAGAAAGTAAGGAGAGTAAATAGTGATAAAAAGGGATAAAAATAAATTTAAAGAGAGGGTTGATATACTTCTCAAAAACATAGGTAAAGACTATGATTCTTGGACTGGAATAGAACCACTTCGTGAAATGGATGAATCATCTTTAAAGATTAAAAAAGAAAGTTCTGAGAGATTTAAAAAAGGACTTAAACTTTCGCATGGTAGGAAATACATCAAGGTTATGGAGAATAACAGAGTTTGGGGTTTCATCGCAGCTACTGATGGAATACTCAAAGGAATACCTTACAAATTTGGTGATGTATTTAAAGCAGCTTCTTGGAGAGCACCAGCAAAGCATGTTAGAGGTTCTGTATTTTTGGATAGGACAGATTGGTTTCATTGGACAGGACCGATGTACATATAATGAGTATTATTAGAAACCCTCAACCAAGAAAGAGAGAAATAAACCTTAATGGAACTCAAGGAAACGCTTACTTTCTTTTAGGAACAGCAAGAAATTTTGGAAAACAACTTGATTTGGATGTCGATAGTATTATCAAAGATATGGAATCAAGTGATTATGAACACCTTATCAAAGTATTCGATAAACACTTTGGTATGATTGTAGATTTAGTTTACAGGAGATAAAATGAAATATAAAGAAATATTAGATAAACTTTATGAGATAGAATGTCAGTTAGATGACGCTATGAATACTCTACCAGATTATAACTCTAATGTGGATTCACAAGGTTACATAGATGGTGCTAGATGTGATTTATATCATCTAAAGGATAATGTGGAAAGAGCCATATTAAATGAAAAAAGTGAAAAAAAATAAAAAAAACACTTGACTTTCTCATTTATTCTTAGTATATTCATATATGTTAAAAAAGGAAAAAACAATGAACTTAAATGAATGGTTGGAAACAACTGAATTTACAACTAAAGACTTAGCACTATTACCAAGTGTGGGTTGTGTTATCAATACTAAGAATGGAGATACATTCCCAATGATGGAAGATGACTCTATTGGTTTTGATGAACCTATGAATATCATCGAGATGTATAACGATCCATTCAATAGTGAGGAATGGTTTAATTCACTACACACTTGTGATAAACCTGTTGTTAATGAAGTATTAAATAACTTACTTCCAAATGAAGTAAAGGAGATATAATGAGAGATTTATTCGATAAAGAATTTCAACAAGAGATGGATGATTTTTTCCATTACATAGACCACGAGGTTTTGGGAAAACCATTACCAGAACCTGAGGTCGAGGAAGATATGACAGATGAAGAAGCTTCATATTGGGAAATGAAAGCGGAGATACATAATGAATTATAATGAAACTATGTATGGGAAACAATACTTACTTGGAACTGATGTTTACGAAAATGGGAAACATAAGATATTAAATGTTCCGTTGATTGATTTAATGGATAGGAATGGTTTTATACCCGAAGGTAAGTATAATGAGATTTACAATTTATCAGTTGTGTGGTATGAGGTTAATGAAGAAATTTTTGTTGAGAGTATTTATGATACCGATAGTGGTGAAACTTATTGGACAGATAAACCAGCTAATGAGTGGACAGATAATGATGACGAACTTTTAACAGCACTTTTAATGTATGGTAATTTACAAGAAACAATAGGAGAGAATTATGTTTAGGTTTATTCCAATATTATTTTTATTTTTAATTGGTTGTGAAGATACATTGTATTTAGAACCAGTCGATGAATCTACAATTCAAGTTGAAGAGCCAAGGGTTGATGTTTATTATTTTGATAAACAACCTAATCTTAGTTTAGATGATAATGGATTTTACCATTTAGATATTGATACGACCAACTGGCAAACCTTACATAGACTCACGGGTTTTATTTCAGATTCAGCAACATCAGGACCTGTTGTAAATTGTAGGGTGGAGTGGGAATCATCTCATTATTGGACTCTCGGAGATACATTAGGTTTTTGGATTAGACAAGGTTTAACCGATGATTTAGAATGGGTTAGTTATGATACATCTTATGTTATTGGTTTTGATGGACAAGAAGTACCTACAATTAATCCAGCAAGTTATAGCAACTCTGATGGAGAAGTTAATACAATGATAGCACCCGTACAATCTATGATTGGAGATACTATGACTATTTGGTATTCGTGGAGTGGTTGGTACGCTGGTGTGAATAATGATTCAATAAAAATTGTATTAGATTGAAAATAATACTTGACTTTATCACTATTTATTCGTAAGATCAATTATGACAAATAAAGAATTACAAGATTTAATAATAAAAACATTTGATGGGATTATCATTGATGAGTATGACCGAGAGATTCATAAGATTGATGGTAAATCATATGATATCACATTTGACAGAAGTAGAGTTGAATGGAGTTGTAGTTGTCCAGCATTTAAGTTTCGTAGACGACATAAGATTTCTAAGTGTAAACATATAATTGAAATACAGAATAGAAAATTTAAGACATTGGTTGAAGGCCGAGCTGGTGTCCGAGTGGTCTAAGGAGATGGATTGCAAACCCATTATTCGTGAGTTCGAATCTCACCCAGCTCTCAAAAATAATTGAAAAAAAGACTTGACTTTCTCGTTTTTTCTTCGTAAGATCAAGTATTAATTAAATAAAGGGAAATAACAAATGAATATTAAAAATGAAATTAGAAAATTAAGTAGTCTTTCAGAGTTGAATGACTTATCATCATTTATTAGTGAGTGTAAAACTCTGTTAGGTAAATCATCACTTGGTGTTGGTTCTAAGGTTTGGGTGGTTCAAAAAACCAAAAAAACTGAAGGTGTTGTTACCAAAATGAACATCAAGAAAGCTCTTGTTGATATGAGGGGTAGGATTTATAGTGTTCCATTTTCAATGTTGGAATTAGCATAATGGTATTGGAAACAGCAGCTGATGTTGGTAAAGATTTGAGAAAACAAATCGTTCCACTAATGAAATCCAAAGGATTTAATTTAAGGGTAACTACCAGCAAACAAAGTTATTACCACGATGGTAATGTAAATGTTAAGATAACAAAAGTTCCTACTAACTTTCCGGTTTGGATAGATGAGTATTCTAAGTGGAGAGTTACACCTAACGCCGAAAGATTAGTTCTAACTTTAAAAGAAAGAATTAAAAGTATAGTTGACCAACTTGATATAGATGTGTCGGTTGATTTTGATAGAAAAGTACCTTTCATAGAATATGAGGAGAATAAAAATGAAAACTAAATCTTGGTTACTATTAATGAGTCCCGATGAAAGGGGTGGTGGTGAAGAAATTAAAACCATATACCATAATAAATCAAGGGAAGAAATGGTAAAGATGATGACCTTGTTACAAGATCTAAATGAACACTTGGTATTGTCTTTGGTAAGAATTAGTCCTAAATCAACTTATGATGATATAATTAGAATGGATGATTCAGAAATGTTTTTTATGGATTCTAAACGAAATTGGAATAATGGAAAAACATATGAAGAAGTACAAGACGACATACTTGAGGAAAAGGTTATGGAGTCTTTAATAAATGGCGATATGGGAGTCGCATAAATAAAGAGAGAGTAAAATGAAACAAAGTACATTTGAAAAAAATGGTGGTTACTTCATCGGTGGAGTAGCGTATATGGATTGTAAAATCACAGGTGAACCTGTAAAGAATGTCAGTACAGATTGTAAGTCTGTAATTGGTAGTAGGGCACTAACAGGATTACTTCACAAGAAGTTTCCCGAAACAAATAAACCAGCATACAAACCAACAGGACGACCAGCTGGTTGGCATTGGATGAAAGAGTTTGTAGATAAAGATGGAACGGTTTACCATATGGGTAAGGAACAACCTAAGTTAAAGGGAACTAAAAAACCTACTAAGGTTAAACCTGTAAAGAAGAAAGCTACTAAACGGAGAACTAAAGAAGAAATTCTTTTAGCCCGTGAAGTAGAAAAAAGAGCAGAACTAAAGAAAGCTGTAAAGAAACAGAAAGATTTTTTAAACCACCAATTTGGAAATAAGTAATGTTTGAATCTTTAATACATTTTTTCAAACATTTTTTAGGATTGTGTGGAGAATCACACCCAAGCGTTTTAGTAAGTGGGTTTGGACTCTTTACAATACTAGCAATTTACATTAGTGATATTATACATTACATAAAGGATAAAATAAATGTCTAAGAAAAGTAAAGGTCAATGGAAAGACTATAAAACATTCACTCTTAGTGATGGTACTAAGTTTTTAGCTCGTGATGAGAAAGACGCTAAACTTTACAAAGAAAAAGTTGGTGACAAATAATGATAGAGTTTACCATTTTGTTTGTAGGTGTTTTAGTAATGGGTTATCTTGTAGAGAAGGAATCCAAACGAATACAGAAGAAGAATAAAAATGTTTGAATTCTTAGTGGTGTGTATTTTAATATACATAGCATATCATGTTTCAGAAAATAATAATAAACCAAAATTCTAAGGAGATAGAATGACAAGAAAAGAAGCACTCCAAGCTCAAAGTGAGTTTTCAATTTATGGAGTTTTTAGATTTACCGCATACTTACTTGCTTCAATAGCAATGTATAGTGGTGAATTACAAATAGCAGGAATAGCGTTTGGGTTCGGAGCCACACTTGGTTTTGTTCGTAGATTAGCTAGGATATGGGAGTAACAAAATGAGCACACATCCAATGAAACCTATAACCAAACCAGGTGAAGGTAAGAAACGCCAAAAGTATGTTACACAGGAACGATATTTAGAAGAACGATATGAAATTTCTCGTGGTCTAAAAGGACCCAAGAGATTAGAAAACGAATCATTCGAAGATTTTCATACTCGTAGAAAAGCAGAAAATGGTCTGTTGAAAGAATACCTTCGTGGTGTTTGGATAAAGAAAGAAGATTGACAGAGATTCATAAAAAGATAAAACATCTAAACCATACTCTGATTGTATGGGCAGAGGATAACAAATATAAAAATAATCGTGGTGGTGATTATATCATACCACCACGAGTTGAAAATGATGTGGTTATGTCTGAGTGGAAAGATGATTTAAAGTTTGTATCTAAGTTAGATTTTATGTTAGGTGATGGTAAGACTTTGACAAAGAAAGAACTTCAGATGTCTAATCAACTATATGAATTTTATAGTCAAATGTCTATGAAAAATTTACTAAGGAAATAAATGTATAATATATTTTTAATACTACTTATGTTACAATGGAACTCGTGTTCTCCGATACCTGAACCTACTTACATTGATGATGTGAATATGGAGAATTATGCGTAAAGTAATTGATTGTTTTAAAGAAGATAATCCAGTAATAAATAAAAAACTAAGAGAGGTTTCAGTTGAAGAAGGAAACATTATTGCCACAGAATTATTTCAGATACTTAACGAAAGAAAAGACGGCATTGGGTTGGCAGCGAATCAAGTGGGAATTGATGCACAAGTGGCCGTTATCAATGTTATTGAACCTTTGGTTCTCATTAACCCAAAGATTGAAGAACAATGGGATGAAATTCCCTACTACGAAGGATGTTTGAGTTTTCCAAAACAAGGTATTCATACTAAAAGATATAGGAATATTGTTATCAAAACCGAACAGGCAGAAAGTGGTTGGTACTTTAGTGGGGCAGAAACTACACAAGAGGCTAAAGGTAGTTGGGAACAAGACAATAAAGAACAGGATCAAGAACAAAGATTATTAGAAGCTATATGTGTTCAACACGAGATAGACCATTTAAATGGAATAACTATACACGATAGAGAAGATAAACCAAAACCAATTATATCTAAAAAGGGATACGGAAGAAACGAAAGAGTTATGATTACCAATGGTAAAGAAACACAAGAATTAAAATACAAAAAAGCAAAACCACTTATAGATAGTGGAAAATGGGAAATCTACATAGGAGGCCCGATAACTTAAAATGAGAAAACTAAAAATGAAAAAGAAAGTAACAAAACCAATCAGAAGAAAATGTCATAATTGTGGGAAGATGGCAACTAATCCAGTTCAATATCATTTAGTTCCATCAATACCTTATGGTGAACCGATGCCAATATGGTCAAAGAGTGGCCCTAAAACCAAGAGGGTTGATTTGAAAGGTGATATGAAAATAACAGCCAAAAACTATTGTGATAGAGAGTGTATGGCTGAAGGTAGGTCTAAGCTCGGTGTCTAAAAAACCCACTAAAGAGAAACCTAAATACTCTAACGCTGGAAAGGGTGATAAGAATAGAGTATCAAATATTAACAAGTATGCTGAAAATTGGGAAAAGATTTTTGGTAAAAAGAAAGTTAAGGAGAAATCTAAGAAGTGATAGAATCAATGGTTATGTTAGTTTTAATGATTACATTCGGAATGATATCATTAGTAGTTATGATTTCAATAGATAAAAATGAAAAAGATAAGACATAGTAAATTACCGATTACACTATCGAGTTCTGATACATTAGATTATGAAATGTTACACGCAATACAATTAAACTTAATGTATGATGAAAACGATAGTAGAGAAGAAAATCAAGGTTGTTGGAATGCTTGGGTTGGTGAAGATGGTAATTGGTTCAACCCGTATAAACCTAATAAAAATCAAATGGAGTTATTTAATGAAGAAGAATAAAAAGATGGAGTTATTAAAAAAGGCTGAGAAAGTAAATTATGTATTTGAGAAGATGGATAAGGAAACACAAGACGCTGTAAAAAGTCTTATTAACCATATGATGGTAGAAAAAACTAAAAAGGATAATCACATAGTTTGAAAAAATATTTAACATATGATGATGTAAACATAGTTCCAAAGTACTCGGAGTTAAAATCTCGTGATGATGTAGATCTTACCACACGATTTACCAAGAATAGAAAACTACACATCCCAATAGTAGCCTCACCGATGGATACCGTAACTGAAGAAGATATGGCCATAGAGATGATGGAAAGGGGTGCCGTAGGTGTTATACATAGATTTATGTCTATTAAAAAACAATCTCGTATGATGCAATCATTACATTATAAATGGGATAGTTTTTTTAATATAGGTGATGGTAAAGAAAGAAGTGCCGATAATGATTATGATGAGTGGTATAAGAAACTAAGTAATAAAAGTAAAATATCCAAATCAGATTGGGAGGATTTTAAAGATTACGGAATGTTCACAGATGATATGGCAGAAACCGATAGGATGTGGAGAAACCTACCCTTATGTGCAGCAGTTGGTGTTACAGGAGATTATTTAGAAAGAGCGAAAGAATTGGTATTAAACGGATGTAATGTACTACTTATAGATGTAGCACACGGCCACCATAAAAATGTAGGAGACGCTATTGAAGAAATCAAGAGTAAAATATCAAACATCGAAGTCATTGCGGGAAACATTGCGACAAGAGATGGAGCAGAGTTTCTCTGTGAAAAAGGTGCTGACGGCATCAGAGTGGGAATCGGTAACGGCTCATTATGTGAAACAAGAATCAGGACTGGCGTTGGATTACCTCAGGTTAGTGTTCTTCTTGATGTGTATTCCGTTTGTGACGATTGGGATGTTCCTATTATTGCTGATGGTGGTATTCGGAATGTGGGTGATGTGGCTAAAGGACTTGGTTGCGGAGCTGACACCATCATGGTCGGTTCGTTACTTTCGGGCACCAAAGAGAGTCCAGGTCAAATAGAAAAACAAGGTGAGTGGCCTAACGAAAAATTATTTAAAAAGTACAGAGGTTCTGCATCAAGAGATTCAAAAGGAAACGATAAGAATGTTGAGGGAAATCATAAAGTGATTCCTTACAAGGGTAAAGTAAATAGAATACTTAGTGATATAGAAGATGGAATAAAAAGTTCGTGTTCCTATGTAGGGGCAAATAATCTTGCAGAATATAGATCTTTAGTAGAATTTGTAGAAGTAACAAATGCAGGTCAAGTAGAGGCTCGACCACATTTATTAAGTTAAAGGAAAATTATAAATGGTATTAGATAGTTTATTAGCAGGTGTAATGTTATTCAGTTCATTCGCCGCAAGAACACCAAATGTACAACCAAATCCAGATGACTACGAGGTTAGTATTGGGATAAATCATAATAACTTTCATTTCAATCGTCAATGGGAAAGAGAACTTGGTGAGTTCTATATAGATGATTTGTTTTGGGCCAAGTTTGATAATGGTATTTATTTTAAACCTGAGTATATGAATAAGGAAAGTCAAGGAGTTAGATATTTGAAGATTGACTCAAGACGAAGTTGGAAAGGTTTTTCTTTTGGATTCACAAGCCGTAATGATGATAGTGATGTGTTCAGTTCTAACTTTGTAACATTTATATCTTTTGGTGGAAGTACAAAGAAAAAGTATTGGGAAAAAGTAGATGTTGAATTTTCTTTTGATGGATACTTGCCACCAAGTGAAGAAGAAGGTAGAGATACTTTTGAGTTTGAAAATAAATTTAAAACATCATATCCACTAACAGAAAAACTTAGGTTGTATAATATAGGTGAAATATCTAAACTTCAAGGTAAACAATTTTACAAGGCTAAAATTGGATTTGAATATTTATTTAAAAAGTAACGGAGAAAAAAATGAATAAATTTTATACTGCAGCTTTAAGTCATTGGGAATCACAGAGAGATGAGGCTTTAGCTACATTAGATTTATATTTTAATAAATCAGTAGGTATCGGAGAACACTCTAAAATATTAGATGAAATACATATATGGACTCATAAACTATCTGAGGCTACTGAAAATATAAGCTCACTTAAAACATTTTTTGATGAATATGGTGATGTAAAAGACAACAATAAAACGAAAAAATTATTAAATGATTAAAATTTTAATATCATATCTTTTGGCATTAACTATAATAGGTAGTGGGGTATTTTTATTTTGTGCCTTGGTTAGTTTACCTTTTTGGTTAATGTGGAATTGGTTAATTCCAGATATATTTGGATTACCAATCATAACTTGGTTACAGGCATTTGGTCTTTGGACTTTTATAGTATTGATAAGATCAAGTAATTTTAATTATGCTAAAACATTTAATCCCTCAAAAATTTCAGAAGATGGTACAGAATTATCACCTTTTGGTGATAATACTTGGAATCAATGGGTTGAACAAATTAAGAAAAATTATCGTGCATAATTATATTTTTGATACTTATCTTAAATTATGGAGATGACTAAAATGGACATAACTAAGATTATTCAGACATTGAGTGAGGCATTAGATGATAAAGATTGGGATTTGGTAAAAGAATTGTTAGAAGAATTAATTTATGAAGATGATAATCCTATCCAAGAATACGAGAAGGATAAGGATGTGGATAATGAAAATTTATGGGGCTGACTTGGAAATCGACTGGTGTTATTCGATACTAAAGTGCAGCAGAGTTTGAGTAGACTCTTAAATAAGACTCAACGAAACCTAAATGGCGATACATCGCTAGACGGGTTGGACATTGATTGGCATTTAGCTAATCTTGAAATGGGATTCGACAATTTTGTTGAACCTGTTCAAAATGACCAACCATCTTACGCCTACGCGGCATAAGTTACTGAGTTGTCTAACACTCGGTCATAAAATAAGTTAGACATCAACTCCTCATGTTATGAGTATAAAAGAACATACGGAGCTATCCAAAAAAATAGTCGGTGGTTTGTAGGTAACTTCTCGGAGGGTAGTAACCTAACTAAGCTGTAAATGACTTTGTAAAGAAGGCAAACAGGACGGGAGTTCGAATCTCCCCAGCTCCACAAAATTAGCAAGAAAGTACTTGTAAATGGTTATAAAGGGTTGTAAGATCAATATATGAAAAAATACTATTATGAAAGAAGTAATCTTCTTGAGAGTGATGTGAACATCAACTTTGATGAATTACTATACATGAATGAAGAAGAAACTTCTAAATGGATTGAAAAACTTAGAAGTTTTATTATTTCAGAATGGGATGATAAAGGTATTCCACCTACAATCGGAGCCAATACTTCAGATATAAAAAAGAACTTTAAGAAACTACGAGAGTATGATGTTCATAATAAGTTTTTGGTTCGTGATGATGATGGCAATGAAAATGTTATTAAGAATTACAATAAACATGCCAGTAGTGTTAATCAGTTCTTTCCAACTATGTTAAAGACTCGTGTTCAGAATGGTAGTATTTATGATTGGTTTACGGATGAGTATAAAGATAAATTTCAAAAGGTTATAAAGAGAATATTAAAAAGAGATTCAATGTATAATTGGTCTAAATGTATTTTAGATGGTGAAGATATACCAGAGAATTTCTTTATTGTCCAACATAAACATAATGCTGTAGAGAGTAAGTACAAGACTTTATCAGTTGAAGAAGTAGAGAAGTTAGATGATAAACATAAAACTAATCTACCAAAGGAGTTAGATGGTGATACATATAAATTCTTGGTTAGGGATTTTCAGTTAGGACAAAAGTTATTTCCAGCTGGTATTCAGGCATTTCGTTTAGGACTTGGACAACCAGCCGTAAACTTTCCACCATTAACCGCTAGATATTTGTATGAAAGATTTACAGACCATATTAATATCGATGAACTCGAACCCAAACAATTAAATATTTATGATCCTTCAAGTGGTTGGGGTGGTAGAATACTTGGAGCTATGTCCTCGTTGAAAAGAATACATTATATTGGAACAGACCCGAACACCGATAACTATATTGATGAGGTGGGTATATCAAGATATGAATATGTAGCTAACTTTTTTAACAATGAGGTATTGGAAACTAATCCATTTTGGGAAGAAGAAAAAAATACATTTCACTATTTTCAAGAAGGTTCAGAACACATCGGAAACCATCCTGAATTCCAACAATATAAAGGTAAGTTGGATATGGTATTTACATCACCACCTTATTTTGATAGGGAACAATATTCAGAAGATGAGGAACAATCATTTAAGGCATATCCTAAATATGATGATTGGAGAGATAATTTTCTCAATCCCACATTGACCAATGCTTTTAATAGTTTACGAAAAGATAGATATTTATTATGGAACATAGCTGATATAAAAATCGGAAAAGATAAATACCATCCTCTTGAACAAGATAGTATCGATGTAATCGAAAACCTCGGTGGTGAGTATCAAGGTAAACTCAAAATGTTGATGACTTCAATGGTTGGAGTAGACCAATCAAATGTTAAAAACTCGGTTAAAATAAATGGAACTTATTTAAAGTATGAACCAATATTCATTTTTTACAAGAAATGACTTGACTTTTACTGCAAATTGTCGTAAGATCAAGAGTAATTCGAAAGGAAAATAGTATGATAAGTACAAGAACAGCAATTGCGGGAGTTGTGTTCGTAACAATGGTTAATGGGTTTATATCCATTAATATGTTTAAGAATCAATCCAAATTCTACTCAAATGAAGTAGATAAATTGCTACAGAGCAATGAACAACTACATACAGAACTTCAAGAATTTTATCAGTTCGGTATTGAGGTTGATGTAACGATGTATCAACCTGTTTATCCACAAACAGATAATTCACCTGATATCACAGCTGATGGAACAAAGATTCGTATCCATAAGGCAAGTGAGTATAAGTTTGTAGCTCTATCACGAAATCTATTATCAAGATGGGGAGGCCCATTTAACTATGGAGATTTTATATACATCAAGGGAACAAAAGATAAAGATGGAGTGTATCAAGTAAGGGATACAATGAATCCTAAATGGGTTAATGTCGTGGATATATTAGAATCTACGCATGTAAGTCCATACAAATATGAAAATGTTCACATCTACAAGATGAATTGGACAGATAATTTAACACTATTAGAAGATAAAAAGTCATAAATAATAAAGGAGAAACAATGGACAAAAAGAAAACCGAAATAAAAGTTGGTGATTGGGTTCATGTATTATTAGTAGGATTAGATTCAGGAAACGAACCTGCATATCAAATCGAAAAGATTGAGGGAGATGATTACTATGTTGTACAGACCGAAGGTACATATCAACATAGGATGAAAACCAAAAAGAATAGATTGAAAAAGTTATAAAATAAGAGGTTATAAATGAAACAACTTACAGAAGAACAATTACTTGGTAATTGGGAAAAGTTGTTGCAACTTGTAGAAGATACATTCGAGGGAGAACGAAAAGAGAAACTCTTGGAAATGTATAAGTTCTTTGAAGATAGAATGATAGTTGCACCAGCGAGTGGTAAAGAAGAATATCACTATTGTTATGCAGGTGGTTATGTAAATCATGTACTGCATGTTTGTGAAACGGCATTAGAAGTATCCAAGACCTATGAAAAGGTTGGTGGGTATAAAGATTGGACAGATGAAGAACTCATCTTTTCTGCTATGCACCACGACTTAGGTAAGGTCGGAGATTTACTTGGGGAGTATTACATTCCACAAGATAATGATTGGAGAAGAAAGACTCTCGGTGAGATATTCACACACAATACAGAAATAGATAATATGAGAGTTACCGATAGGGCGTTGTTTTTACTGCAACACTTTGGGGTAAAGGTCAATCTAAAAGAAACTCTTGCTATCAAGGTATCTGATGGACTCTATGACGAAGCTAACACCTACTATATGAAAGTGTTTGACGCAAGTCGTTCCTTAAAAAATCATATGCCGTACATCATACATTGGGCTGACCATATGGCTACACAAGCTGAATTTGATGAGTGGAAACGAGAAGATGAGGATAACAAAGAGGAAATGGAAAGTAGGTTAAGTAATATTAAAAATATTAGCGTCGGTAAAAAAGAATCAAAACCTAAAACCAAACAAAAAGATAAAGTTTTAGAATCAAAACATCAAGATTTATTTGATGAATTATTTGGAGATGATAAATGATAATAGAAATAGTATTAGGATTAGTAATTCTTGTTGAATCATATGTAATATGGAATTTAATGAGAAAAACAGAACTACTTGAAACTTGGGTAGAGAACTTTACCGATAGGGTAAATAAAGTCCAACAAGAGTTAAGTGAAATAGACTCAACTGGTCATTTTGAATCAGATGACGAAGTGGGTTCTATATTCACATCAATAAAAGAAGTAATAAACGATTTAAACAATAATACCGAACAGGAGTTAATTAGTGAGTAAAGCAACTAAACCAGTAAAGAAAAAGAAAAAACCTAAAAATTATTATTTTAATCAGACAACTGAAAATGCTATCATTCGTTACAACAAAACAGATAGTGCTAGGTTAAAGAATAAAATATATACTGAACATATTGCATATGCTTTTGATAAGTTAGCTGAGAATATTATTCATACATTTAAGTTTTATTATTTTGATGTTCCATCAGAACAAGTAAAACACGAAGTAGTTTCGTTTCTTGTTATGAATATGCACAAGTTTAAAGAAGGTAAAGGTAAGGCCTTTTCTTATTTTAGTATTGTAGCAAAGAATTATTTAATACTACATAATAATAAAAACTATAAGAATTATAAGATTCACGATAAGATGGATGTTCTTGATTATAGTAGAAATATTCGTGAATCTCAAGATATGAAAGATGTTGCAGATTTTAATGAAGAATATGTAAATCAAATGCTAGAGTATTGGGAAGAAAATCTAACTAATATATTTAGACGACAAAAAGATATATTAGTTGCAGATTCTGTATTAGAAATGTTTAGACGAAGGGATAATATAGAAAACTTTAATAAGAAAGCTTTATATATTCTTATTCGTGAGATGACTGGTTCTAAAACTCAACACATCACTCGTATAGTTAATATTATGAAAAAATATAATAATCAACTAACAAGAGAGTTTCAACAGACTGGTCAATTAGATACTGCTAACACAGGATCATTTTTGTAACAATTTGTTATGTAGTGTTACACATTTGTGTTACGAAATGATACACTCTTAAAAAACTTCTAAAAAATAAAAGACCTCATTTTTTGAATGGGGTTTTTTTGTGCCCTTGTAACTTCATACATATAGACACTTAAAATTATTTTTATTTTTTTTCTCAAAATAGGGTAGTTTGGTATAGTTCTTGTAGTATATAGGTAGAGATAGATTATTCGAATCTATTAAAACGAAATAATAAAGGAGAACTGAAATGTTCGAAACTATAAAAAAACTCGTAAAATCTTTTATGAGAAAACTCAAGAGTACTAATGGTAATTCACTAGCTGAATTCGCTGTTACTACTGCAATGATGGCAACACTTGCTACAACAGCCGCACCAAAATTTGGACAAGTTGGAGCAGGAGCTAAAGAAAAGAAAACAATGAATAACATTGACAAAATTCTTACAGTTGCTAATAACTTTTACAACCAAACATTGTCTGAAGAAGGTAAAGGAAGATTTCCTGGACAAGAGAAGTATGATGTCGCTGTAGGTGGTGTCACTTTAGCTGAAGGAGCTTCTACTGATGAAACTCTTGAAGCTTATGTGGAAACAATACTTGACCAAAAAGTATCTTATACATCAGAGTTAGGTGAGTTCGTTTATGTATTTTCACCAGCATCAGATGATGATGACGCATTACAAGGTGATTGGATGAGTTTAGAATCATCAGTTGGTTACGATGGTAACGATGAAATTGGTGCTCTTGACTTCAAACAAGACTTTGGTAACAATGGTATGACAAGTCCATTTCAGGATGGTTCATACGCATATTTAGTAATACCAGGAAGTGGTAGTGGTACATCCGCACAAGCTCCTGTTCTTGTAGTAATAGATACTGAGAATCCATCTAAACTACATAAAACTTTAGTACCTTAATCGAAAATAAAAAAACACCGAAAGGAAAAACAATGAAGAACATATTAAAAAATACATCGAAAGGTTTCACATTGATTGAACTTGTAATGGTTACAATCATATTAGGAATCTTAGCAGCTGTAGCAATTCCAAGATATCAACAAACGGTTGATAACGCAGAAGCAACAGCAGAAAAGGCATTTGTAGATATGGTATGGGCAGGAGTAGAACAAGAAGCTTCTGAAAGACTAACAGATGATGGACTTGAAGCATGGCCTTACAATCCACTAACAGTTATTGGTAGAAGCCGTAACATATCAGTTACTCTATTTGAAGGAGTACCTGATGAGGATAATGAATGGCAGTTTAGTGTAGATGCAGCTGGTGAACCAGCAATCTTTCATCATAGAAGAAATGACGAAATCTACTACTACAAATACGATTCATTGACATTTGAGTTAGACGAAGAACCTACACTTTACACAAACGAATAATTAATGGGGGATTTGAAAATCATTTCCCCTATTTATTATAAAGAGGTATTATGAGATTTAAACTCACAAATGATATTTTAGAAATTATCTTATTTGGATCAATAATGGTTACTTTAGGGTTCGTATTTCTTAACGATGACGAACCCATTAAAGTGCAAAGTGAACCATCAGTTGAAAATTTTGATGACTATCCATTACAAGCATGGCAAACCTTAGATAGAAAAGGTGGAGAATGTGTAAAGGTTCGTTATCGTGTAGAGAAAAATAAAACTCGTTTATATATGATAAATGCCGATGGAAAGAAAGTTCACACACAACCAATATCTTTAAGTCCACACAGAGATGGTAGGGATAGGATAGAAACATATGTTTGGAAACTCTATCGAACCGAGTGGACGGATAAGATAGCACCAGGTGAATACTTAATCATAGTGGGAACAGAGCATGATAAATCAGCATCAAGAAATCTTACTCTTGAAATCGACATAATGTAATGTGGATGCCATTTGTTATAATAACATTAGGTGTTTGTTTGATTTGGGAATTAGATGAAAGACAAACAATAAAAAAATATAAGAAGAAAAAAAGAATTGAACAACAGAGAGAAAAATGAAATACTTATCAATTGTATTATCAATAAGTGTTATATATTCACAAGTAGACGAACAAGTCTTTGCAGACCAAGGCATCGAAAGAACATCTGAATTTAAACGAGGTAAAGCCTACGGACAAGATTGTGATGATACAGAATACAGAGATTACAAAGGGTATCCTGCTTGGAAAGGTTATGGTGGATGGATATCTGAATGTGATTCAATTCGTACCGTAAATTTAGACAGAGAGTTTGCTGAAAAAGATAAAATCAGACAAAGAGAAAAGGCTATACAAGATAGTATTGATATGAAAGAAGCATTAGTAGAGATAGATAATTTAGATTTAGATGCTATGTGGGAAAATACGGTTTGGGTTGAGATAACAGATATAGAAGATACTATATATGGAGAAGTAGAACAGATTACAGCTGTTGCTGGTGTTCGTGGAGCGGAAGCAGAGGACGAGGCATTGAATCATTTATATTATAGAAGAAGTATGAAAGGTCTTGCTCTAATAGACCTACAAAAGGCCTATGGTAAATTAAAAATAAAAAGAGATAACTTAATTAAAACAAATCCTAAACATCCAAAGTTAGAAAAATTTGACAACCTCTTGTCACAATTACAAATTAAAATAAATAAATCATAAACTAACAAAAAAGTTGTGTTGTTTCTAAATGTTTAAGATATTTAGTATTGGAAGATGATGACACTTCCAACAAAATAGTAACTTATCATTTAAAAAGGAGACACACATGAAGCGACTAATGTGTATGTTCTTAATGGGCTTGATTTCCGCTCAAACATTAAAAACAGCACTACCACAACCAAAAGAACCTTTCGTTCTTACTTACTACGACATTAGAGAAGATATACTTTTAAAGACGCCACACGGTAAAATAACAGTAGATTTTTTTATAAATGAGAGAGGAGAAGTAGAGGATCCAGTTATCAAGGATACTTTCAATATCAACCTTAATGAAGTAGTGTTGGATAAATTAAAAGAAACATCTTATTATCCAGCAACTCAGAATGGACGACCAGTTCGAATCAAATATACATTACCAATAGTATTTAAATAACGGAGGCAAAATGTTAGAATACTTTTTATTGGGAGTTTTAGCACCTATCTTTCTAAATCTTATGCACCTATGTGTAGGAATATATGTAGTAATTCAAAGAGGAAATATGATGTCATTGGGATTTTCAGGTATGGGATTTATAACCAAAACCATAGGGATGATATTTCTCACTTGGTTAGGAATAGTTAAGCTGAATATGGATTTTCAAATCTATGTTCCGTTATTAACATTCTTTTGGTTCTTCACTCATATCGTAGAAGCCTTTGTGATTAATCATTATATGAAAGAGAACGTACCAAAATTTCTACAAGACATACAACTCAATTAGTAAATAACTATTAAGCAAAAAAAAGGGGAACTATTGTTCCCCTTTTTCATTATCCGATAATAGCTATTTACGAAATAAACCCACCAACACCAATAATGCGACTAATCCAGCGAAACCGGATTCGCCGAAGTTATTTATGATTGATGTCAGGTTACCAATAACATTTACGCCAAAGATTCCACTCCCAAACAATACTTCGCTTACAGCTCCGATTGCTATGAAAGAGGCGAGTAGTTGAGCGATATCATCTACCCAACCTTTGACTAATGTGATGACTTCCTTCATTAGTTATCTCCCGTTGTTTTTTCTTATCATTTAACAAAAAAGGGATATTTAACTTCCGTTTTCTGTGTCGAATAAAATCCGACATATATAATTATAGTATATACAAATTTTTTGTTAGCAATATATATGCACCGATTTTTCAGTTAGTTAATATTTATTTATGAGTTATAATATCTATTTTTAATCAATATAAGGAAATAAAATGGCACAAGATTATGAATTATTTGAGGGTAAGTCACTATCATCATTGTTCAAAGATATTTACGATAATTCCAAACACAATAAAACACAACTTGAAATATTAGTAAAAGAAGTTGCTGGATATATTAAAGATGGGGATATGGCTATTCAGTTAATTCCTATGATAAAAGAGTATTTGGAAATCAATGTAAAGAACGATGAACAACTTGTCAAGTTAGCAACAATCG
>Ga0181395_1000053_pt1 | contig 39630 bp, 55 predicted proteins | sample 18SPOviralmetaG_FD_130124 | JGI IMG/M metagenome (GOLD analysis project Ga0181395, IMG submission 130124) | Marine viral communities from the oligotrophic San Pedro Time Series (SPOT) site, San Pedro Channel, CA, USA - 18 SPOT_SRF_2010-12-16 | ecosystem: Environmental > Aquatic > Marine > Strait...
AGATCTTGTGCTGTATCTACGCCTTCTAATTTCTCAAAGGGTTTTGAGTAACTAACTAATTTTACCTTCATAAATCCTCCTCAATAATGTTATTACCTCCAAAAAACATCTTGCGAAACAGCTCGTCATCTACACAAACTGCTCTTTCTGGCATATAATAACCTTCGTATCTTTTAATTGATTCTGCGTATAAAAGATGTTGGTTTCGTACTACATATTCTTTGCATTGCTGCAAGCTTTCAAACTGAACGTATGGAACATAAGCTGGTGTACTAGGTTGTGGTGACGGTAACGCCATCAATACAACTATCAACCAAATCTTTGTCACAGCTTAAAATCTTTAAACTTTGACATCTTTTCGTGAGTGTCAGTTTTGTCAAAAACAGGTGTATCATCAGTCAGCGTTTGTTGGCTTTCTTCTACATCGAATAAACGCATCTTTGCTCTATCAATACCAACTACAAATCTTTTATGCATTGTTGGATCATTATATCTATTCTTAAGTTGTTTAACCATAATCTGGCCTTCTCTATCTAATTCTTCTGTTGATATTAATGCAAACATCAAATCTGCTGTAGCGGGTAATCCAAAAGATTCGGACGTATCTTCAAGCCCAACATCCGAGTTACTATAACCTGAACGAGTCGTTTGCGTTGCAGAGAAGATCGGTAAGTTGTATTCGACAGCAAGACCACGTAACTCTTCAGCAATTGCTTTAATGTAGTTGTATGAGTTAATCGCACCGCCCATTCCTTTCATTCTTGATGACGCACAAATATTTAAATAATCAATAAATATAATATCTGGTTCAAATTGTTTCTTCAACTTTAATTCATTTAAAAGAGCCCTGAAATGATTGCTGTGTGCAGCACCTGTAGGATACTCTTTTATGATTAGTTTACCAGTTGTTTTACGCGCTAAGTCTGCCACCTTAGTCGTAAACATATCTTTCGATAAGTTCTCAAGCTGATCAATTGGCACATTTAGTAAGTTGGCATCAATACGTTCAGCTATACGTTCCTCCGCCATTTCTAGGGTTATATATAACACATTACGACCCTGGGTGAGAACAGATGCTGCAGCATGGCACATAAACAATGATTTACCAACACCTGTACCAGCAAGAGCAATATTAAGAGTTTTATTTGGCACACCGTCTTTAGTTATCTTATTGAAGTAATCTAAGTCAAACGCAATACGATCTTCTTTAGTATGATAGAAGTCATATCTTTCTTCTACGTTTTCGATATAGTCATGACCTACATTAGTATCAAACGCAACGCCTAAAGCTGTTTGTAATAAATCTGGTAATGCATTCTTTGTTAACTTCTCATGCTTACCATCAATAATGGATATTGATTCCATAACAGCATTATATATGGCTCTATCTTGACACCATTTCTCTGTATTATCAATCAACCATTTTTCATCTACAGGGTCACCTTCAAATAAATTTTGAGCGATATCAACCGCTGCAGAGAACTGATCATTTGATAATTGTGAATGTTCATTAAGTTCAACTAAGAATGCTTCTTTAGTTGGAAGAGTATTGTATTTAGTTACAAATTTACAATACTCCTTAAATAATATTCTATATGTGCCTTCGAAATATTCTGCTTTGATAAATGGCAATACCTTACGCATATACGCATCATCAGTTAACATCTTTCGAAGTATTGTTTGTTCTATTCTAATATTCATAGGTTATTATACCACAGTTTGTGATTTCTGTACATAATTAAATTCAAGTAATTGTTCAACTACTTCATCTAGCTTTCTTAGTTGAAGTATATTATCGCCATCGCTCGGAGAAGATAATGGATAAGGATGTACCTCTATAAAAAATGACTCAACACCAAGAGCAGCTGCGGCACGCAACATGCTAGGAACATACCCACTATCACCGCTGCTCTTATCACCACCTCCTCCAGGTCTCTGGACTGAGTGAGTAGCGTCAAAGAAAAGGGAGTTCCCAAGGCTTTGCAACATATGAACCATGCCAGCAAAGTCGACCACAAGACGATTATATCCGAAAGAGGTCCCTCGCTCGGTAATCCAAACATCTTTTGCTCCCTTCGTTTTACTTAAAACACCATCGATATCCCATGGTGCTAAGAATTGTCCTTTCTTAATATTTATTATTTTACCGCTTTTAGAAGCATCAACGATAAGATCTGTTTGTCTACATAAAAATGCTGGTATTTGTATCACATCAACAACATGGTCAAAGAAAGTTCTTATGGTTCTAAGCTGTTCTCTATCATGCACATCTGTTAATATAGAAACACCAATATCATTTTTAATTTTAGATAAATCAAAAAGAGTTCTCTTTAATCCTTGACCTCTTTCAGAATGCATCGATGTCCTATTTGCTTTATCGTATGAAGCTTTAAAATAATATTCAATTCCATACTTATCACATATATCTTTACATGTGCCAGCTATTTCTGTGCTTAAATCTATATCTTCATGTTGACAAGGGCCTGCAATTAATTTCATGGTAAATTATTTAATTTTTCCCTAATATACCGCATTACATATCCTACGGCAAATCCTACTATTAGTCCCAATACAAATATTTCAATCATTTTGCGTTATTCCCTCTCAATGCAAAAAACAAAGCACCAACCCAAAGCAACACGTGTAAGTTATCATATAAGATAACGTCCGTAAAACTTTCTGGTTCGCCTATCCAAATTACACCCGTCATGATGCAACACAATGTCACGCCGCTAAAACGAGTAACTATATCACCAACCCAATCCCATAGGTTGATATATCTTAAAGCTAATATACCACCGATTATTATTCCTATCCCACCAAGTAATTCACCATAAGCAACAAACCACCATACAAGATATGACAGATCATATGATGCAGCCTCATCAGCATCAACAGGTAACTTCATCAGTCCTTGTTGAATGAATATGATTGCCAATGGTATTCTTAACAACCAATGGGACATACAAAACTCTGGTATTCTCGGTAATTCGTAGTCAAATAATCTCATTTCGCTCTCCATCTATAAACTTCATCTATACAGAAGTTTCTTCCAAATTTACAGGTATTGTCACCACGACAAACCCTTTCGTGTTTACTATTTTGCCAGCACTCAGATGTCCAAGCGCTTACATATTTATCGACTAGTCTATCCCATGTATCATCAATTGTCATTAAACCAATGAGCGGAAGTATCATAGTCAAAAATATGATCCATAGAAATGCTACACCAAACCCTTTATTATGATATGCTTTACTCATCTAAAATCCTTCGATATAAAATATTAAGCTTATTCCAATAGCAAACCATACAAAAGGGGCTTTTGGATTTTCTACTAAAAACTTTAAACCTGTGTATTTTAAAATTAGTGATTTAGATTGTTGATCTTTTGGTATCTTGCCATCAAGGGTATAGCTTTCTTTTCCTCTTGGATTTGGAGGTCCATTTATAAAATTCTGTCCAGGCATTATTCGTCCATCTCCATATTACTCATATAATCTTCCTTCCACGCTGGATCTGACTGTGATGCAGTCGGATCATCTAAAAAATTATTAAATCCCATAACTAAAATTAAAACGATAGCAATCACCGATATCCATTTAATAAAATTAATAAATCCTTTGTAAGTTCTTTGAGCTTCTTCTAACGCTGCTTGTTTAACATCATCACTCATTTTATCAATGTGCTCCATTTTTTAAGTTTCTTACGTTTTTTCTTTGCATTAACTTCTAATTCAACATAATCAAATAAACCATTATGAATCATTAGTTGAATCATAGCATAAACATCTGCGGCTTCTTTTTTGAGTTTATCTATATCTTCTTCGGGTAATTCACTAAAGTCTTTGTACTTCCTTAATATTTTACTACACTCTTGAGTAAGTTCACCACACTCTTCCATAGTTATAATCATAAGTTGTTGAAACTTATTTATCGGTGTTTGCACCTGGTATCTTCCTTTCCTCTGTTTTTACCCACCCTTCTTGTTCACCACGTTCTATTATATCTTCTAATATTCTCGCAGCTGCAAATTGAAGGTCTTCATTACTAATATCTAAAGATAAATCAGGCGATTCTATAATATCAAAGTTGAAGCTAAAATGATCTTTAACTTCATTAAATGCAATTGATCCAAACTTTACAACTGTTTCTGTAAAATCACCTGAAAGAATTCTTACATGCCAAACTGTAGAATCTGAAGAACTTGGAATAAGTTCATAGTCTTTATTCTCTAACATCTTCGACATCAATGACCTCATTTTTTCCACCTATTTGATAGGCTTCTTTTAGATAGGATTTAAACGTTGTACCTTCTAAGATCGGATCCCAAAATTCTTTCTTCAATGTTTCTTCGTGTCGTACTTTTTTGTCCTTACCATATTCAGCATACCAACCAGGGCTTGGTTTAGTACAATAACCACCAGCCATGGCACAATCAAGCAAGCCAGAATAGTTTTGTACGCCACCTTCCCAAGAGACAGAGATTGGGATTTTGCTTTTTTCTTTAACATACCTTGATTTTTCTATATTAATTATGAAGTGATAACCTTGGATCTCGGTGCCTTTTTTATCTTGTTGACGACCGATGATCCAAATGTTATCAGCAGAGTAATATATACCTGTTCCACCAGACACAACATCTTTTGGAAATAAACCTATCTCTTTATATGTGTGATTGACTGCAACTAATGGTATATTTTTCATGTTTAAATATGGTGTAACCATTCTAAACAATCCTTTAAGTGCTTTTGCTCGGGACATATCAGCAACTGACTTTTCATTAAGAGCATCTTCCATCTCTTTCTTTGAAGCTAAGTTACCAACAGAATCAATTACTACGATTACTTTGTCATTGCGTTCTAACTGTTCGAGTTGACCAACTAAATCAAATTTAAGTTGTTCTACATTTGCAACTGGTGTATGTAATACACGTTCAGTGTTAATATTAAACTGTTCGAAGTAAGACTGCGGAGAACCAAACTCTGAATCATAAAATAATAAAACAGCATCATCATATTTCTTAAGATACGATGAAGCCATTATCAATGCGAATGATGTTTTAAAATGTTTTGAAGGACCAGCAAGTACAGTTAGACCAGGTGCTAAACCACCTTCAATATCACCTGATAAGGCAACGTTAATCATTGGCACATCTGTTTGTACCATATCTTTTTGCGTAAAAAATTTAGACTCAGATAGTATCGAAGCGTCCTTTATCTTCGAATTCTTTTTGAGTTTATCCATTATTGACATATATTACTCCTAATTTCTGTTCCTATTATACCATAAATTCTTCAAGATGTACACCTCTTTCTGGTTGTTTTCCTTGTCTTTGTTCCCAACCAGATGACCAACCAGAACTATTTGCTATAGTCGATGGTATATGATCGAATGTACCATTTCCTCGAGGTACATAATTTTGACCAAACCTAACAAAGTCACACATTACATCTTCTAAATCTTTTGGTTTTCCACCTGTTCTTTCTCTTAATAAATCCATAAAATTATCTTCTTTCCAACCTTTAGATAATCTCTTCATACATCTTACAGCATTATTACCTAAATACGTATGGCTATCAATATCTGTATGCTCAGGATAATAATCAGAACAATCCATCGAGAAGGCTGCATATTGGAAGTTAAACTTACGATGACCCTGTTCTGCATTATGTTTATTTAAAAAATCTACTATTTGTTTATGGCCACGTTTTTCTTTTGTCATAAAATCACCTAGTTTTTCTATTAGATTTGGCAATTCTTTAGTCATAAAGTCTACGTTCGATACACCTTTCTTTGGAGCAGGTGGCTGATTTCCAATTGAGGTGAACATTGCTGTCCCTTTACTTTTGTTTTCAATAAGATCATCTTTCATATCTTGAATATCTCTGTGTCGGCCCCAGTGCTGTACTATATTATTACGATAACCATGATCATTTTCGAATGATGCACCAGATCCAGTAATTCTATGACATAAAAACGTATATAACCATGTTGTCATCGCCCACTTAATATCATCGTTCGAAGTGTTTATCTTTCTTCTATCTGCCTTCTGCCATCTCCATTTCGGTGTCTTTGACCCAAACCATAGATCTTGTAATACGTTTTGAAATCCAGCTGCATTCCTTGTATAACAATCGTAGATGTCTATCTTTTGCATTAGATCGTCTTCTATCTCTTTATTTGCTTCTGATCCTTCGTAATCTAATTTTCCCCAGTTGACGTTATCTTGTAACCACTTTGCTCGTGGATAATAATAATTTACAAGCACATCTACTGCTTCTTCGTTAAGCCACATTTTTATCCCAATCTCTGTATGAATTTATGTTTTCGTATATGGTTTCGTCTTCTAGCTTTGGCTCAGTACCTACATTCCAAAATAAAATATCTTTATCACTGTTTTTAGGTATGTACTTCCAAACTTTTCCATCGTAAGTATCTATAGTTGGAAACGGTGGTAAGTTACCTTGTTTTTCGCCAGTTATAAATGCTAGCGGTTCTGATACTGCTGAGGCCCTTCCAAGTTCTCCATGTTTCATATTACGTGATACACAAACAGAAGTAAATTTGGCATTTGGCCATGCGATCTGTAAAGCTCTTGTCAAAACACCTGTAGATGTGGCGATGTAAACTTCTTCTGGTTCTTTTATGCTTAATGCAGTCTTTACTATACCTGCTGTCACCTTCTCATGCTTTAACCCTAATGGAACAAAGAAAGCATTTTTATATTCTGAAGCCCATTTCTTTGCAATAAGATTCAAGTTAGGCATAGCAGCTATCCTATGAAACTCTACTTCAGCACCTCTTTCTATGCAACATGCTTGATGATGCGATATCTTCTTTGAAGATGGCATAAAGAGCTTGACCTTTTTATTATGTCTCTTTGCGACATCTAATATACTAACACCTGCTAATCCAGTTCTTGGCTGCACATAAGCTATGGTATCAATGGTTTCTGGTAAGCTGGATATAAGACAATCACCGCCTCGAACTTTACTACCAGTTATGTAGTCATCTCTTACCACTCGTATGTTATCATGAGTTGTAATCTTTGGCGTACCATATGGGTCAGTCCAATCCTTGGCTAAGTCAAGATAATATTCTTTAGCTTCTTCATGTGTGTATAAAGGACCAACATCTTTATTAATACCATCTATGATATGGTTATTATGCGCCAAGCGGTGATTCTCCCCAATCATTTCTGCGATAGTAAGGTGGTGCTATGTGTACACTTGATCCATTTTCCATATGTGTATTTGCATATTTTTCTGGATCCATAGCGTACCATCTTTCAGGTGGCATTACTACTTCTACGTTATGAGACGTTAATTCATCTATGAATCTAGATGTCAAGTCTTTTCTTTCTTGTTGACTACCATAAAATGGAGTACCCTTAAAATAACCAGTCTTTGGTAACCTACGCTCTTCATATTCTACAGGAACTGGAGCTGCAAATGAAACTTCAGAATCATGTAAGTCACCAATCTTTTGGCATTGTTTTACGTATTCTTTAATCAAGCTTTTTAGGTTATCTTCATGACGTAACAAATGATGTCGTATATCTATAGAACCATAACAAAAGGTAATAGGGTTACCATGTGGATATAAACCATTTAAATCTGTTTCAATGCCTCGTTTTAATGCACCAAATAGTGTTCTACCATTCTCTCGTAAAACAATATCTTCAGATCTTGAAAATGATGTAGTATGCGAATCACCTACAGATATGCCTGTCATATCTTTTAAATCTTCTTGTCTTAGTGTTTGTATATTTTTACATTCTTGAGATACTCGATCACACCATGTTTCTGTAATCATTTTTGATGTTGTAGCTGCACCTATTCTTTTCTTTAGTTGTGCACCCCAGTCTGGCATATCAATATCAAGTGATATGATTTCTTTTGCTGTCATTACACTAGAAACATTCCAAAACAGAGCATCTGTTGCACCACCAAAAAGATTTAGTGTTCCGCCAAAGTTTACACCGTGTTCTATGTAAACAATGTCTTTAGATTCTATCTTTGTACATCTATGATCTATAGTTGCACGCAATTGATCAGCCCATACCTGAGACCAGCCCAATACATGAGACTTTTCTAATTTTGGTATATTAGTGATAGGATTTGCTATTATTTTCATTTGTCACCTTTAAACTAAAATCTCTAGGAAATATCCACTCATATGGAATCCTCTTTGTTGGAGACTTGACGCTATGATTTATAGCTATATGCTTGTAAAAGAAACACGTTTTGTCCTCTATATTTAACCACTTCTGTTCTTTTATAGGATTTGATTTATGTTCTGCTAACATCTGCATTTGCTCCATCCATATTATACCATATTTGTTAAGCGGTGTAAACAGGCCAAATTCATTTATATCGTATTTTACTTTTGACATCAAATTCTTACCACCAAATATTTGATGCATCCCATCAAAATGACCAGTTCCGCCAAACAATACAGATTCAGGATCGCATATGTGTGGATAGGCCATAGCAATATACCTTGCAAAGTTTTTACATGGGTACATTGGGTTTCGAAAGCCTTGATTCTCTGCAAAATACGTAGCCATCTTCTTAGCAAGTTCCATCATTGTGTATGGTCTATTCCTACCTTCAAGTATATGGTGCATATCTTCTGCAGCTTTTTTAGGGCCTTCGACCAACCATTCTTTTACGTTAGTACCTTTTGGATAGTATATCTGGAACAGATCGTTGCGAGCATGCCTATTGCTAATAAACCTTTTTTGCAATCCTTCTACACCATTTTTTATTAACGTAGTAAGTGTCAACCAATGTTCATTGCTAAAACTAAAGACGAGTGTATACCACATACGATGTAAGTTATCATCTACGTCTTGCATTATATCGCAAAACGGATGTTGATGCCAATGTAATCTGTGTGAGAATATCTGATAATCAGACTTAAGTAATGTATCTTCTCGTTCGTCAAACTTATGACAGAACTCAAAGAACTTTTCGAATCGATCTTCTTGAGACCAATCTTTCATCCAACTTTCTTCTGGTTTGCCCTTCTTATTAAGAACAACCGTCTGAGTGTCTTCGTACTTTATATCTTGCTCGTTATCAAATAGATGCATGAGTTTTTAGATAGTCTTTCAATTCGTTTAACATACTTTGTTCGTATTCTTTGCTATTAAGATTTCTATTACGAGGAGAAGGGTGATCTATTTTGTAATTACTTATAGAGTATTTCTTACATACTCTTTCTACAAACCCACCTAAAGCTATAATTATCTTTTTATTTTTTACAGCTTTTTTAAGTTTAGTCTCATCAACATCTTTAATATCATACGAATTTATTTTATCAGGTATAACATTATGAAAGTCCCATTCCTTTAGTCCAACGTGATCCATCCATCTTTCTAATCTAGCATATGTACCGTGTGTAGGTATTTTTCCAGATTTTTTGATTTCTTCTCTAACTCTTGGATTTCTAGTTGATGGGCATTGGCCTAACACTAAGATAGTGTCAGATATTTTATGGTCAGGTAAAAAGTCTAATACACTATTCATTGCAAAAACAACCATACTATAAAATTAAGCACAAACGTACCTCCAATAATTAACGCAATAGTAAGAAACAATATTATCGCCTCTTGATTCATTATACCAAATTATTTTAAGTTTGTAAACAGTTTTATGCAGTTAAATCAATAGATCTTTGAATTCTCATTTGATTTAACAACGACCACATACGTTCTTGTGCAAAGAACTGCATCATTACAATAAAAGCTAACCATCTTTGCTGTTCTCTAAACAACTGTTGATTGTAGTCGAGCAGCTGCTGTTCTGTTAACTTTTCAGCTGCTCTTGTCTCTTTCTGTTGATTAACTTGTCGTATGTCTTGATAATGATAATTATTAATGTATTGGTTCGTCACGTTTCCGATCTGCATATTCGAAATCCCTTTTTAGCATATGCGCCATATCTACTTCAAGGCGCTTAATCCTATCCTTTAAATTATTTATAATATTTTCTCTCTCTTCTACTGATTTTTCTGTTGCGTCATCTATTTCTAGTGCTTCTGTTGACTCAAGTATTTTTTGAGATAAAGACATGATTGACTCCATATATAATTTACTTTAATATTTATACAACAAGATCGAAATGTCTTTCATAAACATGTAGGTTTTGAACTTGCCAAATAATGTCACCAATTTCCATATCACGTCGATAATCAGCATCCCAAGTTTTTTCAGCAAACGATCTATTATAGTCATTGGTAAAACACTCGAGAACATGTTTTTGCCATGCATAATCATTTTTATAGCCATATACTACATCATTAGATCTCATTTGCACAACACAATGCATTTTACCACCACGTATATAGTAAGTTACTGCATTTGTACAAATAAAATCATTCTTCTTATTTTCGTTGTATTCTGACCAAATAGAAGGTCGAGTATAGATCATAGTAGCACGACGAGTATCGAGATTAAGAAGTAACTCATCTAAAGCATTCCAATACTGGCTGTGAAACTTATCGTCATATATAAGAAAACCGTAATTAGAATTGATTTCACCATGCTCATTAGCTGAATATTGCCAAGCTTCAGGAGGTTTTTTAGCACCTTGATAAATGTCATTGATATTAGTAGACTTACTATTATACCAATTTATTTCTGCATCGATGTATTGTTGATTTGGTTCACCGAATATAGAAGGTTGATTGGCGAGAAAGGATGCACCAATCATTTCAATGGTTTTTTGACCAGTTTTATCAGTTACAAAGTTTTCTGCTTTGAGTTCATTAATAAAATATTTTCTTATATCGCTTACGTTATTCATCTTACCTTATCTTTGCTATCTAATATTTGAGCTTGTTGCACTCTTAATCTTAGGTCTGATGTAGAAAACCTATGATCACGTTTATTATAATATATCTCTATACCGCGAGCTGCACATATTGCTCTACCTGTGAACTTACCATGTTTATATTCTTCGCCGATTATTCTAACGTCGAGATTATGCATCTGCAATATATCTTCTAAGTCTTTTTCTGATTGGTATGGTATTACTTCATCAACATATTTTACACCATCAAGCTGTGTCCATCTTTCTACGAGAGTTTGCACTGGAGGATTCTTATCAGATCTATCTACCGAAGGATCTACTTGTAAAGCACAAATAAGATAATCACATTGTGTTTTTGCTTCTCTTAACATAGCGATATGACCTGCATGTAACAAATCAAATGTTGATGCTGTAAAACCTATAATCATTCTTCTTTCTTTATCGGCTTATTTAAGTAGTCTTTATCGGAGCTTTGACCTTCCATCATACCACGATTATAAGATACGAAAAAGGAAAGGTAGTTGATTGCATCTTTAGCGGAATCTTCTAACGATTCAAAGTTAGGATCACCACCAACTTCAGCAGCTTCCATAACAGAATAGATACGTGTAATCTTTTGATGTACCATATCAAGTATAGTAGCACAACCACGAGGATAGTGATCAGCTTGTCTGATACGAGAGTTTTCGTTCTGATAATCTCTAGATTTCTTTTGCTGTAGTTCAGCGCATTCTTGTAAAACTTTAAGTGATTCTTTCATTGTAACCTCCGAATATATTATACCATAAGTTCTTCAGCATGTACACTATTTATTTTAAAAGGAAATCTATTAGTTGTTTTATCTAAATTAGCTAAAGCCCATTTAGCAGGTACGTACTCAAGTACTTCATAACTTATTGATTCGCCTTCAACTAATGTTTTATATCGATTATTATCAGACCATCTCCATACTACAATATAATTAATATTATTTTTCTCGATTTGTTCTTGAGTAAAAGACTCCATTTTAACTCCAGCTTTAGCGAATTGTTTATAATCTAAAACACCAAGATCAGTATGTGTATTATCTATAGCGATACTAGTTAGATGATTTGTCTGCTTATCATCAACTTGTCCTTGGTGATATTCAGGAAATTCACAATCTGCACCTCTTATTCCTGCTTTATACTTACCTGATTCTACTTTTTTATCTCTATTTTTTATAAAGGTAGAGTCAGGTGTTCCTTTAAATGTTTCATATATTTCTATAAACGTATTCGATTGCACGGTCGGCCTCCTTGTCTAATGGTCGATTTTTGTACCAATTACCAGTTTCAGTATCAAACTCTCGACATAATTTAGTGATTTCATCTGCTGTGATAGGGTATTTTCTACCAACAGCGTTTCCTGCTATAGCAACCATGATTTGATACATTTTATGATACCAACCAGTGTTGTTAATAGCATTGTACTCGTTAGCCAAATTCTTTGGCCAAAACGGACAATCTCTGTAGTTATTCCAATTGAAGTCTTGATCTAACTTATCTTTACGATATTGGATTATTTGTTGTTGCATTTCTTCTGGTAACCTATCCATAAAATTATTAAGATTGGTTTTTTCAGGCATAGGGTATTTTCTTATCAATTCTTTTGGATCTATATAATTCCCAGTATTAGTAAAGATAAAGTTGAAAGCGCCAGCGTACGAACCAGGGATATAATACATTCGTGATAGGTCTTTAGTCTGCTTATCAGCAAGCGAGTTGAGCTTTGTGTTGAGAGCAAACCAGAAAGCTCTGATGTCGTCTCCTCCAATTCTTTCTGTAGTTGGAAAGACAAGACGAAACTTTGGTAAACCATGCTTGCTGCTAGCAGTACTATAGCAAACAAAATGGAAGTCACCATATAGATTAGTAAGTTCATTCTTTAAATCTCCTTCGAATTTATGGTCATCGACGTCGACACAACACCAACCATCCCAATGCATCACATTTTTATTAGCACGAGTAGTGTCTTCTATATATGTAGATGGTGATATAAGTACAGCATCTTTCTTCGCATTGAGAGGTTTCTCAGCGAGTTTATACAATGCTTCTTCAAACTTTTCAAAAGAATCAAACTCGAGTCTTTTATCTGTTTTATTATCGAAGATACTGTTAAATATTGTCAGCGAACAAGCCATGATTTCCTGTATGATCTGGACCTTTCCAGTCTGGTTTCTTAATTAAGTCAGGTAAACCAAGAGGATTAGGTCTTGATTCTTTAACACCTGGTTCTTTAGACATATTGGCTTCGAATATCTCATTCCAAGCAACACGTGCGTTAACATCGAATGCATCTAATGTGCCGATTGCAACAACACAAAGATCGATAAGACCATCAACTATTTCTTCTGCATCAGATTCTTCAACGGCTTTACGAGTTTCTTCTAGTTCTTCTTGTAAGAAGCGAACACGAAACTCTAAGAACTTTCTCATAAGTTCTTTATTATCTTTATTCTTTTTAACCCATTCATGCACACCGAACTTCTTATGCATGTGATACATATCATCTACCCAATTTGTACTCATAATTCTTCCTTTCAATATTATTATACCACATATTTTATTGCTTGTAAACCTTTATCCGAAGAATTCATCTAATGTAGCTCTTTCTTCTGGACTCCATCCAATCGCATCTAAGATGAGTTTTAGTGGTTCTACAAACGTTTTATTAAACTGCATATCATAGTCAACATAATCATGTAACTTAAATTCTTTTGGCAATATATCTGGAAAGGCTATAACATTTTCTCTGATATGATTAGGCACACGTAAGTAACAAAACTTGATACGATCACCATTTGTAACGAGTTCGTATTTCTTTGTAAGCTTTGCATTTTTAAGCTGATTATTATACAATATACTGCCACGCACATGTATAGGAGTGCCTTTGATATAGGTTGTCTTTCTATCTGTCCACGATGAAACATTCGATACTGATCGAGGAAAAGATACTTCTTCTGCTGGCAAAGATCTAAAGAGTTTCTTAAACTCTCGTATGAAATCTTGTGTATCGCTTTCGCCTTTTGTTATTATAACTTTGAATATCTCTTTGAACTTATCGCGCACAACTTCTGGTGTCGAAGACTTAATGGCTTCGATGCCCATAATCTTAAGTTTAGGTTGTGCATACTGTACACCTTCAGAGTTATGTACATTTAGAATGTATCTTTTCTTTGCAGTCCATATACCACGATCTGCTATAACTTCTCTATCCATAACCATTCTATTTTTGTGCGCGCTCATAGTTTTAAATAGATCTTCATACGATACTTTGAGTTTAGGCACAAAATGCTTCTCACATATCTGATCTAAAAAACTTACAGGATCTTTTGGATTGAGTTGCTTTACTAAAGGACCAAAGTTGACATACAAAGAATCAGTATCGATAGCTATAACATAGTCTTTATTTGTTTTAAGTAAATCATTCATTATAACATTCATAGCTTTTTCAGCCCATTGAATAGTTAACTGACCTGTAAGAGTTACGCCTTCGGCGAGTCGTACATCGAAGTATTTAAAGTATTTGTTACCTAATGCACCATATAAACTGTTAAGCAAGATCTTAATGGCCATCTGTTGGTTTTCATGGCGATTTATTTCTTTCTCGAGTTCTATGGTTTTGTTTTTCTCATAGGTTTTCTGTGCTGCTAACATCATGTTCTTTACAGCCACACGTTCATCATAGAAATCTACAATAATATTAGGTATGACACCATCAATGTCTTTACGATATGTTGAACCATTTGCAGCTACAGCATATTCCGTAGTATCTGCTCGTTTACCACTAAGATAATATTCTACACCATTTGGTTGAGATTGATCGATCAATGTTTCAGGTGACATATTGTATTGCACAATGATATTAGGATACAAAGAGTTAAGGTCAAAAGATACTACCCAATCATGTGCACCTACTTGAGGTTCTTTTACATAACCACCAGCAAACTTTTGTTTTGCTTCATCTGGTCTTCGAACTATAGGCAATGTCTTTTGTGACATTAGCTTTCGATATATTATAGATTCCCATATAGCAGTAGTACCAAACGTATCTTGATAATTAACACCACCTTTATATGCTATAGTCAATGCTAGAGTGATAAGACCCATTTTATCTTCGAGTCTTTCGATTAGCTCAACGTCTTTCATATTATAGTCGATATATTTTTGATGATCGTCTTTGTATAGGTTCTTCAATGAACCTGATTCTTCATACGAAAGTTTCTTTTCACCTAATACAACATAGGCAATATGATTAAGTTTATATGATTCTTGCGCGCCATACGAGTAACCAAACTTTTGAAATAACTCGAGGTAATCAAGAACTTGTATGCCTTTAATATCATAGATGTCTTCTTGTTTACCGCGTCTTGTGATCTGTCTGTAATCTATCATTCCCCATGGTGAAAACTTCTTAGAGAAATCAACGCCTAATACATTTGTCACACGATTAATTAAGTAAGGCATATCGAAGAACCTTACGTTCCAACCTGTAATAATATCTGGACAATGATCAGGATGTGACCAAAAATCTAAGAACTTCATCAATAGACTTTTTTCATCACGACACCTTACATATTGTACAGGTTTTATGAGTGCTTTTTCTATATCGTAAGCGCCATAACCCCACACAACATATGTGTTGCTTTTGCTAGATTTGTATGTGATTGATAGTATTTTTTGATCAGCGCGATCAGGACGAGGGAAACCATCGTTATATTCTGTTTCGATGTCGATGTTAGCTACATCAACTACCTCTCTTTTAAATTCTATATCACGTGGAAACTTATCAGTTATAAATTGATGTAAGTAGTTATGATTTCCATAGATATATCTGCCAGAAACTTCTGCGTTTTGTTCTAACCAATTTTTTGCTGATCGCATATCATCAAATGGTAACGGTACAATATTATGACCGTCTAGCGATTTCCAACCAGTTTCTTTTTGACATTTAGTATAGAATGTCGGGCGAAACTGTTCTTTTCTATACACACGTTTACCATAGCTATCATAGCCACGATACAGTATAGAATTACCATAGCGAGTAACACAAGTATAAAATGACATTAAATCTCCTTATTCATAATATATTATACCAAACGGAGATGTAAATGTAAACAGTTATTTTACATTAATTCGAAATGAGGTCCATCGATAAATGGTCGTCGACCTTGAGATCTTCTTAAATCAATATATGCATTCATGGCGTCTTCTGATGTTCCTTCATAAGAACGAATATCTCCTTCTGACCATGCTGCTCCCCATTTAATAGCTACACCTTTTTCTTCTGCTGCTTGTTTAAACGCATCACATATATCATCATACACATTTAATTCCCATATTACATTTGATCCGTCATATGCAACTACATCAACCGCATGTGAATATCCGCTGTCTTGAATTAAGTGTTTAGATTTCATAGTTTGTGACCTTCCAGCAGCCACGAGTTTTTCCTGTTCTTCAACAGTACGTACACCATATGTAACGCCGAAATCGACTTTTGTCAACTCTATTGCGCGTTCAACAACTGCAACCATATCGGGGTGTACACCTTCTAATTTTTTCTTTGATCTATTTGAAAGATTAAATGCCATAAGCTTATCCTTTGTTCATGTTAATAAGGGCGAGTTTCCCCGCCCATATTATTTATATATCTTCGTTATTTTCCCAAGCCCACGTAAATAGATTAGCTATGAATTTACAGATCATATCCAGTATCGAAATTTATAGTTTGGACTAGAATTTCTCATCTCTTTCATACGTGTTTCAAGATCTGCTAGATCTTGAGATTGAGACAAGTATTTTTCATTAGCACTCATAGGTGGACGTGAGATTGCTTTAAGCATTCTCCCGAAGAAATTCAGCACTTTTGCCATTGGTTTTACCTCCAGTATTTATTGAAATTTTCTGGGGTCGCTTCTCTTCTGGTAGAACTACTTCTATACTGACAGTAAGAATTCCATCCGTTAGATCTGCACCACTGACTTCTGCGTACTCTGATAGTCTGAACGATTTTGAGAACTTTCGACCTGATATGCCTTTGTGGACATATGCTTCATCATTTCTTCTTTTCTCTCTATCACCTCTTATATACAACACATGCTCTTTAAGTTCGATAGTAATATCGTCCTTAGAGAAACCAGCTATTGCTAGTTCAATATCATACTTCATATCAGCAGATTTAACTACGTTATGAGGTGGATATGTATCGTTTGCGTGATTTGTGATTTTTTCGAGTTCGTCGAAAAGATGGTCGAAACCTAAAAAAGCGTTTCTTGGGAACATAAAAGTACCAGTCATTGTTGCCTCCTAATTTAGCAAGGTTAATTTATTTGGACCCGTTAACGGCATCCATTACTATATATACTAGTTAATTCTTATAATCAATTATTTCCAATGTTATATTTCGGACAAAGTTCCCATTCACTCTTCTCGCGGAAAGGTATAATCTTTATCTGACGTAACGGAGCCTTTGAGTCTGCCTTGTCAGGTTGTTCTATCGTTATAAGACCCCAATCACTCATCAGCGTTGCAATTGTATTACGTCTTGCAACGTCATTCTCTTCTAAATTAGATTTTTTTCCATCTAATAAAAAGAGCTCCTTAAAATGCACGATAAAATATCGTCCTTGTTTATGGAGTATATGACAACTTTGAAATAATTTGTTTTCTTTTCTTGACGCCACACCAATTCTCGTTAGTGTTTCGCGTACTTTTAAAAAATCATCTGGCTCGTTCAGCGTAACCTCTAGCATTGAGGCAGGTGACCATTCTACTATATTATTTTCTTCCACCTTTAAAAACCTTCTTTCTCAATTCAGTTATCTGATTGTCCGTGAGAAGATTATGAACCATACGTGCTTTTTCATTACTATATCCATAATACTCTTTTACTACGTCCAAATCAGTAGCGACTTCTGGTTTATTCCATTTACTAAATCGCTTTCGTTTCCTAACTATATTTATAAGAAAGTCAAATTGTAAACGACTATCCAGATGTGCATACTGGTTCATTTCATTTGCCATCAAAACAGTATCTTGAAAGTAAGATAAACCTCTATTGACCATAAATGGGTTATATTGTTTTTCTGCTATATCATCAACCATAATATCTTTTTTAGTATAGTTAATAGCATTTAAATAATCAAAAGGACTCATTTCTTTCGTACCGTATCATTAGCTTTTATTACATTTTTCATAATTGGCATTTTAACATCAAAATGTTTACCTGTTGCAACTAGCGCTTTAGTATCTTTAGGGAAACATGCACCACCGAATCCAAACTGTCCATCAGGTCCAGGTACTTGCATATGGCTAGATCCTATTCTATTATCCATAGAAGTAAGCGATACAACTTTATCGTAATCAATATCTGTCTTACTACATAAATTATGTATATCGTTAAAGAAAGAAACTTTAGTTGCAAGAAAACAATTTCTGGCGTATTTAGTCATTATAAGTTCTTCTATTGAAGCTTCGATTGTTTTAAACATAAAAAATACAGTAGACCAAAATGCATAATCTGGTCCGCCTATTAGAACATGTTCTTGATTCTCAAAATCTTCCATCGCAGTAGCAGCAACTAAAAACTCAGGACTAAAATTAAGACTTTTACCTTGAGTATCTAGATATCTCCATCTTTCTAAACTTACAGTGCTTTTAATTAATATTGGTTTATTTATTGGACAATACGTTACAACATCTTTAACTATTGATATATCGCACGATCCATTATTAGAGCTCGGAGTTGGGACGCATACAATATATCCATCAGAATCATCTTCTATTAAATTTCCATTATATGCTGGATCTACTATCTTTACTTCAACGTGTTTACTTAATACGTTATGTACAGCTTTTCCTACAAATCCAAATCCAATTAAAGTTATTTTCATAGTATATTATACCACATTTTTTGTTATTCGTAAACCCTATTATGTGTATCGCTGCATCTTATGAATGTAGCACACTTAGGAATGTCTTTTAATCTTTTAGCTCCAATATATGTACAAGTAGATCTTAAACTTCCTAACATATCTTGTATGGTAACTTTTACATCACCTTTATAAGGTACCTTTACATCTTTGCCTTCAGCTGCTCTGTAATCTCGTAAACCACCAAAATGTTTATCGTTTGCAGTTCCTGAACTCATTCCATAAAATTTTACGAACTTTCTTTCTTCTACAACTCTAGTAACCTGATCATTAGAACCAAATAACCTTGTGTTGTATTTTCTACTATCTATCTCATTAGTAACATGGTGCGAAGTTGTAACCTCACCACCACCTTGATCATGACCAGCTAACATACCACCTAACATCACAAAGTCTGCACCACCTCCAAAGGCTTTTGCGATATCTCCTGGACTAGTACATCCTCCATCTGCAATAACATGAGCGCCCAACCCATGAGCAGCATCAGCACACTCAATAATAGCACTAAGCTGAGGATAACCAACACCAGTTTGAATACGAGTCGTGCAAACGCTCCCAGGACCGATCCCCACTTTAACAACATCTGCTCCATTTATTATTAACTCCTGTGTCATATCTGCGGTTACTACATTACCTGCTATGATAGTTAAATCTGGATAAGTGCTTCTCATCCCATATATAAAGTGACTAAAATACTCTGTGTAGCCATTTGCAACATCTATGCAAAGAAACTTTAATTTTCCATCTGTCTGTTCGTATACATTAGCAAATTTATCTTCATCTCTTTTAGTAGCACCAATAGTCATAGCCGTATAATTTCCAGGCATTTTGCTTTCTGCATCAAAGTGATTGACAAGATCCATAGCTGGTATCGTCTTATTAAGACAAGTAAACATTCCATTTGAAGCAAGTACTTCTGCCATTTCAAATGTACCAACTCCATCCATGTTTGCAGCCATTATTGGTACACCATAAAACTCTCCATCAGAGTTTCTAAACTTCATGGATCTCCACAAGTTTACATCTTTTCTGCTTTCTGCTGTAGATCTTTTTGGTCTTAAAAGAACATTGCCAAAGTCTAATTTTAAATCATTTTCTAATAACATGTTTTATCCTGGCATCGTAAATAAAGCTCTTGTTCCGTCATTGGGAGGTCTCCTTGCAAATATTACCCATTTTTTAACTTGAGCACTTAAATGGTTCGGGTAATTGTCTTTTATAAATTCTTGCATGCTCATACCAGTAGTCCATACATCGTCAACTACCATTACTAAATCATCCGCATCAGGACTTTTGTATTTATCTAAAGCAGAGGCTAGAGATACTCCGCCTGTAGGAATTCCTTTAACTTCTCTAAATGGCATATTTTCATATTCCATTATCATTTGAGCAAGACAATCCCATTCTTCTGATCTAATTGCATCACATTCTATTTTCCATTTTAAGGGTAAACCAGCATGACTAATAAAGTCACCCGATGTAAATAAGTTTGCTCCAGTTTTAAACATTATATAAACTCCACATTTGCCATAATTTCAGTCAAACATGCTACAACATTAAGCTCATGATCTGCAACAAAAGCATGTTTGTATTGATAATCTGCAAGGATTAATACCATTTGTGGAACACCTTGCGGTTTTAGATGATCTATCATTTTATCATATAACCCACGAAATATCGCAGATGCATCAGTATCTATATTGTTTACAACCCATTGCCTCATCTTTTTAAAGTCTTTTGCTTTAAGACATTGAAACAAAACATCATAAGAATCAGTCTTATCTGTAGATACTATGATAGATCCAGCTACACTCATTCTTTGTAGCTCGTTAAGAACACGTCTCCAATCAGGAGCATGTTTCATAATCAAATTAGCTAGATCACCTTTTTGGTATTTAACTTGTGATTCATCTAATATCATACACACGCGATCTAAGAACTGCATGCAAAGAGCTGCTAAATCTTTTTTAGATGTATTAAACTCATAGACACCACAACGAGAATGCAACGGCTGAATAATTCTATTCTTAAAGTTACATGTTAATATAAACCTACAATTTTTAGAGAACTCTTCGATGAATCCGCGTAAAGCAGGTTGAGTTGATTGCGGGTTGAGGTAATCTGCTTCGTCAAGTATTATGACCTTATAGCCACCTTGTAAAGATACTGAACTAGCAAACTGTTTAATCTTTCCACGTAATGTGTCTATATTACCCTCTTCTGAACCGTTAATCAAGATATAATCTAGATTTAATTGGTTACATAAAGCTTTTGCAACCGTAGTCTTACCAGTACCAGCTGTACCAGTAAACAGCATATTTGGCAATTCACCAGATGCAACTATCTGTTCGAATACAGACTTAAGCTTTTCGGGTAATATAGTTTCTGCAATAGTTTTTGGTCGATACTTTTCGACCCATAAAAAATCTGTCATTCACTTCCTCCATTATATAATTGTACCACACTTCGATGAGAAAGTAAATGCTTAAGATTGTAATGCTGTCTCTTGCTCTATATTTTCTACAAGTTGAATGATTTGTATGCATTGATCACGAAGACCACCAATAGTAGAAAGCTCTTCGCCTTTGAAAGCTCCTCTTTGTGTCATCGCATCAATCACTGCAACAGTACTCCGAGATGCCTTGTTAGATAACTCTTGTAGTTGCTTTAAGTTTGGTGAAACAGGTGCAGCTGCTGGTGTTTCAGTTTTCTTTTCATCCGCCATTTAATTATACTCCATAAGTTGAGGATTTTTCCATTGCTATCCAATATCGTAGCTTTTCATCACTATGTGTAAACTGCGATATTAGTTTAGAAGAGATTTGTACATCGTAATCTCCACTGACTATTTTCAAGTTATTTATGTTGAGTATAAAGTTGAATACTGCATCTTCTTTAAACTCACCATCTATATCTATAGAGAAAGCATTTGACGTAGGGTTATTGCTATCTACAACAGATAAGTTAAGGATGCCATCTTTTCCAACTATTGATACTTCGTTATGACCAAGAGTAGAAGCAGCACGCTTTAATTTATTTAAGACTTCAACATCTAATTTAAATCTTACATCGAATTGCGGCATCGTGATATCTTTCGATGGCGTTGTAAGTGTATCTTCAGAAGAGTAAAAGTATTTTATTTTAGATCTTCCAGTCGAATCACTGATTGTCATAAAGTCATCATCAAATTTTAAATTAGGTGTATCAACTAAACCCAACACACCAATAAACTCGTTAAGATCGTATATGCCTACATCTTTAGGAAACTCTTCTACTACATTAGCTATGGCTAAAACGTTTCGAGCCTCGCTAATTGTCTTGATAACGTTTCCTTGTTTTATCAAGATATTCTGATTAATACCAGAAAAATTTTTTAACACTGATAAAGTATTTTCAGTTAGTTCCATAATAAAAACCTCATTTTAAATTGTATAATAATTATACCACATATTTCGACAAATGTAAACCCTTAAGCAGCAATTTTAGAGAAATTTCTTTCTTTCTTAAATTCAATGGTGTCATCAAACTTACCATTTAAGATCTCACCTTTGTGTGATATAACAAAGATATTCGTGCCATCACCTAACGTATTTAATATCTTTAATAAGTTTTCTACACCATCATGATCGAGGGATGAGTCGAAAGTTTCATCAAGTATTAACAAGTTAGTTGATACAGAATTTTTCATCTTGGCTATTTGACGCCAAGTAAATAATAGTGATAGGTCGATACGCTGCTTCTCTCCTTCAGAAAAGGAATCATATGTAAATACATCTCTGTGTCTTGATCGTATCGTTTCATTGAATTCTTCATCTAAGTCAAAGTGCACATAAAAGTCTAACACTTGTAGATATTGATTAACAAGAGTATTCATAACAGGAAGATATTGCTTTATTATCTTTGTCTTAATACCAGTATCTTTTAACATTTCTGACATGGCCAAATTATATGAATATTGCTCGTTAGCTTTTGCCTTTTGATCATTTGCTTCGGTAACAGATTCGATAATATTTTCGAGCTCTGTCTTAGCTTCATTCAAATCTTTAACTGAATCAGTAGTTATTTCATCTAAAGTTTTCTTAACGAGTCTTGTCAGTCTTTCTACTTCTTTGTTATTATTTGTAATATCATTTTGTATGGTTGCAAGTTTACTAGCTATGGTAGAAGCTTTAGATAACTTATCTTCTACATCCGCTGCAGCATCTCGTAAAATATTCATATCATCTGATAAAGCCTTAGCTTCTTCTTTAGTTAACTTTATCTTATTGGCCCTAAAATCTTCTGTAATTGTTTGTTCACATGTTGGACAATTGCTATTATCTTCATAGAACTTTGCATTTTTTACAAGGGTTTCAATACTAGATCTAAGTCTAGCTTGCTTATGAAGTATGTCTGTCTTCTTATCACTTGACTCTTTAAGATCTATTTTATTTTGAGGAGCTAGTTCTTCTAACTCTTTTGTCATATCACTGTTTTTAATTACAAGATCATCGATAGCAGTTCGGGCTTCATCTATCTCTTTATTCTTTGACTCAATATTCTGATCTGTAAGTTGTTTAACGTCTTGAATATATTTCTTTTGTGTAGATACTCTATTATTAGCTATCTCTAAGTTGTATGATAATTCTTTTATCTCGTCTTTGAGTATTGATGTTTTTTCTCTTAAGATTATATTCATCTTTGAGAACACATTAATATCCAAAAGATCCTCGATAACATTCCTTCTGTGTCGTGCAGGTAACTGCATAAAGGGAATAAATGAGGAGGAACCTAATACAATTACCTGATGAAAACTCTTATGATTGAGTTTAAGGATGTTTTGCTCGAGGATCTTTTGGTAGTCTTTGGAATGATAAGATTGATTGAGCATCTCTCCATCTTTCCAAATCTCGAATTTAGTAGGCTTTATAGATCTTACGATCTTATATAATGACCTACCTGCCGAGAACTCTGCTTCAACTACACAATTCTTTTGATTTATAGAATTGGGTAATTGATTCTTAATTATATTTCTATGGGGTTTTGCAAACAATGCATATGATAATGCATCTAACATTGTTGATTTACCTGCACCGTTTTGACCGATGATAAGTGTAGATTTATTTTTAGTAAGGTCTATTTCTGTAAATGCGTTACCATACGAAAGAAAGTTTTTCCAACGTATCTTCAAAAATTTTATCATAATTTAATTGCCATGACTATTAATATTCCTACTAATAGAACGTTAGTTATTATCATTTGTATGCAGAGAATAAGATGGTACCATACCCATCTGTGTTTATATAATGTATGTATATTTACTTTAGGATCATCATTATCATCGATCTCTTCTTTTTTTATCCCAAGTATTTGCTTTAGGGTAAAAGACATTAAACTGTTTCCATCGCTTGAGCTTGATTCATAAGTTCTCGCATTTGTTTCTTAATAGTAAATTTGTCAAGGTCTGTATCAACAGCTTCTATATAATCATCCATGAGTTTTGGCGTATCATCAACTTCTAGTGTTTCATCTGCTATATTTGAACCTACAAACTCGCTAAAGTTCTCTGCTATCTTTAAATCATAAACATTCTGCATCTGTACTCTATCAATGAATCTATCAAATTCGAATGTATCTGATTTATTTACAACCACAATCTTTACAAATTTCTTATCTAATTTTGTCGTATCATATTCATTATACACTGTTTTTTCATCATTGTACACTATTTTTTCAAATAAAGTGTAAGTATTTCTTATCTTTTCTATTTCTCTAGTTTCTGTATCTAGTATATGAAAGTATTTAGGATCATGCGCATCTGACCAAAAGAACTCCATCTGTGCACCTAAGTACCATATGTTGTCTCTTTGAGAAGAACAATGAAAATGTCCAGTTAATACTTTCTCAAATCTTTCGAAAGATGACGCGTCCATGCCATGCTGATGTGTTATACCTCTCATCAGTTCAAAACCACTTAATTCTAAATGACCACCTAACCAATCAGCTTTACAATTATTAACGAAGTTCATAGACTTCTCATAGTTTTCCTGATTAATCCATGGTAATAGAGCCATTTTCAAAGAACCATATTCCATAACTTTTGGTTCCATTATAATGTGAACCTCATTCATGTAATGGCCTAAACATTCTTTTAACGAGTTAAGTTCATTCGTATTCTTAAAGTAAGTGTCATGATTACCTGGAATAATATCCATTCGCATGCCTTTTTCTCTTACTTTATTTAAGAAATGGTAACGATTATGATTTAATACTTTAAAGTTTACATACTTACGATGATCATAATAATCACCTAAGTGGAGTATCTGTTTGATACCTCGTTTATCACATTCTGGAAAAAATATGTTTTCGTAAAAGTCTTTAGCATTATCCAAAAATATTTGTGATGCATTTCTTATACCACAATGTGTATCATTTAATATCGCTATTTTCATCTATATTACCCTCATTCATTCTAAAATCTTCGACTATATGATTTGCATTCTTTATTTTTATAAATCCTTCGTGCACTTCAAATTTAATTGTATCACCCACTCCTACATTGATTTGTTTCATATATTCATGCGGGAGCGTTACGATACCAGATCTTGTGTATTCTATAGAAAAGATTTGCACCTTTTGTTTTCTCTTCATGCCATAAATTCCGAAAGATCTGAATCCACGTGCTTGATCCTTTTCTTTTTCTTTACCTTTTTTGCATATGTTTTTATTTCAGTATCGTGTACCTTCACTTTGTCTATTCTATCTTTAAGCGAATCTACAAATGCACCTACAACATAATTAGTTGCTTCAGAACCACCTTCTTGTGTAACAAACTGTTCTATACCAGAACTAGTAAGGTATTTTAATTTAATATCTTGTTGTTTCTTTTCTTTTGCTATCCTTCTAAGAAACGCATACCATGTAATTTGTGTGAAATATGCAAATGCATTTGGTTTACCGCTACGTGTAGCTGCTTCTAAGTTATAGTTACCTATAGCTTTAAGACAATTTTCTACCGCATCCATAACCATTTCTTCTCGATATGTATATCTAATAAAGTTAGCTTTATGAGAAAGGCCTTCAGCAATACGTAAGAAGCAATGTGCTACGTAGTCTGGTACCTTTGGAATTTCTTCTTTTGTTTTTCTAGCTTTTTCTACTATCGTACAATAGTCTACGACGGCGCCTGAAAACTTAGCATTATCTACATAATGTACGCTGCGTCTTTTTGTTCTAGCCATAATAATTACCTCGCGTTAATAATATAATTCTATCAAATATTTTACGTTTTGTAAACATATATTTTATCATATGATGTGATGTTTTAGGCATGTACAAATTACACCAGTATGGTATAATTAATAAAGATTACCTGGGAGAGAGATATATCCCTAGTGGAAGGTCGTGTCTTTAGGTCTAAATTTTATAACATTATGATTATTATCTGAATCTATGTCTGTTTCAATTATTTTTTTTACGTTCACTCTATCCATTTCACCTGTTACAAAATCACGGAGCTCTTCGTCACTCATATGAGTTATATCGTCGACGTCGAAGGTCGGTAACTCTGGATATTTAGCTATGTCTTGTTTAACTTTTCTTATGCATCGTGCATACATTTTTACTAATCCATCTGCTGGAGTTGATTCTGCTATCACATGCTCGCTGTTGATGGTTTGTATTATATCTGGATCCTCGTTAAACGCCATAAATGGCCTAAATGCTATAAGTCTTATACCTTGTTTCCAATCTTCTGTTTCTACGATCTTTAAAATTCCACGCGCAAGCATAGCGCTAGTATCGTCATCGTCCCATTCTAAGATCTCACAGATGATCTCTTCTCCAGTTGATAACCTAAATTGCTTTATATCTTTTTTACTCATAAATCTATCTCGAAGGTGTTAAACATAAATTTTTCTCTCTCGTATATTTTTAATCTTTCTTCTGCGTGTAGTATTGCAAAGTTTTTTCTTGACTTGCTACATAGGTTATCTATAACGTCGAAGAGCTTCGTTGGTTTTTCGTTGTCTGACTTTCTGAGTCCTCTTCCAATCGATTGTAGTACTCGAATTTGGCTTTTAGACGGCGATGCAAAGACAATGTTATGGAGATTACGAATATTAATCCCAGTGGAAAAAGTACCCAAGCTAGCCACGATAACTGCATTCTTTTGTTTTTCTACAATTCCTCTTATAGCTTCTCTATCTGAAGTCTGTGTACTACCAGAGACAAAAAATATTTTTCTTTTTTCGTCTGCTTTGTTATTTATCAACTCAAAAAGTGGTTTACCATGCTTTTCAACATAATTAAATAATACGAGAGTATTCCCCTCTTGATCTAAAGTTAAGTTTGCTATAAAATTATTTCTTTTTTCGTATGTTACTATATAATCTATTTCATCTTGATATGACCTTGGTCCAAATTCATCTCTTATCTTTTTATTATAATTTAATATTATTCTCTTTATGTTTAGCTCTGCTAACACTTCATTTATCTGTAATTCTTTTGTTGTCGTTACTTTGTATGTCTTTCCAAATAAACCTTGTAATACGAGTTCATGTGTTTGAGTACCATCTAGGGTACCCGTAGTCCCATATCGATACTCTGCTTCTGTAGCTTTATTCATTATATTCATCAACGACTTTGATTTAAATCCATGGCATTCATCACCAAATACTGCACCAAATTGACTATACCATATTTTAGGCAGTTTGTAAATAGATTGCCACGTACTTATGTAAATTTCTGCTTCATCAGTCTTTTCTTTTCCAGAATATATCTTATGTGCCATTTTTTCTGGCATATTATATTCAACAAAATCGCTATGCATCTGTTCAACCAATGATGTCGTTGGAACTATTACTAATACCTTTTTAGCTGCATATCGAAGGTACCATCTCACTAAGTAGTATATTATCAATGATTTACCTGAACCTGTAGGTGATAATAATATGGCTCTTTTATATTTTAATGCATGAAATATACCTGCAAACTGATAATCACGAAGTTCCCATGGTAGGTTTAACTTCTTAGAATAATCGTATATCTCTTCAGGTGCTATCTCATTCATATCATCAGGTAAACCATACTGTGTCTTTACAAGATCAACTTTATAGTCTCGTGATTTACATAACCTTAAGAAGTGATGATACAGACCAGCTGGTAGTTCACCACTATTAGAATCAAATAGTCTTATCTTTCCATCCCATACTCTACGTTTAAACGCAGGCATATATCGGTATCCTGGCACAAAGAACGAAAAGAATTCTTTAAGTTCTTCTGCGATAGAATGGTCGCAATCTATGTGTAAGTTAGCGTGTGTTAGTTTCCTGACTGAAATTGTTTCCATTTAATTATATTGCTTATTGTTTGATGTCGCCATTTTATTGTGTCTACTATATCTGTTAATGTTTCAACTAGTGTTTTAAAATATTGTATCTTCTCTTCTGATTTCTGTATTTCTGGATCTGCATCATAATAGTAATCCATCTCACCTTTGAGTATCTTTAAACCATCAAATGGATCTGGATCCCATCCTAAATCTTCAATTTGTTCTTTATCCATCTTACCATTATAATATAACCATTTTTCTTTTAACAAAGTCTTTTGAGAAAACTCTGCTTTCTTAAGTAACAACTTTGCGTTAGCTAACTTCTCTAAATATTTAGAATGTAATATGGGGGTTTTTCTTGAGGATTCGTCTAAATGTGTTTCATGTATCTGGTTATCGTTAGCCCACTCAGCTAGGACTTCTTTCAAATCAATCATAATATATCTCCGTTAATAATTATATCTATACTAAATCAAAATAGCTAAATCTAAATGCCACTGTAAATGTAATAAATTCGGTACCTGTTGCAGTAGATTCAAATTGAATATCGCCCAAAGTTGTTGGTACACATTCTTTATAAGATATTTGTTTTGTTTTATTGTTGTGGCTTGACAATATAGAAATCATAATGTCGCTGTAAGTTGGTACCGTTTTCTTTACAAAGTTTCTTCGAAGCGATTTTACTTCTGGAACTGCCAATGCTCTTCTCAACCATTCATACATTTCGTTATAAGCTGTCAAGTTTTCATCAAGTATCAGCGTAATTGACAATTCGTTAAATGTTAATGATGAACCTGCAAATGGTACTCCAGCAATTTGCCTAAATGGCATCTCAACTGGATTTAATATCATTCCAGGATGTGTGATACTCTGAGCAAAGTATTCTAGGTTAGGATAGTTTTCTCTATCTATCGTAATCTTATACGAGGTAGGTTGTAAGTAGTTTAAATTAGTTGTTAGATTTGCCATCTTTTTCTTCTTGAAGTTCTTGTTTAATTTTCTTAAGTTCTTCTTCGAGCTCTTTTATTCGCTTCAACGCATCAGCCAATTCTTTAACACCACGATAGCCGTATTCCGTATAGTTGTCTTTGTTCATATCTCTATTTATACTGATTTAAACAAAAAAAGAGGGGCAAAAGCCCCTCTTAGTTTAGAAAAGAATTTTCTTATATTATGTGAGGATGTTATCCACTCTGAAAATTCTGTAGTACTGGTTAGTTCTTGCTGTTGCAAGACCATTAGCAGGTGCAGTTCCAACAAATGGATTAGAAGCCATACCGTATCTGGTTTTAAATCCGATTTTTGGTTGAAAGCTGTTTTCACCAACTGCTCGTACCATAGTTAGGGGTACGTATGGGCAATAGAACAGACCAGCATCGTATGGGTTTGTTCCTTTATATCCAACGTTGACATAGTCAGCTGTTGCATATGGGTCAATGTAAACTCTCATTCTACCGTTAAGTGTACCAGCAAATGTGTTTCCAGTGTCGTCTACCTGTAGGGTAGTTGACATAGCTGGTGAGTAGTCCAACATTCCGGAAGCTGAAAGAATTGAGGCAACATCTGATGAACAGATGATAAAGTTACCTTTACCTCGTCTTGTTTCTTTAGCGATTACGTTGGCTTCTCTTTCGAGTTGCACGATTAAACCTTTGAACTTTTCAACTGACCATCGACCATCAGCGTCGTTAGTTAGTGAGAAAAGGCCTTTAGTATTGATGTTTGCCTGACGACAACCAATTTTAGCTTGCTGGTTCAAGGTTCTGATAACTTCTCGGTTGATTTCAGCCAAGATTTCAGTTGACAATATATTTGCCAATTCTGTCTCAGCATCTAGACCGTGAATAGCTTTCAGATCTTGAGCAAGTTCTAAGGTGTATTCAGCTTTGAGCGCTCTTGACTTTGCAGTCACAGTAGCTTTCTCAATTGTGAATCCCATTTCAGCGAAAGCTTCGCCTGAACCGTCACCTAGAGCTTCAGCTTCGCCTGTAGTATAAGCGTCACCAATTTCTGGAATAAATGTGGCACCAGAGTCGACTAAACTTCCGTCGGCATCTGTATCTGTTACACCTGATAAACCAGATGGCCCTTTAGTTCCGTTACCGGTTGTTGTTGAGTCACCAGAAAAGTTAACTAGTGCTTCATTGAATAGAGCTTCTGTGTGACCAGCACCGTTGCTGACAGCTCCACCTTTAGTTGACTTATATTGTGATTTCATCGCAAAGATAAGACCAGTTGGTCCTGTCATTGGCTGAACACCACATACGTCGTAAGCCATTAAGTTTGGCATAGCTCTTCTTACAAGAGCGATAAGGACTGGATTCCAGTTAGCGACATTAGCAGAGTTATTGCTAGGTGCGGCTTCTGTTAGCATTCCTTCTTCGCGTAAAGCTATTTCCTGGTTTTCAAGTACAGCAGCTGTTACTGCTTTCTTGTGATGATCGTTAATGTTACCAGCAGACTCTTCATTGAGTACTGGGGCCCATTTTTCGATCAATTTATCGTAGGATATTGCAGGTTGCATATCTTGGACTCCCTAATTATTTTTTGGTTTGGGTTTTAAGAGCGTTAATGTATTGATCCATGGAACCAGAAGGTGTAGCAGATGTGTTATCATCTTCTTCATCTATCATAGTTTCATCGCTCATAACTCTCTTTTTATTAAAATACGATTCCTTAATGGTATCAACTCTTTCAGCGAAAGCTTCTTCGCTGTCAAAGTCTTCGTTAACCATCAAAGAACGAAGCTTATCAATTTGAGTTTCTGCTAAGTCAGCTGAAGCTTCACGTAGTATAGCTTCTCGCTTGTAACTTTCGAGTTCCTCTTGCATAGCGATAGTCTTAGACATTTGATCGTTAAGCGTTGTTTCCAACTCTTCAACTTCATCTGCTAAGTCGTCAACTAGGTCGACTTTAGACTCAGGTACTTCGATGTATGATTCGGTGAATAGATCTTTAAGATTATTCATGAATTTTTCGGCAATCTCTGTTCTGAGACCTGATTGGACAGCAAGTTTATTTTCTTCCATCCAGTTTTCAACTACGTAGTTAAGATAAGAATCTACCTTATCTACGAGTCCAGTTTTGGTTTCCGTAACAGCTTCAGCTAGTTCAGATTCGTATTTTTCCTCAAGACGGTCAATCTCTTCAGACAGCTTCGTCGTGACAGCTGAATTAAAGATTGTTTCGGCTTTAGATCTAAACTCTTCGGAAAGAGTTGCTTCGTTATTTACGAGAGCATCTAGATCTTCCTTCCAGTTACCTTCATAGTTGAAATCAACTTCGTCATATGATTCAACTTCATCAGATGACTCTTCAGCCATCATAGAGGAATTAAGCTTAGCAATATCTTCTCTTGTCATACCATTTAGTTTTTGGTAGATATCGTTGATCATGCCAGCTTTTGTTAAACGAACACCTTCAGTAGGTTGGGCTCCAGCATCTTTAGCTCCAGCAGCTGCCATTTTTTGCATAGGATCTTTGATAGCTTTATCTCCTTTGCGCTTTTTAGCAGTACCAGTAGCGTCTGCGGCCTTATCAACTGAAGCAACCGATGCTGCTTCGGCATTTTTCGGATCATGACCCATTGCTTCCTCCACGTTATTTTCGTCACCGTGGAGATCACCAATGACATCCTGATTTTCGTTATTATCAGCCATTATTTGACTCCCTATATTTTTTTAGTTTTAAGTAACGAGAGGAAATTCTTAAACTCACGAACCTGTGTTTCATACAGTCCTTGCCGTGGAGCATTTTTAATTTCAGTCTCCATTTTTTCAACAGCTCTTTGCTCGATAATGCCGTTATTCCAAACCCATTCTACACCTTCCATAATCCCATTAACAAATGCTCCAGGTGCAGATGGATCTTGCACGATATCAATCGCGTTAAGAATAAAGTCGTTTTTAACGTACATTGCGTCATTACGTTGCTCTAAGCTCCCCATACCACGAGTCGAAACGCCCAGTTGAACTCCACCTTCGAGTAAACCTTTTACGATATTCCCCATTGGAGTGTCCAATACTGTGGCTTTCCCCATAACATCGTCTCCCTCGAATACGAGTTCATCGATCTTATGCGAAACTTTATCTAAATTTACGGTCGGGCCTTCTGGGTGATTCAATTCACCAACTGCTCGACCTTTAGAAACTTGTTCTCCGGTATACTTACCAATGGCTTTTTCCATAATAGCCTTTTCGTAAATTCTACCGTTTCTATTTTTACTTTCTGCTTGCGCAAAAATTCCTTGTATAGCAAAAGATTTTTTGCCATTTTTCTCTTCAGTTAAAACTTGGAGATGTTGATCATGAAATTCTGATATTAGTTTCATATTAACCTCTCGGAAATTCTATTGAAGTAAAGTGTGTTGTAGTAGCACCTGAATAAACCTCATCATCAGCATCTTTCATCATTATAATAGGACTATTAGGTGCTATTTGAAATGATGTGCTTTGTGTATGATTAGTTATAGTATCAGCAGCTGTTCCCATTATATACAACACATTAGCTCTACTAACTTTTGATCTATTACTTGCAGTATTGATGTTATTTACTTTGGCGGTTAAAGGTTTGATTTGCATAGCCTATCCTTTATACTGTTTTAAAAATGTCATAATAGCTTTCTCAGCTTCCTTTTGTGACTTATACGCGTCAAGCCTATCACCATCAATGTAACTGACATATTTTCCCATGTCTTTCAATATCTTAACTGACATGCGTTTAACTCTTTTATTAAAAACCACTTGTCCTTTTGGTTTTCTACCAGCTAACTCTCTAATCTGTACAAAGTTCTTCATTTACATGCCCTTAGATATATTTATAATATTTAAGTTTTTAACTGTGATATTTATGTATCAGCCATCATGCGCGTCTAATTCTTCTTCTTCGTCTTCGTCTTCCTCATCTTCTTCGTCTTCTTCGTATTCAGCTTCATCATCTTCAACTTCTTGATCTTCTTCATCGTCTCCCTCTTCATCAGCTAAGTCAAGTTCGAGTTGTTCATCGTCTTCGGTTTCATCACCTTCTTCAGGCTCAATACCATTGTAGACTTGATTCGATAACTTAATCTTCTCTTGATCTAAGACATCGTTTATTCGAGTCCCCATTATATCACCAAAGACTTTATTTGCATTATTGTAGTCTTGGTCTAACGCGTGTTGCACCAATGCTGCCATTGGGTTTGTTTCAGTTTCATTTTCATTTTCTTCTGCCATAATTTACTCCTGTTAAAAAATTAATGTGATAAAAATCCTGTTGGTATAGCGTACGTTAAATTGTCACCTCTCAATATAGTTCCTTTATGGTTAATTCCGCTGCTACCACCAGTAAAGCCAAGCCGCATTCCTGCATTTCCATTTCCAGAATAACTACCAATTAACCAACCAGCATTGGTACCAGGAACTCTACTACCATAGTTATTACCAAGACTTTTCCAAACTTCACCAGTATCTGTGTCGTATGCAAATCCTAAAATAGTACCTACTCCCATTGTTCCTGATATACCAGTAGCACCGCCGCCTGGATAACGTGTATTTCCACTTTGATAAAGCATCGAAACAGTATTGCCGCCATAATTTGCTGCACTTGCTCCTGCGCCTGCGTCACACAATCCTATCATTAAGTAGTTAGTTATTGAATCGATCCTAACTTCGAAATATCTTTTACCAGTCATTAAAGTACCAGACATCGCAGTATTAATACTATTTGAAACTTGAGCATGATACTGATCTGAGTTAGTTCCATTTCCTTCACCTGATCGATCAGTAAGACCTGAAAGACTCGTATCAAAAGTTATTTTTTGGCCAAAAGCTATTGTCAATGTTGATGATGATGCTGTAGTTTTTATTCCATCACTCGCTAAATATCTAAGATTCAACGCTTGTTTAATACCAACACCTCCGTGTGAGTCTAAGCCAGTTGCAGCTCGAGTCAAAAATCTATAAGTTGCGGTTTTATCACCATTTGCATCAGCTGAACTTAAACTTATTTGAGCAGGATGTGCAAGGTGTGGTGGCAAATTACTAGAATCGTTTGTATAAGCTACTTTATCACTATCTGATAGATAATCTATATCATAAGTGATTGGAAATCCTCCTGGATCTGTAGCTCTATAAGTAATTTGAGCAGAGTCACTCGTTGTACCCACAGTTGATTCTACCGATAATTCTGTAGGAGCTGTTAAAATAGTTGGTGCACCATCAGCTCCAAATGCTGCCTTTCTCTTTGCTTTTGTTATTCCTGTTACCATGTTACTGTCCCAGTTCCTGCTGTAAATTTATAAACTTTGTAACCATTTCTAGATGTAAGCAAAGTATAAGTTAATCCGTTAGTAATAGTTGGTCCAGCGAATTTTTCTGGATACGCAATAATACATACTCCTGCTGCACCAGCACCTCCACCAGCATTAGCATTTCCAGCACCACCTGAAGTACCAGCACCACCGCCACCACTTCCAGTATTAGTAGTTCCTGCTTCTCCAGCTGTTGTGTTAAATCCACCACGTCCTCCAGCTCCTGAAGTACCACCACCTAATGTTGTATAATCACTTCCTTGATACTTACCGCCACCACCACCTTCAGCATAATTAACTGCAGTTCCTGTGATAGAACTAGCATAACCAGCACCACCATGGCCAACAGCACCTGAACCAGATGATGTGGATCCTGCAGCACCATAGCCACCTCCACCACCTCCGTCATAACCACTGCCACCGCCGGCGGCTCCAGCATTACCATAATCGCCATAGGTTTGGGCATGACCGATACCGGTTACACCCCAACCGCCACCTCCACCGGAACCACCATTATTGCCGGCAGAGTGTGATGTAAGTCCACTAGCTTGACCACCACCGTGGCCACCTCCTCCTGCAGTAAAAGTATGCCAAACACTAGCAACACCTTCAGCTTGATTATTATTACTACCACCACCAGAACCAGCACCACCTGTGCCAACAGTAACGGTGTAAGCCTGACCTGCTGTAATAGAAAATGCTGAATAGTATCGCGCAGCACCAGCTCCACCACCGCCGCCTCCCCAGCCTCCTCCTCCGCCACCGCCACCGACGATTAATACTTCGGCTGTGGAAGCAACAAAGTTAAATTGAAATGCCTTAGTCGTTGATATATTTCTTAGACCATCTGACGCTATATACTTATGCAAAAATCGTTGTACAGTGCTATTACCACTACCATCTGAATCAGCAGTTCTTGTTAAAAATCTATATGTTGCCAGGAGTCCAGCGCTATCTGAAGCCGTAGTAATTTGAGCTGGATGTAATAAGTGAGGAGGTAGATTAGAAGAATCATTAGTGTATGCTAACTTAGAGCTGTCAGCAAAATATTTAATATCATATGAAATATTAAAGCCTCCAGGATCAGTTGCTTTAAATGTTGCTCTAGCGGAATCTGTTGTATTCAAAACAGGCGCCAGCTCAATAGGATTAGGCTCCGTTATGATTATCGGACTTCCATCTACCGCGAATGATGATTTTCTTCTTGCTTTTGAAATGGCCATGTTCTATTTATCCTATTATCGTTACTGTCGCAGGAGTAAAGCTATTAGTATATAACGCTTGTTTTATAAGTCTTAAATTACTTATTGTGCCGTCATGATGGCTGTTAGATGCTGAACTATTTCCAATAATATAAGATGTACTTGTCCAGTTTTGGCTATAACTTATATTCCAAGCAAGTTTACCGTTTACAAATATATTTAATTTTCCATCTGAATCAGTATGAACAATAGCAAAATGATACCATTTTTTAGCTTCAGGTGTAACTGTTGTAATACTTGATTGACTACCATGATACCACGCAAACTTAGTTTCACTATGATCATAAAAAATTGATGGAGCTTGAGATCCTGCAGAAAAATGAGCTTGGTCTGCAGTTAATGAGTCGTGCCATACCCAGTATTCAAGTGTCCAATCAGCAGTTCCCATTGCTGTACCGCCAGAAAGTGTAAGACTTTTATCAGCTGATGCAGTAAATTGCATTCCTGTCATACCGCTCGTGTGTCCTACTGGCATCTCAGTTGTAGTTTCAGCCACTGAATTGTTATTAGTTATAGTAAGACCGGCTGAAGAACCTTCAGTCACAGGATTACTTGTGTGACAAGCTAAGATCTGCACGTTTGAAGCAGTAGCGGTAACAAACGTTCCATCTGCTTTTCGCATACCAGAGTTTGTTGTCGTTAGTGTTACTCCTTCGGCTATATAAGGATACCTCGCGAAATCTTTAGTTATTCTAAAATCATCCATATAACCAGGAAACTCACCGCTCCCAATTATATCCCCAGTTCCTCCAATATAAGCAAGAGTACCACCACCATTTAAATGAGTATCATGACTTCTATTAGCTACTTCAGTACCATTAACAAATAATCGAAGTGTATCATGGCTTCTCGTTGCCGCGATATGATACCATTGGTTGTAACTAAGACTTCCTCCAGAAGCAGCTCCATCTTCATTTACAAGAGAAAACGAGGATGTAGCTGTACTATGAGGCACAAAAATTCCAAATGAGCCAGCACCATAAGAATTATAATTACTAAACACAACGTTATGGCTACTGGTAAGAGATGTAGGATATATCCAGCTTTCTATAGTAAAATCGTCAGTTCCAAGTTGATTTGTATTTTCTATAGTAATATAATCACTAGCTCCGTCAAACGCTATTGTATTTTGCCCGCTAAATTTTTGTTGCGTAGCCGATGCTGCAGTATTACCATAAACTTGCATCCGCGGATGAGATTGGCTGGTATCTAGGATTTTAGATTGTGTCATATTCAACAATAATTTGGTATGTCCTGAAGGAATTGATGTAACAACATTCGTTGTTGACGGATATGTTCCACCAGTTGTTGTAAGAGGTCCGCTTGGAGGTGTAAAATCTCCAGTGTAAACAGCAGTTCCATTTACCATTCTTACGTCAGTCATATTTACATTTCCTGGCCCATCATACCCATAAGTTCCTTTTCCTATTTCTACTTCAGCTGAGGCACCAGTATAATTGTATGAATGACCACCAAGAGATCCTGAAGCCTTTCCATTAATATACCAAGTCAACGTTCCGTTATCTCTTACCATTGCTACATGGCACCATGATTTTTGTATAAGTGGATTATTTGCATTGGATAACAAAGTATCTGTCGAAGCAGCATACCATCTCATTCGTCCATTGCCGTCAGATTTATACATTCTCCAACCACCACTTGCACCGTACTTTTGACTTATAAGCGCATTCCAGGTATCAGTAGGCGCATTATGTTTATAGATCCATGTTTCTATCGTAAAGTCGCCACTTCCTAAACCAATCGCATTTGACGCTCCATCAGAAGTTATAATCTCATCTGATGTTCCAGGAAAGGCAGCTGATCCACCGTGTGTAGAAGCTGAATATTCAACCGGTAAAGTGTATGGTGAAAACGGATCTGTGTGTGTATTACCGTTCACTGTTATAAGATGTCTTCCTGTTGATTTATCATAAAAGCCTGGTGCTCCTAGTAACAGTTTTGTATTTGTAACAAGAGCTAATCTTTCTGTTGGTGGTGTAAAATTTGATGTATAAACTGCGGTTCCTTTTACCATATGAAAATCAGCTATATATCCAGGTCCAAAAGGTTCAGAATTATTCCAGCCAGACTTACCAATAGTTATTCCACCATTGTCTGCTCCAGAAAAATTAAAACCTCCTGATATAGTAACAGTAGCTACTAATATTCCACCTTGGAATAGTCTACATACGTTACTACTATCTCTCGTTAATGCAACATGTACCCATTCTTTAAACGGAAAATAAAGATTAGTTCCTGTTGCACCAGTCCCTTCATAGGTAGCATAACCTTGAGGATTTCCGGCGGCAACAGATGATGTAAAACATAAACATCCAGCATTAACACCACCCTGATCATTTCCTATAGAAATGTATGGTTCACTAGTAGGCGATGAGTTGCTTGGTGTTACTAATCTTTGTACAGTTCTTGAATACGAAGTTTGATTTAAATATACAAACATTTCAATAGTAAATTCACCGCTTAATGTAAAATCAGTGCTATGTGCAGCTGTTAGGTAATCACCATTTCCATCAAAATACATTGAATAGCCTGAAGGCTTGTAAGGTGAAAACGTTGTTAATGTAGCAGTAGATCCATTCATAGCCAATGAGTGATTGCTTGTTGATGCATCTGTTGGTGTTGTGTTAGCTCCAGTTCCAGATGCTTTTGCTAAGAATGTTGTGAAGTTGGATTTTTGTATAGCAAATGCCAATGTAAATGATACGTCAGGCTTAGACAAAGTATTAGTACCATCTGTTGCAGTAAATGTAACTGTAAAGGTTCCGGCATGGGCTGTATTAGTAGAAGGAGTGATTGTGAATGTTGCTCCGCTCTGAGATATTGTTGCTATGTTTCCTAGACCTGAAGGTGTAGCTGCATATGTAACTGGAAATCCATCAGGATCCGTTGCAGCAACAGTAATTGAAGTTGCAGTTCCATCAGATAACAATAGATAAGAAGCGTCTGGTTCAGTAGACCAAGTCGGTGTCTGATTAACAGTTGCAACGCTAAACCAACCACTTCCATTCCAAACATAAATTTTATTATTATCAGAATTAAATGCTTGATCTCCGACTGATGGCCCGCTAGTAGGCATGGCAGAAATATTTGCATAAACTGTAAGTCCGGCACCAACCGCGGTATTTTCTGTTTTTATAAAAGTTGAAAGCTTAGCCATCTATTTCTCCGTTACTATCCATCCCTGTGTTGCATCTACATACACTAGTGATACTGCAGCTCTATTTATGTCAAGTATAAAGTCTGAATCTGCTCCAAGTATTTTACTACTATTTCTCGCGATCGTTACGTTATTTGTACCTGCAACTCCATAAGCATCTACAATCTTTACTTCATCACCTGCAGAAGGACTCGAAGGCAGCGATACAGTAAAAGCTCCTCCAGTTGTATTAGTGAGGACACCTTGGCCTGCAGTTGCAGTATAATTTGCTGTCTTTAAACTTTGCCATGAAGTTCCACCACCACCGCTTGATCCACTGCCTGAAAACACAGATACTGTTACAATATCATCTGAATCAGCTGCTGATGCAAGTGTTATTCTATTTGTTCCAGCGCTTTCAATATAGTCATTTGTATGTTTTAGTAAAACACCATTTTGATGAACTTGAATCTGATTAGCACCGAAAGATAAACTTTCTCCATCTTCATCTGTACCTGAAAATTGTGTTTGACCTGAGGTGGCAAAATATTCAAAGCTAGATAATCCTGCTGCACCTGCATTTGGTGTGGCAAATTTATCGATTACTATTATATCATCTGAGTCTACAGCTTGTGTAAATGTAATTCTATTAGTACCTGCGCTCTCAATATAATCATCTACAGCTCTAATTTGTATACCGTTGTGATAAACATTAATAGTTCCAGCATCGAAAGAAAGGCTTGTACCTCCTTCATCTCCTCCAGAAAATTGTGTTTGTCCTGCAGTAGCAAAGTATGTATGCTTAGTAAGTTCAGCTGCGCTACCGCTACCGCTACCTCCG
>Ga0181395_1000054_pt1 | contig 39381 bp, 47 predicted proteins | sample 18SPOviralmetaG_FD_130124 | JGI IMG/M metagenome (GOLD analysis project Ga0181395, IMG submission 130124) | Marine viral communities from the oligotrophic San Pedro Time Series (SPOT) site, San Pedro Channel, CA, USA - 18 SPOT_SRF_2010-12-16 | ecosystem: Environmental > Aquatic > Marine > Strait...
CTTGACACCAACGCTCGCCGTGAGGGTAACCGCATCGGAAATCCCGCCGTTTGGAAAATCCGAGCGCACTACCAAACCCTCCGGTGCAACCGCAAAACCGACTCCTGTTCCCAATGGTTCAACTCTTGGACGCACAACTTCACGCGATGCCGATGCTCGGAGGTGAAAGAATGAGCAAAATTGACCTTGGCCCCCGACGCCAGCCCTACGGCGACCACGAACCCGATGATAGCGGGTGGTATGGCCCCTTCCACGACCGAGACTTTGCCCTGCGGGTTTTCGCCAAACTCCGCCGTGAGCAAAAATACCGTGGCAAACCTAGCCTTCTCACGGGTATTGGTTATTTCACGGAATGGCTCACGATTCCCGCCACCGTCATTGAAGAGGCGATTCGCCGTTCCGGTGATGTCTCCAAATGGTCTAATGCCAAAATCACAACCGTGTGGTGGTTCAAACCATCGCACAGTTCCGTTTCCGCATGGCCCATGAAACATTCGGACTTCTCTCTCACCGTTGAAAACAATTGGGGGGAAGACGAATGACCTGCTACGCCTACACCCCGGCCCCAACCTTCGCCCTCATCACCTACACGGTATGGCCCGACTTCCTTATCCCCCCACGGTGTCCACGACAGGATGCCGCCGTTCTTTCTCCACGGGTGCAAAAAATCCGTAAGGAAACGGCAGAATACCGACACGGACGGAAGGGGTATAATTTCCCCGTAAAAATAAACGGCGTGGAGAGCGTTTGGCCCTGCGTCGTCGCCCCACATGTCACGGAGGTGGGCGCATGAGCCGCAAGCCCGGACGACGGAAGCGGCTTGAAGAAATCGCTGAAACGATGGCCCACTTCTCACGCGTGGCCCGAAAACCTGTTTGGTTCACCTACGACGACCTGTGGGACATCCACAAAAAATCCGATGGTTACCGAATGACCTCAAACAACGGATTCCCTACCCGCCAACAATTCGGACATTTTGCTCCTAAGTTTTTCCCTACCATGCAAAACAGCCAAGGAATCATCTCCTCAAAAAGAATCACGGTAAAACTATTCCACGATTTGCCGAAATCAAGTAGCAATCAAAAAATTGAGGTTCGCTACGCTTTCATTCTCCCCAACATGGACGCCGCCGAAGGTGTTGACTACGGAGGCGTTCAATAGGGGTGGTAGGTAGGTCTTAGTCGTGGGCGAAGGTATTATATACCCCCTCCGCTAATGTCTATTTACAAGCGGGAGCAACCCGCCGAACAAACAAAAACAATGGAGATGAAAAAAATGATTGCCAGTTATATGCTAATGGGTCAAGAGGCCAAGGGAACGACAACAGACGAGGTGTTGCGAAACGCCGGATTGGACTTTGAGGTGGGGCGTGAACCGCTCTACACCGCCGCCGGGCGTGAGGTTCGGTCAAAATTCCAACGCATCAAGCGGAATGACAACGATGTGACGCTTGGCGTGGTCGGTCGCACCTACCACCCGATGCAGAACCGTGACCTGCTCGGCATCGCTGACCGCCTCGTGCAGAACGACGACATCTCTTGGGACAGAATCGGCATGGTGGGGGCAGGTGAAAAACTCTACGCCTCCTTCAAGTTGCCCGATACCTATCGGATTGACGGGTGGGACGACTTAGACCAATACATCTACCTCACCAACACTCACGATGGTTCGGGCGGTGTCAAGTGCATTCCCGCCAACATCCGGTTCGGTTGCACCAACCAATTCGCCTTCCATCAGCGTCAACTGAAAAAGGCGGGTATCAACCCCCGTGACCTCACCATCCGGCACTCTTCAAAAATGGATGCTCGCATCAGCCAATTTGAGCGTGCCATCGCACTCGTTGACACCCTCAACAACAACTTCGCCAACGAAGCCGCCGAGTTGATGACCGTTGAAATGACGGAGGCTGACAAGGCCACCTTCTACATTGACGCTCTCGGCCTCACCACCGACGAAAAATTGGTGGATGCTGACAACGAATGGGGACTCAAAACCCGTGGCCTCAACACCTTCAACCACCTCAAGGAATTGGAGAAGTCCAGCACCAATAACTCATCCAACATGGCTGACTCCGCTTGGCAATCATTCAATGTGGTGACCGAATTCATTGACCACGCATGGGTTCACAACGCCAGCGGCACCGTCAACAGCAAGCGGGTGGAGTCTTCCGTCCTCGGCACCGGCGCACGCCTCAAGGCCAAGGCTTGGGACAACATCACCGCACGCATCGTCGCTTGAACACGAAGGAGATTCAAAAAGACATTCGCATTTCACTATCATTTGGTTCATACCTCCGTTCCCAATGACCCCCTCCTTGGTGGTTCTTGGATGGGCGAGGGAGCAGGGCGTGTGCATCAGTAGATAACTTTTGGAGGAAAAGAAAATGAAAGAAGCAGAAAACATTTGGGAAAAATCAATCAACGAATACGGCGAAAAAGAACCCGACCCCGAAGGTTCGGTGTTCTTCCGTGTGAACATCAAGGAAACGGTGACTCGCACCTACCTTACGACCGACCCTACGCTCAAGACAGCAAAGGCCGTCCGTGAACAATACGAGGAAGCGGGAACGGACTATTGGGTGGACATGGATGCCACCGATTGGGACGGTTCACGCATCAGCAAAATTGAGAAGGTGGTCTATTCCCCCTGTTCTCTTGCCTTGGAATACCTCACACCTCCCGCCGATTGGACAGAAGAATCGCATCCGAACATCCGATACCTCTCCCGTTCAACCATGTTTGACGAGCAACCCGTTGGCAACGCCTTCATGACCCTTCGTATTAAGCGCAAATACGCCCGATGCACCAATTACATTCACGGTAAAACCTCTCAAATCTGCCCCAACTGTTTGCGCCGCATCCGTGATGGCTGGTCAATCATCACCCCGCTCAAGAAGGAGGACTCCGAGTGAGCGTTGGCCCTCGTGATTTGACGCTGACTCGCCTTGAAGGACTCGTCGCAAATTTGATTGGGAAAGAGGCCGTCGCTGATGGCGTGTTCCTCACAGACCGAAAGGTTTGGGTTTCCCACATTGACATCATTCGTGCCTCCTGTCCTGTCTGCGGCCAAGAGTTTGTCGGCCCCGACTACAATGTGTTTCACCTGCTCGCTACGCATGACTACGGACACACCAAAATGGCTGAAATCGCAATTCGCAACGCCGAGATGGAAGACTACGACGACGAAGAGAAGGGAGGGACAATCGCATGAAGAAGCGACCCCCCCAAGCATTTTTGTTCCATTTCAACAACGACGAAAACCCGACTAAGGCTGTGTGGTATGCCGGACTCGGTGTTCCGTTCAAACTGACGCCGGATTTTCAATTCGCAAAGTCCGTGGACTTTGACACCGTTTCCACTTCAATGCTCATCAAGCAGTTGGAGAAGTATTACGGAAAAACCTTTCATCAAATTTCTCAAGCAGACGCCATGCCCCCTTCCGATTATTTGTGTGATTCTTGTGGCCTCGGATGGACTCAAACCGAGTTGGAAGCATGCGTTGAAATCCTACTCCCCGAAACCGTTCCGTCGTTGGTGGAAAAGGGAATCAAGACCCTACGCCTTCCTCAAACCCACTTGGCTTCTCAGTTGAGAAGCAAGGATGCACTTTCTTTTGCCAAAAAAATAAACGGAGCAAGACATTGTGGTGGTTGCGCCGCCCTGCTTTGTGGTTCGTGCGCTCCGCCCCGTCGCTCTCGCGATGCAGACAAGGGCTTGTGCGTAAAATGCAAGCCAACAAGGAGGCGGTCTTAGTCAAGGCCGAAAGCCTTATAAACACGAACCCGCATATCTATTTATGGGCGGGAAGCCCGATGGAGGAATGAACATGATGAAGAACATTATTGACAAAATCAGCGCACACCTGCGCCAGCGTATGCACGACCAAGTTATCGCCGCCGCCCCGTGGTATGTGGGCGACCCCTGCTACATCATCCCCGACGACGATTGGGGAGAGTTTTGCGACTTGACCTACAAGCACAGCAAGCGAAGCAAATCCATGCACATTGATTCAGTCATTGATTGGCATGGACAAAAAATCACCGTTTGGACAAACGGTGGCGACGGTACATGGTCTTTTCATGGCTTGGAGTCTGCCAACGGTAAGACCTCGTTTGGTGTTGACGCTGGCATTTTCTGTGTCATCAACCTCAACAAACTTCCCTCCCACCAAACCGAAATCAACGACGGCATCCTCTTTGAGACTGAGCCCGACCTATATGTGGACGACGATATAGTTTATCTCAACGACCAGCATGACGATAGCGTTCAAGAATGCGAAGGTTGGCGTTGCCGTCGTATCATCACGCCCGATGAAGCCTTGTGCTGTCAATACGGAAACTGCGACGAAGGTTGCGATACCTGTTTTGAATGCTCATGTTGCGAAGAATGCGGCGAGAGCGAATGTGTGTGTGGTGAGGAAGAGTGAAGTGCGATTTCAAATACGCCTTCATCAACGCCGTCACCATTGACGGTGAGGATTTCGTGGAAGTCTACTTCGCTTGTTCCAAGTGCGGCACCCACCGTGTCAAGCGCATTTCTTCTCTCTACAACATCAACTGCGAGGTGACAGAATGAACAGGATGTTTTTAGGAAAAAAATACAACGGTGAGCCGTGTCCTACCATGTCTGCTCATTACTTGTGCGACCAGCATGTAGTCAAACTCGCCGTGGAAGAAGTGCAAATGCTCACATCGGCCTTGCTCAACAACGGCGCACCTGCCGACCTCATGCCTTACACCAAGCGAGGCACGATTCACAAGGGCGGCTACCGCAACCACCCGATGACCCGCTGGACAGGAGCAACCCGCCAAAACTTCATGTGGGCTTTGACTCACGCTCAAGCCATCTGCGACCAATTCCGAATCCGCTACGGCAAAGAACATCTCGCTCAAAAGCAAATCGCATGGATTCGTGATTGCCGAATCATTGACGGGAAGCGCACATACGGACTCATCAACTACATACCCCTTCACAATGAAATGACCGCCTTCCCTCGTTGCGTGAACCAATCACAAGGACGCAACCTTGACCTGCTGGACGAATCAAATTACAGCACCGTTATGGCTTACCGGGAGTTTTATATCCGAGAAAAGAGAGGCTTTGCTACTTGGGACAGAAGCATGTCCGGCGAGCCCTTTTGGTGGAACAAGGAGGAATGAAGATGTATAAACCTACAAAATACTGGGACGAGTTCGGAAGATGGAGAGGTCAGCGACCCGCACATAAATTGCTTAGTGGTTTTTCAGCACAAAAGCAACTTCTTCATTACATCAAGGAACAATTTTTCTCCACCTACGAGGGCGAATGGGAAGAAATGCTTCAAGAAGCACACCTCAACCTTCACCCCGAATATGACCCTCATGAGCAAGTTGCACACATCACCGTCGTTGATGTTCGTTTGGAGGGTGTGAAGGATGCCGAAGCATAGAGTTAGGCTAAAGAAAACCATCATCGCTGTTCTCAAGGAGAATGACGACAGGCCCCTTTCGGCTGAACAACTGATTCATCTGTGCCAACAGAAGGGACTCAAGCCCAACTACCTACCCAAGAACACTAACGCCATGGGTCAAATCATGCGGCAGGTCAAAGGTACTGTGTCTCAAACCATCTACTTGACTTCAAACCAAGGGAACAGTTATCTTTCAGCGGTGTATTCTCTTGAGTCGGAAGAAGCCTTCAATGAATGGCTTGAGAAGGTGTGTTGATGCGCTTAGGTTCTTGGTTGTTCTGTCGCCCATCGGATTTGAAATGCACTTACTTCTACCCCTATTCTAAAAAGGGTAAGAACATGGTCTTTCAGCCTTTCTTGGGTTTGGACACTCCGAGTGGCCCTGTCTGTCTTCACGGGAAGAGAGCATTATGGTCGCTCCTTGACTCCCTGTTTCCCGAAGACCCGTTGCCACGCCCACCCCTCAACGCTGACTTCAAAGACCCGTTGCTGGCGAAGGAGGTTATCAACGGTCTTCTCAATGACTCCGAGGCTTGGCCTCATCTACGCCTTCAAGTACGAACCGGTGATTGGAAAGACCACTATGGACATCCGACTAAGGGGACTTTCATTCTTTCTGCATCTCCGGCGGCTTCGGACTACGACATGACCCATACGCTGATGCTTTTCCAAAATGCGACTAAATCTACCTACACGATTCCGATAACAATTCAAACAAAAACCAAGTTGAGGACTTTACCGGCAGTTGTCGTTCCGCTTAACGAAGACAATGATTTTAAGGTGATAATAACTGATGCCATCGGTGGCGACCATCTCATTTTTTCCATAATAGAAAAATCCAATTCTTGTTTCCGTCCCCAAAGGATGAAATCTTTTCCGGTTTCCGACATCACGAGACTGACTTCCGACCTTGGAAGTCGTATATGCTATCTCGCTGAAATCCAACAACTCAACTTTCTTTTCCCTCAAATGTCTTCTCTTGACGCAGGGATGAGGTTCTACGAGCGAGACGATTTGGAGTTTCGTCGTTTCCAATCGCTTGATTGTTTTTCTTCTTTGGCATCCCAACAAAAAGAAAAAACCGTGGGACTGTGAGCCTATCGTCTAATTATTTTATTTCTTCATAGGTGTTTAGGTAAAGGCATTTCATAATGTAGTTACAGTATTCTTCTACATCCCTATGAAACAAAAAAAGAATTGCGTGTTCTGCGGAGCAGTAGTGTCTTTATTTCTTTCAGCCGCTCCCGAATCAACAAAAACAATTCCCTTATAACCCCACAAAGACAGCGTAGGATATGGGCGGCAACAAGTCAAACGCACGATTGCTTGAAAGGGTTTTCATGTTTGTGGGACAGGCTGGTGAAATGAGAACCGACCTCATTCATCAACACTACGCAAGCACATACGGAAATGCCCCCCGTCTCGCCAACATGACTCAATCTCTTATTTCATCGGGTTTGTTTAAGCGCGTGGGCTGGTATGACCGCTTGGAAGATTTGGTCTTGCGAACCGAGAAGTCAAGCAAACAGTTGGGATTACATAGCGCAAGGTTTGTGTGTGTAGTCAAAGCGAAGCCCTTGGAAGAAATAATTGACAAATACATTAGCGGCGAAAAAACACCGCTCCGTCGTTTGGAAAGGATGCCAGCCTTCGTCCGAAGTGCTGTAAAAGAATTTGGTGATGCCTAATGATTGAACAATACGGTTCCGTTGATTTCTACTTCAAGGATGGGAATGATTCAACCTTCTCTCCTAAGAAAGTCATTGTTTATGTTGAAGGCGAATACGGTTTCATCCCTTTGATTATAGGGAAGTCTCTTGAGGGTAAAAATAAAACATGCGTTGAAATCATGTCCAAACATCAATCCGTTGACGCCTTCAATCAGTTTCCTAAAATGCTAACACCTTCTTGGAACATGACACAAATTGACAGGAGGACAATACTTCTCTCTATCACCAACTGGCCTCAATTCTCGCCGGGTGTAGGTAACTACGACATGTGGGCATCCGCCTACCCGATGATTCGTGATATTCTTTTTGGGCTAAAAGACCATGGATGTGAATCGGTAGCCTTCTTGACTTGCATGAACAATCAAAATCCGGAAGATGCCGCCGAGATACTACTTTACGACTTCAAGGTTGAGCCACGCATGGATTTGGTTCTTAGTCCCCCTGCGTGGATTTTCCCATACTTGGCAAACTGCTTAGGGCTCAAGGCTTCTGTCGTATGTATCACGCAAGACGAGGGTCAATTCATTGACACCGAGGCTTTGAAGTTGGTCAAGGAGTTTTTCATCGCTATGGGCTACAACTACGACCACGAAAAGGCTAAGAACACAATCCAAACTGTTCGCAACATGGAAGAACAGTTGACCGACCAACGCTTTTTCTCCGACGACGATGAAGGGGCGTGGATGGTGTGACACGGATAATTGACCGTCTCGTGCGTTTCGCACAGAACAACTATTATGTTGATGTTGAGGACAAAATACCCATCTTCGCTTGCTCCATCGGAGCGCATATTTTTAACGCAATAAACAAATGTAGCCGGTGTGATTTTCACCCGCTACACAACGCTGACTTCAACATCCCCAACTGTCCCCTTCGCCACGACAACGCTCCCATCTACACGCCGATGTCCCAACTCGCTGATACGCGCATCCACATCCTCATGCGTGGAGAAAAGGGTTCCGGTAAAAGTATGCTCATCAATATGTTTCTTTCCGAGGGAACGGGTATTCTTTACAGTCCAACGGCCTTCAACACCGGAGAGGGCTTCCGCACGATGATGGGGCCAAACAGCATCACCGAGGCTGGTATGTTCGGCTCCGTGGACGAGGATGGGAACATCATGGGGCGACCTTTGGCTCGTGATATGTGCGGTGGTTTCCTTGGGTTTGAGGAATCGTCATCGCTTACCGACGCCAACAAAAAAGACCACAGCACCGACATGAAAAACCAATTGCTCACCTCCCTTGACAACGGGCGCGTGCAGAAAGCCATGCGTAGTGGGTGGGTACAATACAATACCCGTTATACTATGTGGGGCGGAACGCAACCTTCCCGTCTTGAAATGGAGTCCGGCCTTGACCGTCGCCTGTTCATCATTGACATTGAGATGTCGCCGGACAAGGAGGCGCAATACAAACACGCTCAACACATGCAATCTAACATGACACGGGAGACTCGTGCCGCTCTCGCAAGCGAGGTCATCAACATCCGTAACTGGATTAACACCCGTATGCTTGAGGCCATCTTTGACCCACCAAGCGGTGTTCAATTCAGCGATGAGTTGGGGCATTGGCTCAACCGTCCGGACTTGCGTTCTTTTGAGGCTGACCTGTTCCGACGGCTTGCCATCGGTTATACTATGCTAAAAGAAACATGGGTGGGCAATCAAGTGCTTCGTATTGACTTGGACGAAAAGTTGCTTGGTCTTCTTGAGTCTGCGTTGATGATGCGAAGGGCCGTCATGGACTCCGACGCTCGTCTCATCCGTGATGCGTTTTGGATGCAAGACATCACACGCTCCACACTCTTGAAGGAAATATCCCGTATCATCACCAAGGGTGATTACACAGCGGCAAAGCGTTGGATTGACGATAACCTCAAAGGTCAACCGTGGTATGCTGAATATACTCCTAAAAGTGAAGGTCGTGGACGGAAGGGCGTTATGTGTCGTATCGGGCCATTGACCGACCCAAGCCAAGCAAAACAGAAGTGGGGTGAATCCGATGAGAACAAGGCGTGAGATTGAACAACGGCTGGCTGGCGAAGGCAACGCCTTGACGATTGAAACCCTACGGTGGGTGTTGAACACCCCCGATTGTCCCATGTGCGGTATCGCCAACAGGCGGGACTTGGAGGTTGGGATTCACACCGGAGACATCACGGTTTCTTACCTTGAAGAAAAGTATTCGTGGCCTGTCGGAACGGTCATGGAACACATGGACAATCATGTGGACTACGACCCCGAAGAGGCGAAGCACATGGAGACGATGCGGTATGAGAGCATCAACACGCTGGATGCCGCACAGGACATCGTGAGCCGCCTTCTTGGGTGGATTGATGAGTTGGAGGCGGTCAAGGATAGCGAAGGCGGTATCACCTCGGAATGGGTTGCTGATGCGGCCAAGTTGGTCGCACAAGCAAACACTTCTCTTCGTCTCGTCGGACAACTCAAGAAGGAGATTGGGGTTGACTCACAACTTCTTTTGGCTCAAAAACAAATGGACAATGTGATGGGTGTTCTTGTGAACACACTCCAAGACCAGCCCCAACTTCTTGACCAAATAGAGTTGCGGGTAGCCGCTTTGAAAACGCCGACGACGATTGTTGATGTTGATTGGGAGGACTGATTTTGCCTCAAAAGAAATGGAGAAGTGGAGCGACTAAGTCTTTGTTCGCAAGACCGATTAAGAGAATTGAATATCCGTTCCTAATCAAAGCCATGAAGGAAGATGGCCTCCACGCTGAGATAACCGAAAAGGGTGTTGTTTGGTATTACGGTGAATATAAAATCGTCCGGCGACATCTCCGAGAAATGTGGGGAATCAGCGTTTATCAAATGAAAGCGTTTGAGACACACATCTTAGAAACAAATCCGTTTGGTGGGTACTATGAAGGGAATCGTTATATTGACGGCTGATGAACGAGCATACAAGCAAGGCCATGTCATTGAGACGGCTGGTATGGTTCACGCACCGACGCGCCAAGACATAACATACATCGTTCACTTGAGAAGAATTACCGAAAAAGAAATCAAGAGGTGGATTGATGTTGTCGGTTATCGCTTGGTTTTTGTCATTGAAAAGATACCGAAGATTTCCGAAGCGACGAAGGAAGCAATCATAGTTGACAAGTCCTTGCTGAAAGAGCAGACGAACCACAAGAGGCAGATTGACGCCTTGTTGCGGTGGTCGGATAGACAGCGAGTCCATCGTGCGTTCACCGGAATGCCGATACCCCTCGCTCTTTCTTTTTTACGGGAAAACAAAGGAGATGATATTCTTCTTTGGCGCATGCTTGCAGATGTCGCCTTCACACTACCCAACGAATACGCCGAGGCCGTCATGGTCTACGGAATCAAACCGTCTCGTGCCGCTGTCAAGTGGCCGAAGAAAAAGAAAGCCGCTGATGAGCGTCCGGCGATGTTTCGCAAGTCCGATAAGTATTGGCGTGAAATTATCTCGTCGGATGCTGAGACACGCAACCAGTTGAGAAGCGGCAACCTTGATAGCCTTCCTACGGTGATGAAACGCCGTAAGGAGAATATCTCACAATGGTTGTAGAAACACTTTGGGTTATTTCTCCGGTAATTTTTTTCTTTTGGCTTTTGCGGTGGGCTTTCGCTGAACAGGAAAAAACAAGGGAATGTATTCGTGCGATATGGCGTGGTGAATTTCCCGAACAGCAGACCAGCGAAGGACAGGCTATGCCTCACGACATGAACGCGCTCATGTGGTATGACCTATGAATGTTCGGCACAGTTATATTAAGTGCAAAGGTAAGACCAATCATGAGCGCAACGAACAGCCGTATTCGGCGCGCTATCCTTGATGTGCTGTGGCTACACGGGCCTCTAACCAAGGAAGAGACAGCCGTTCAGTTAGCCAACGCCAAGGGTGTGCGACGAGTCCCATCACCGCATTCCCTATCCGCTCTACTGTGCAAATCACACAGCATTATTATTGTCGGAAAGAAAACTGTTGAGAACATCGTCGGAGTCAAGAGCCAACATGCGCTGTATGACATTGACCGTGAAATAGTTTTGACCGACGAAGAAATCTTGTTCATCCGTGAACCGTCAACTATGACCCCAAAAGAAAAAGCACTTTCTCGTAAGTGTGGCTGTGGAAGGACTCGTGTTTTCCCCGAAGGTTCGGATGAATGTTTATCGTGCCAAAGGCTGTCTTAGTCGGCATCGCAACGCTTATATACCCCACCGCCTATGTGTATATATGAGCAAGGGAAACAGGGCGCAGACCATACCACATGTTGAGCATGATGTTTTGAAAGAGGTGTTGGACAACATACCTCTTGACGACCTTCATGACGCTATGGTAGCAGACGAGGCCAGCGAGAAGCGATTCAAGAAAGGGGCGGGAAATGTCGCCAAGTTGATTCGCAACCTCATGGTTCGTCGCCAGCACCGCCTTCCCCACGACCACGAAGACTACAAACCAAAGGAGGACTGAACATGACTGTCAAGCGAAGCCCATACCGTGTCGGACAGAAGTTGACTGTCCCACAATTCAAAGCCCAAGCACCACGATTTGACACCACCTCGTTCCCAACAGGCACAGGTGGGTTTGTGGTGAAAGAAATCCACAAGACGGCGCACGCCAGCGGCGGCTACCTTTTCACCGCGGAATCAGTCCGTCTCGTCAACGGGGAGCGCATGAAGGCTACATGGATGGTGACCTTCCCTGCCTTCCGCCGTTCTACCGTCAAGACCGCCTACTTCACCTCGCTTCGTTTTTGGACTGGTGATGGGTTCGCTCAAGCCGACGAAGAGAAGCCTTTTATCCCTACATTGAAAGGCGACATCAATCAGCGAAGGAAACACACACCCGCTAACCGAAACGACAAGATGGTGCTTGCAGACTTTTTGGAGGAATGAACATGGTATGGTATGTTATTGACACCGAAACAGGAAAGAAAAAGCGATTCCCTTCGGAGTTGGACTGTGCGTTTTTCATCGCTATGGTACAAGACTTCTTTCCCAACATCGGCGCACACACTCTCACTTATTTCAAGGAGGACTGAACATGGACTGTGACACGCTTATCAGCATTACCGACGATTTGAAATACATGGGTCGCATGACCTTCTCCGAATTTAAAATTGTCTTTTTCCCTCCAAAGGAAGGTGGTTGGGAAGACCCTAACGAGCAAAGTATTCGCTGGCACCTCTTCTCCACCGACCCCATGCGTTTCCTTTGGTCATGCTCCTACGACAAGTTGGAGTTGCTTTGTCAGTATGTCAAGGAACAGAAGGGGGGCGACCAATGAGCGACCGACTGAACAATTTCATTTCCGATAAGAACATCAAGTGTCCCCGATGTCGCGACCCGCATGGCGGATTCCATGTGAGAATCACGACCTACAAGGACATGAAAAACAAAATGACCTTCACTTGTCGCTCTTGCTCAAACACCATCATCTTCAAGGTGGGAAGTGGACACCGATGATTTCCCGTGTCGCTCGTTATTTCACCGTAAAAGTTTTGCGGGATAAGGGCCTTCAACTTTGTTCGTTGTGCGACGGTAAGGTGATTGACATCAACGAATCATGTTGCTTCTTTTGTGAGCAGACCGCAAAGTGGGAGTTGGTTCAATGAGTATGCTTGGTCGTGCGTTTTGGGCTATGCTCGGATTCGCCCGTGAACCCGACTTTACCAAGGAGGAAGAATGATGGTGTGGGCAACTGAGTTTCGTCCAAGCACCCTCGGCGGTATCGTCGGCCAAGACGCTATCGTTTCCGAGTTGATGCAAGTTGTAGTTGACGAGATGCCAATGCAACACTACATTTTCTATTCCCCCGAAGCCGGAACCGGCAAGACCTCCGTGGCTCATGCGCTTGCGAATGAGTTGGGCTGGCAAATCGTCGTGTTCAACGCATCGTCCAAGCGGGAGCGAGGTATCGCTTTCGTTGAAGAAATAATCATCCCCATGACCCGAAGTGGTATTAAGGAAAGAATCTTTTTGCTTGACGAAGCAGACCAACTCACCGACGACGCACAATCCGCCTTGAAGGGTGTGATTGAAAACGCCGCTGGTTATTTCATTCTCACCTGCAACCGCTTGCCAAAGGTTTCCCGATGGCTACAATCCCGATGCCAAGTCCGAACCTTCCAACCAATCGGGCAAGACCACATGATTGAGCAGTTAAGTAAAATCGCCGCATCCAAATCTCCCCATGTCAACGAATCAGCAATAACTATTATCGCAAAAGCACATCAAGGTGATTTGCGAAACGCCATCGGTGCATTACAGACTCATGCTTGCTTGAAGCGCAGGGATGCTGAAATGTTTCTTGACAGTCTCACCGCACCGTCCATTGACTTCAAGCGGTTTCTCCGCCTTTGCTTTGTTGAGAAGGCGTTTGAGGATGCTGTCAAATTGTTCACGGGTGAAGTGCGACACCAAGTCCGTGAATGTTTTTCTTTTGCCGTAAAAGGCAACGCTGGAACGGAATCAAAAATGCAAGTCATTGAGGCGGCAATCACCGCCGAGCGAGACTTGTTGAACGGTGTGGATGAGGAAGTGGTGCGCCATAACTTCGTCCGTATGCTTGTTGGTGGAGGGCAAGCATAAGCCTTATAACCCCACAAAATTACCCCGAAATACAAGCGAAGTGATACAATGGTTGCCTACGAAGACATGTTGAAGAAAGTTGCCGCACAGACGAAAACAGATGCAGACGCCCTTTCAGCGAAGGCTGATTCTGTCCTTCTCCAAGAAGGTGCAGGTTGGGAAGCGGCAGGGAAGAATGAAGAACAGCGCAAGACGCTGGCCCTCCGAGTCGCCGCCCGTCAACTCGTTGCTGAGAAAGCGAAGTTGTCCCGCTCCGGTGCTACGCTCTACGAAGGCATGTTTGTGAATGTGCCTCGTGAAAAGGATTGGGCGCAAATGGCATACAACAAGACCAAGAAGACGCTCGCTGGCCTTGATGCCGATGGACGCCTTGCTTTGGTTTCTCAAGGTGCTGTCGTTCTCTATGAGAACAACCACGACGGCTCTTGGACTCGTCACGCCAACCCCTCTCTCCTTTCTCGCCAGCCGTTTGAGGAAGATGTGTCTTCAACCGAAATCACCTCGGTTCCTCCACGAAGCGTGGATTTGGATGCCAACACAATGTTCTCTTTGGTTTGGGACAAAAACAACATGCACTTTGCCAACGGCAATCCCAACTTCAAGTATGGTGCCAACCGCCCGCTTGAGGAACCCGACCGCTCGTGCTTGTTCATTGGTCGCAAGGCCGGTTCAAACGACGAACCCACGATTCATTCTTTCCGTTTCAACGGTGCTTTGGCGAAGGAGTCTTGGCCTACCTTTGTGACGGGAACCATCGGCATGAAGCCAGCCAACCGAGACGGTATGGCTTACGGTACGAAGGTCACCACCTTCTCCCCCGACGCCAGCCTCACGAGCATCTTCTCCGCTCCGCCCCTCGCTCTTGTTGACGGTGCGCCGCAAGGAATGGTCGTTGATTGGCTCGGTGATGGATTGTGCCAATCCCTGTCCGACTGCCACACCGCCTACGCCGCACTTGACGACAAAGCCAAGTGGGACACTACCTTCGGCTCCGTCGTTGAAGTGGTTCACATTGACCCACGGGACAAGGGTGGCTTCATCATCACCCTCGGAGACATGGACATCATGTCCGACGCCGCTCCTGTGGAGTTGTATCTTTCCGCCAAGGAAGAAGGCGAAGTTGACTTCGGCGTTGGTTCGGAACTGCTCATCGTCGGTTCACCGTGGGTTTCCCGTGAAGGCGAGAACCGCTTCATGGTCAACGGCTGGTGGTGCATGAACGCCATCGCACCTCTCGCTGACACCGACTTCTCCGGCGACGGCGACGGATGGGATGCTTGAATTGTTTAGGGGGAAAGGAAGTTGCACAACATCGTTAGCGGAAGCGAGGCGCGAGAAGCGTTGTCCACGGCTGTTCGTCTGCTTGCAGACAGCGTGCGTGGCACACTTGGCCCAAACGCTCGGACAGTCCTTGTTCAGCACGAAGGGCATCCTCCCTCCGTCCTTAACGACGGCGTGAAAATTGTTTCTGCCGTAAAATCAAATGACCCTGCCGTTCAAACATCCCTTGACTTGTTGCGCCAAGTTGCCCTTGAAGCACAACAGGCTTCGGGCGACGGGACGACAACCGCCACGATTCTTGCCGAGGCTTTGGTTGAAAATTACTCTCGCGCCGAATCCGACTCGTCCGACATGTCTCTCTTTGTGGAATATGTGGAGAGCCGGATTACCGAGATGAAGTGGGACATAGACCCGCTGTCATTTGATTTGACTGACCTTCAACGAGTGGCAACAATCGCCGCCAACAATGATGAATCCATTGGTGAATTGATAACGGATATGTTCGCTACCATAGGTGCTGATGGCCTCGTCAACCTCAAGGTTGGTTCGGACGACCACACCACTTGGTCGCAGACCACGGGATGCGAAGTGCCGATGTATTACGCTTCTCCGATGTTCTCCAACAATGACCGAAGAACCTTTGAGGCAGACAACCCACTTTTTATTATCACAAAAGAAATCATTGAGGACTTTGATGATTTGACCCCTGCTCTTGAGATTGCGATTGAGAACAGTCGTCCCCTTGTCATCGTGTGTCAAGACATCAAAGGCGTGGCTCTTTCTAACTTAATCGCAAATGTGGTTGGTGGCGTTGTTCGTGCCTGTGCCTTGCGTATTCCTCGCACCGACGCCGATGAATGGTTTGACGACTTGAAGGCTTTGACGGGTGGTGGAATCCACTTTGAAAGCGAGAAGGGAACAGGGATTGCTAACGCTGTTGAGGGTGCCGGACACTTCGGTTCTGCCGAGCGTATCTCCGTTGGACATGCGACAACAACCATCGTCGCTGGTGAAAGGACAGAACAGTTGCAGAATCATATTCACGGACTCGCCAATCAAGCGAAAGCCGCCGACCATCCATTTTCACGGGAAAAGTTGTTGACTCGGCGTTCCCGACTCGCACAGCACATGGCTTCAATCTACATCGGAGGATTCAGCGAGGCTGAAATCCGTGAAACCCGTGAGCGGGTAGACGATGCCGTGAACGCTACCCGTCTTGCTATCAAAGGTGGTGTCGTTGTAGGTGCAGGTTGGACGCTCTACACCATCGCTCGCCAATATCTACAGCATCACGAAACAGCGGGGGCAGGGGCTTTCGCTGACGCTCTAAAAACGCCGATGAATACGCTTCACGCAAATGGCGCACCAAAGGAACATGCTTTGAAGTGGGGTGAAGAGTATTACCTCAATACTAAAACGGGTGAAATGCAACCAACCGCAGAAGCGGAAGTGCTTGACCCTGCTCTTGTCGTTCTTAACTCGTTGAAGGCGGCTGTGTCCATCGCTCGTCTCGTCTTGACGACAGACACCATCATTCTCGCTGAACCAAAGGGGTTATAAGCCTACACAGGAAGGGGAAAACATGACTTGGGGACAAACACAGAAAAGCGACAGCGCACCTGCAAAGGTGGCTTACGACAAGGAATACTACCGAAACACCTTCATGAACAACACGGCTCATTCTGTGCCTGTTCGCATGGCTCTTGTCGCCAAGGAGAATTGCGGTAAGACGGGACTCGCCGTCTCCCTTATCCGCCAAGTCCGACCCAAGGGCAAAATCTATGTCTTTGACATTGACAACTCCGCACAGGCCACTCTTGAGGCCGCTTATCCCGACGATAAGGAAATAATTGTCTTGCCTCTACTTGACGAGCGAGACGAATCCATCTACAATGAGGATGCGACGGTCAACTACGCAAACCTCGTGGCCGACAAAATGAACTTCTATGTGAACATCGTTGCTGATGTCGCCAAAGAAGAAGATGTTGCGGGCATCATCATGGACGGCGGTTCAACCTTCCTCAAGTGGTGCGAACATGCCATGACCGATGTTCTACTACGCCGTGGCGTCATCAAGGAAGAAGGCGACTCCTTCAACCAAAAGGAATGGCGAACACGCAACCAACTCAACCGTGATGTCCTCACCCGACTTCACGGACTTCCTGTCCCATGCGTCATCAATACTTTTCACCTAAAAGATGTCAGCAATTATGTGGACAACGGCTCCGGTGGCAAGGTCTTGATGAAAATCGGTGAACGCCCCGATTGGGACAAAGGCACAATGCGCCTGTTCTCTCAGCAGATTTTCCTGTCTCGCTACATGAAGAAGGCCGATGCCGCCGCTGGCGTCAAAGCCGACCCTTCGCTCAAGAACCCCGATGATTGGGTCATCAAGGCCACCATTGAGGAAATCAAGGGCAAGCACATGGAACATGTGGGCGAGACCCACACCATCCTTTCTGTCGTCAAGGGCGATGTGAAGTGGGCGGGACTACCGTTTTTGAATTGGAAGTGATTTCATGGACGAATCGGAAATCCTTTCCGTCCTCAAGGACATGAACAAAAACCAAAAGGGGCTTTTGAAACAAATCAAGGAATTGAAATCACGAGTCGCAGACCTTGAAACCATCATTGACGAGATTCCCAACATCGGGAAGGTTTTCGGGGCCGTCAAGGAGTTACAAGAACAATACGAGGCACCGGCCAACACATTCACGCATTACATCGGAGGTTAATTTCATGACAACAATAAGCATCAACAATACCCAACTCAAGCGAGCCTTGAACATCAGCAAGCGCAAGCAGACTGTCAACGGCAAGCAACAGGCACAGGTTGAATCCTGTGTCTTGATGTGCGACGGAAGCAAGGCGAGAATCACGAGCCTTACCCGTGATTTGACAGGTCTTACCGAAGTTGTTGCCGACTGTGGTGGGACGGGCAACATCCCCATCCCCGACATTGACCGTGTGCTTGGTGTCCTTTCTCTTCACGGTCAAAACCTTACTATCACTTGGGAGGCTGACAAGTTGCGCTTCAAGTCGGCTGGCAAGCAGACTACGCTTGACTCTTCTTTTGACGCAAAAGCATTTACACACAGTCAAGAAACAATCTTGGATTTCAAAGTGCGCTCGCAAACGCTCGCAAACAAAATTGACGCCGAGAACGGCGTCTACACTTTGGGCGACGGAAGCGAACAACATTCGTTCTGTTCCTTTGAGGTAAATGTAGCCGACCTTTACGACGCTTGCCGATGCGACACCATCAACGGACAACGCCTCAACCGCTACACCTTCACGATTCCCAACGGCGATTCGCCAGCCGGTCTTTCTATCACGGTTGGCGACCCATCTCTTGGACAGACCACCAGCGAAATTGCCTTTGAGCAAAAATACCTCATGCCGACAAATGGGTTTTCGTGGGACTTTGACGGTGGCCTTGATGAATTGTTCAAAGGTTTTACGGGCAAAGCAAAATTGAATTTATTTGACTTCCGTGAACACGGCCAAGGTATTCGGTTCGCTGTTTCCTTCGGGAATGGTGAATGGGCTTGGGCGGCAGGGGCATTAAATTAAGGTGTTCTCATGGTTGATGCGAAGCAGGTTAGGAACGGAACTATGAAGTTACTAACCGACGAACAGGTTCAATTGCTCCTTGAGCGTATGGGAGACAGACCTTCAAACCGTAGAGTCTATCTTAAATTGGCTTGTCTCGCTGTCCTTCGGTATGATGCCGATGGGCGTTACTTGAATGCCTCGCAAATAGGTGTTTTAGCGGAAAAGTATTTACCGAAAACAGTTGGTATGAGTCCACAACAAGTCGGAACCATACTTGGGACATTCTGTCGGATGAAAATAGTCAACCGTTCCTACAACCGACCTCATACCTACTGGTGGAGAGATAACTGATGTGGTATGACTGTAAGTCTTGCGGTAAAAGAAAATACACATCATGGTCAAAAAAGAAGGGGCCGGTGAAGTGCGCTCGTTGTTGCCGTTTGGAAAGGGAGGGTCGTCTTGAGCAGAACGCCCCGTAAGTGCCTCCGCCGTTGTTCGGGGTGCGGGATGGAGAAAACGACAAACATGACCAATCACAAGGTAATGGTCAACGGTGTTAGGCTACAATGCGGCATTTTTAGGGTCGCTGACCGTCCACGCAACATCTCTACTTTAAGGGAAGAAGAATAAGTATCAATGCTTTTATATTGTTCGCAAGCGTAGGAGTATCATGGTTGAAGTGATTGACCCCAACACGGGCGAATGGGTTCGTGTGTGTGACGCTAAATTTGATGAGTCGGGGTTCCAAAGACATGAGAGAAACAGCGGCGATGGGGATGTTCTCGTCGTTGAAATCAAACACTTCATCAAACCGGCCAAACCGCTCTACCATCGCAAGGATTGGTTGGAGCAAGAATACATCGGCAAAAATCGCACCATGGCGGAAATAGCAAACCAATTCGGAATCACCCCGATGAGCATCCACCAATGGTTAGTCAAGCACAATATCACTACCCGCCCTCGTGGAAGGCGCACTTGAAACCCTTATAAGGCCACACTCTAAGGGTGTAATATGATTGTGGAGCAAGTCGGACACAACGAAGTGTTGGTTCGCTATCGTGATGCCAACGGCAACCGGAAACAAACTGCAATCAAAGACAGACTCCCATATTGCTTCGTGCGAGATGAGGATGCACAATTCATAAACGAGACGAGGAAGTCGGGCTACAGGGGAGTTTTTGGTGAACCTTTGACAAAAATCTCTTGCTTCTCCACCGAAACTATTCGCTACCTCTCCAAGATTGGCCCCACATGGGAAGGCAACATCCCGTTCACGAATCAAGTCTTGACGGCTCGTAAGAAGGCTGGCGAGAAGACCTTTGAACCCTATCATCATAGGGTTTGGTATCTTGACGGAGAATGGAAGACGGACAGCGGCCAAATCACCATGCTTACCGTTCATGATAATTTTACCGGAAATCTATACTCTTGGGCGGTTCTACCCCATGGTGTTGCGTTGAATGCTGAACAAACAGGCAAGAAGGACTTCCTGTTTGATGCCAACGGCAACAGATATGATTACGATACTCCTGTTCTTCTTTTCAACACGGAAGCCGAATTGCTCACCCACTTCACGGCGTTTATGCGGAAGCAAGACCCCGACATCATCACCGGCTGGTATGTTGCCGGTGCCGACTTGAAGCAAATCGTTGAGCGGTGCAAAAAGACCGGTGTTCGTGCATCCAACATGTCGCCGCTCAACCGCATTCGCTACGACTTCGGTGATTGGGCGCAACCTATCGTCGGACGGAATGTCATTGACTTGCGACTCGCCTTCCCCAAGTTGTGGGAGTTGAAGAACGGCAAGTTGCCAAACTACAAGTTAGGTGATGTCGCTTGGGAATGTTTAGGGGAAAAGAAAACCGAATTGCCCGACGGACACGACACCTACTACTCCGACCCGATTCTTTACCTTGAATACAACCGACAGGATGTGCGCTTACTTCCCCGACTAAACGGACTCGTGAACGCCCTTGACTACTTCATCGCTGTGCAACATATTGCACAATGCGAAATCCGTAGCACTCCGTTTGTGACGCAGGTCTTCACCTGCCTTGCTTTGGGCGACCCCGAATTTGAACATCAAATACCTTCCAAACCAATGTTTGACAAGGTGAATTATGACGGAGCAATTGTCATGGAGGGTAAGAAGGACATCTACCAAAACATAGGTATTTTTGATGTAAAAGCCATGTATCACAGCAACGCTGACCTCCACAATATCTCATGGGACACGCTTTCTCACGGCGGTAAGGACTGTGGAAATGGTACAAGGTTCTCACAGGAGAGCAAGGGGTTGCTGGTGCGACAAATGGACAACATGACGGTTCTCCGTGACCACTACAAGCAACTGATGAAGGACGCTACAACGGACGAAGAACGGGTGCGCTATGACGCCCTGCAATACGCCACCAAGTCTCTCGTCGCATCCATGTATGGCGTTGCTGGCGATTCCAAGTATGGGTTGTATCACCCCGACATCGCCGCCGCAATCACTTTTACCTCAAGACAAACCTTGCTCAAATTGAAGGAAGTTGCCGAGGACTTGGGCCATCCCGTGGTCTACGGACACACCGACTCGGTGATGTGTAAGGTTGAGACTCCCGACGATGGCGAGTCGTCGCTCCATGAAATGAACCGCCGGATGCACCCCATCATCGTTCAATTTGAGAAGTGGTCGTCTTCGTTCATCCTCATGGAGAAGAACCGCTACGCTGGCCTTGTTTGTTGGACGGACGGGCAAACCCATCAACCCAAGCGGTATGTGAAAGGTATTGAGTTGAAGCAAAACCGGATGCCTCCCGTGATGAAGGACGCCATGGGGAAAGTTATTGACGGCATCCTTGGTGGTTACCATGAAGACCAAATCACCGGCCCATTGGTGACGCTGATTGAGAATGTTATTGAGGGTAAAGTAGACCCGTTGGATTTGTGCATGAAGGGAAAATTGAGCAAAAACCTCTCCGAATACACCAGCGTTAGCGGCGTTGCCGCTGGCGCACAATGGGCCAACAGGACACTCGGCAAGGGTTACCGGGCCAACGATTATTTCTTGGTGACCATCTCTCCAAGCGGCCAATACCTTGCCTTTGATGACCCAAAGGACATTGAGGGTATTGCCGAAATCGGCTATCGCACGATGGTTGAACGGTTCATTATCAAGAAGGTTTTACCGTATTATCAAGTGGCGGGGTGGGACATCTCACCACTACACCGGGCCATGGATGGCAAGTCAAGGGTGGCATGGATATGAGATTGTTTGAAGGCGATTGTTTGAGCGTGCTGAAAGGGCTTCCCGACGACTCGGTGGATAGCATCGTCACCGACCCACCATACGGACTTTCTTTTATGGGAAAGAAATGGGACTACGATGTTCCCTCGGCGGAGATATGGCGTGAATGCCTTCGTGTGTTAAAGCCCGGAGGACACCTGCTGGCCTTCGCTGGTTCACGCACCTATCACCGGCTCGTTGTCAATGTTGAGGATGCTGGCTTTGAGATTCGTGACCAAATCATGTGGGTATATGGGTCGGGTTTCCCCAAGTCGCACAATATCAGTAAGTCTATGGATAAGGTGGCTGGCGCACAAAGAGAAATTATCGGCAAGCATAATGGGAGTGGTATGACTAAATCCAATGTGGAACAGGGAGCGCAGAACAGAAATGTTATGGAATGGAACATTTATAGCAACGACCCAATTACCGATAAAGCGAAACAATGGGAGGGTTGGGGTTCAGCCCTCAAACCCGCCCATGAGCCTATCGTGGTCGCCCGTAAGCCCCTCATCGGCACACTTGTTGCGAATGTGCTTGAACACGGAACAGGCGGCATCAACATTGACGGTTGTCGCATCGGAACGGATGTCGTCGGTTGGGGCGGCAAGGGACGGAGCGGAGACAGCGCAACGGCTGGCGCATCAAGGGGTGGCACACAAGGCGGCTACAACTATGACGATGGCGAGGCCCGTCCGGTTGAAGGTCGCTTCCCTGCCAATTTCATTCACGATGGCTCGGATGAAGTCGTGAGTCTATTCCCCGAAGAAAACGCACGATTCTTTTACTGCGCCAAGGCGAGTAAGTCCGAGCGCAACGCCGGACTTGAAGCGTTTGAGGACAAGAAGTCCCAACACAACGCAGGTGGTATTGGGAGAAAAGTAAGTGTGGAGAAACGGCTTGAACAGGGCAAGGAGAACGCCCCGATGATGAAGAATATCCACCCTACCGTCAAGCCTGTGGACTTGATGAAATACCTTTGTCGTTTGGTGACGCCACCGGAAGGTCTTGTGCTTGACCCATTCATGGGAAGCGGCACAACGGGCATAGCCGCTAAGGTTGAAGGTTTTGATTTTATCGGAATAGAAATGGACAGGGAATATCTCGCCATAGCAGAAGCCCGAATAGGATATTGGGTTGAGGATGCGGAGACTACCTACAAGACCTTGCACGACTGGGTTTAGACACATTTATATGCTGTGTATGTATGGAAAGGGTTGAAGGGACATGAGCAACGGTGTGCGACCCCAAAAGAAATTGACTCAAAACCAACTCACACAAGCCATGTTTGAGTTGAACGGGAAGATTGAGCGTCTTTCAATGGCTGTCGGCCACGACATGCAACGGACGAACATCCTTCTGTTTTCACTTCTAAAGGAATTAGGTAAGGCCGAAGAAGTCAAGTGTGAATCCTGTGGGACAATCAACATGCGCCCGCTCCTTGAAGGTATTGAGGTAAATCCGATGTGTGTTGATTGTGGCGCACGAATTGACCCACTACCCGAAGAAGCGTTCAAGGGCGATATGATGGATGAGGATAACTCTTCCGAGGAATAATTTAAATATCAACCGACAGGTGAAAAAGATAGAGGCGATTATACATGGCTCGTAATAACACAATCAGCGCATCATTTCAAATGGAAAGCGGCGACGGCGCAAACGCTTTCTCCGAATCAAGCGGAGCCAAGTCATTCACGAGCGGCGACGCTACGCTCATCCAAGGGAATGTATCTCATTCGGGAGCCGTTCAGTATGTCATGGCATCCTTCGGTGTTGCACAGGCTGACGGCATCTACTTTGAGAACCGAGACGGAACGAACTTTATCACCATCACCCTTCAAGAAGCGGCTTCGGGTTCGGATTTGTGCGCCCTCAAAATCGCACCAAACAGCGTGTTTTGCATCCGCTTTGACGCATCCCAAACCGCCATTTCGCACATTTCACTCCAAGCCGACACCGCTCCTTGCGACTTCGTGCTTTGTGTTGCTGAATGAGGTTGATTACTATGCCCCGTCAAAACCTTGAACGACTCCAAGCCATGTGCAAAGAGGCTGGTAAAATTATCCCTAAAGAATGGCCGGAAGGACTCATTGGAGTCGGCCCCGACATGCGGGCTTTTGTGCGCTCACAAGAGGAAGCACCTAAGCCAGCACCAAAGCCCAAGGCCAAGAAACCGGCCAAGAAGGACGAATAGAAAGCCTTATAAGGCTGCAAACCTATGGTAAAACATGGGAGAGGCGAAGCGCACATCTACTTATGACCCTACTAAGGTCACGGACGAAATGGTGCTTCGCGTAAGCAAGTCGTCCTACAACAACTACGCCATGTGTCCCCGTCAATACTGGTGGAACAAAATCGCCTTGCCCGACATGGACATACCTTCCAGCGAAGCCGCCATCCGTGGCACAGCAATTCATCAAGTCATGGAGGATGGTCTTCGTGAGTTGTCCGTTGACAAGACCTGCGACATCATGCCCGATGTGATGATGGACACCACCTTCAACAAGTACGCTATCGCTCAAGGTGTGCAAACCGAGGCTGGCGTGGATGCCATGCGTGAAATCCTTGAAGCGATTGCTGAGGAATGGGGACACATTGAAATCGTAGAATTGGAGGATAAACATGTCCACCCCTATTTCATCAGCGTTCTTACTGACGATGGGGAAATCAACTATCCTGTTGAGTTGGTGGGTATGATTGACGGTGTGTTCCGACACCCCGATGGACACCTCGTTGTCGTTGAGTTGAAGACGGGCAACGCCAACTCTTCCAAGTTGTCAAGGACTCGTGGCGAGTTGTGCTTTTACCGCAAATTGCTTATGCTCAAGGGCTACGATGAGCCGACCCACTTCTTGACGATTTTCCCCGACGCTGACAACCCCGACTTCCTTATGTCTTTGATGGGTAAGCGCAACACTCAAGTCTACATGGGCGATACACAAGGATTGGCTGTGTATGAGACTATAAACAGCCGGAGCATCACCGCCATGGAGAAAAAGTTAAGCAACGCCGTTCACGGTATTATGACTCAAGAGTGGCCTATCAAGTGGAATGATTACTTTTGCACCCAATGGTGTGAGTTTCATTTGTCGTGCAACGAAGAATTGTTAGGGATTGGTGAAGCGGTATGAAAGAAGGATGCCCTAAGTGCGAAAGCGGAAAAGTGCAAGTAGAAGTTATGTGGAGAGTCACCGGTAAGGAAGGCGATATGCCAGCCCAACTGGATGTAGCCGAGTGCAAGGAATGTGGACACCGATGGACGCTGGACTGATTTCTTTCCCCCGTGAAATCGGATTGAAACGCTCTTTGTGCAAGAGCCGGAGCCAAGTCTCCCAATACATCAAAAGACTTAACGGTAAAAGCAACCTTTACACTTCCCTCTATTCGTTCCAAGATGTGGAGCGAACAAAGCCGTGGAAAGTTGATACATCAACGGCGATAATTGACCGAGCATGGTGGGACTTTGATGCGGGTGAACGAGGGGATATTGAGCAGGTCAAGAACGATGTTCGTGAATTGCTCACCCGCTTGGTGGGAGATTGCCGAGTCGTTGCCACGGGTCGTGGATTTCATGTTCACCAACTGTTTAGTAGACCTGTGGTGGGACGAGATTTTGCTACGCATCTACAACGATACCAACGCTTGATGAGCGACGGACTTCCTACGCTGGACGGTTTCGCTTTTCCGGCAAAACTAACTCGTTTGCCAAACACATACAATGTGACACGCAAGCGATGGGCTGTCGTCATCCCACCAAAGGCTCTTTTCCTTAATGATTTCAAAATCCCATCACAACCTGTCTCCGAATATCGTGAGTATTGTCCTTTCTTTGGCAAACCCAACAAAAGCACATTTGACCTCGTTATGTGGGTCAACGACAACCCACCCCCGAAGGTTGAGATGCAACCGTTCACGGGGGAAGTTGGTTCTGCTGGCGATGTCCCCCTCATGCCTTGTCTTGAGAAGGCCGTCAACGCACCAAGCCCAACACACGAAGTCCGTGTGGCTTTGGTTCAACACATGAGCCAAGAGTTGCGATGGTTCGCTGACCCGCAAAGCCTCTCTCAAGAACAACGAAATGAGATTGAAGAGACAATCTTTTCTTATCTTAAAAGTCTTAGTTGGGACAACTGGAATGAATACCGTAGCCGACAGGGAATACGAACAAACATCGGCTACGCCAACGCTCCTTCTTGTCGCTGGTTCAACCTGCGTGGGATGTGCGAAGGCAAATGCTGGCGTTATGACGGCACGATAGATTGATAAAACGCAGGTATGATTCATCACCATGCTTCTCATAGACCATCGTGAAAACCCAAAACTGATTCACAAGTTGCTGGTCAAGTTGGGTGATGCAGACAAGGACGAAAGGGGACACGCCCGAACCTTGCAGATGACAAGCGGAGATTATGTGCTTGGTGATTGGGGAATTGAGGCAAAAGAAATCAACGACCTTTATCGCTCCATTCTCGGAATCGGACGCTCTCGCACAATCGTTGCTCAACTCACCGACCTTTGCGAATCGTTTGAGAAGCCATTCCTCGTGGTCTACAACACCGAGTTGAAGCCTTGGTTCCACGGGCGACGGCCTTCGGCCCGTGAGACATCCGAAGAACGACGCAAGATGGCGGCTGTCATTCATTCGTTCAAGTTGACGATGCACCAACGATTTCCCAAGTTGCACTTCCTACAACTGACAACGATGGACGACTTCGTAGAATGGCTCTACATGAACCACAGACAAAATCTTATCGCAAAAGTAAAACCCCCGCAGACTCACAAGCCCGAACAAGTTGTTATTGAGGAAACTGATGATAGGGTGAAAGCCTTGATGGGCTGTGGTGTTTCACGGGAGCAATCCGTTGCCCTGCTTGAACACTACGGTTCCATCGCTGTGTTGTTGCAGAAGAAAACCCGACAAAAAGAAATGGTAAAAGTAAGTGGTATAACCCACAAACAAGCCAAACGCATATTGTCGCTCCGCAAGGATTTCATCAATAAGGCTTGAACCCTAACGATGATGTCCCGAATCCTTTCACGCTGAATCGTTGGAAGTTGACGGATATGTTGTGAACAACCAATGAAGAGAATCCGGCGTCGTCGTTTCCGGTGGAAGGTGTCCGTTTGATAGACACGCTGATTGTATTCCCGACCGTAGATGCCCCATTTAGGCTGGTAGTCATGATTGGAAACAATTTCTTCTCTTGATTGCCGCTCAAGTTGATGGTTCGTGTGCTTGTGCTTCCTGTTTCAACGCATTCAACATCTACTGTCAACACCGCTTGCGTAGTCCCGTCTCCACCGAGAGAATACATGCCGCTAATCGTCATAACTTCGTTTGATACATCGTCGGGAACCTTGATGCTCATGCTATGAGTCTGCGTGAAACGGTCGCTTGATTCCGGATTTACGATTCCGGTAAAAATCATTCCTTCGGACGACGAGAGGGCTGTCGCTGATGATGCTTGCGTATCGTTTCCGAGGCCGTCTACGGCCCTTTGTGTGTTCAAGGGGGGTGGGGTGCGCTTCTGCCCAAGAACGCTAAAGGACGAGCCGGAAACAGCGTTTTCTAAGAAGTCCATCCGCCCAGTCATATTGCCGTGGACGGAAGAGGCCATCCGATTGCTCGTGAACCTTTGTGAGAAAGCGTCTTGAACAGTTTGGACACGGCCACCTTCTGCACGAGCCGGTGTCACGGCATCCGTTCCTACTGGAATGGTGGAAGGTGGAGGCAACGGCGGTCGTTGCCGTCTTGGACGCTCTCTTGATGTGCCACCACCGACTGAACCGCTTGATGCTTGCTGTCCCCGACCACGAGATACGGATGGGAACAAGTAGCCAGCCAAGCCACCCTTGTCTTTGGTTTGGTCACGCTCAAGGGTCAAGGACACATTTTCAATGTTACGCCCGTCAACTCGCCAATTTATGTCTGTGATGACCATTGGTTCAGCCGAAAGCCCAAGACCACTATCGGTGAAGGTCACCGTCGTTGCCGGACGCCAACGCATGTCCTCAACGATGTGGACTCTCGGACAATACCAAGCGTTTCTTGTCCCCATGAAACCGGACATTGTTTCGTATTTTCGTGCGCCGAGCGGGAAGATTGAGTCGGTGTTTGTTGCGCTCCACGCACTCGGCCCGAAGTTGGTAATGTCGTGAGCATTATGTAGGATTCCGGAAGCCGATGGGTCGCCGCATCGGTGGTGTAGTAGGGATTTAAGGTACTCTACATTTACAGAAATAGTAATTCTTGCACCGGATGGTTGGGATGCCCAATAGGTTGAAGGTATTTGTATCTCGTAGAATCCGTTCCGCTTTACATTGACTGTCGTGAACGACGACGATGTTCCCGCCAGCGTTGGGGAATAGGTGCTTGCCAAACCGCTAACATTCGTAAAGGGCGTAGTCCCTGCGGCAAAAGCGAAGTCCGTCAAACCAATGGTGAACTCGGCGTTGTCAATGTCGGTTCCGCTTTGCCCGTCCTTGAGAGCAACCCAAATCCTCAAATCCTCATTGGCCGTTCCATCGCTACTCGTGGGGCATCCAGTTGGGATGTTGACGACTTGCACCGCATGGCTTACGCTGTGTGCGCCCCACCACCAATAATTTTTATCGTAAGTCTTTGTTGCATCGGCGGCACTTGAAGCGGCGGCTATGAATCCCTTGCCGAACCTATCCCGGTAAAATCTGTCTGTTCCGGTCTGTCGTCCGAGATTGCCGTCCATGGCGTTACACATACCAGCCCCGATAGTCCCGTTCATCCCCGACCAATCCCAATTGTGTGCCGCAGAAGGAGCGGCAAAGGCTGGCCCAAGAACCGCTTGTTGTGTCACTCCACGCTCGCCGTGTCGCGTCGGGTCGGCTATGTAGCCGTATCGTCCCTTGTCCAACATTTTGTCATCGTGAGTCAAATCTCTCATAACATCACCCTTGACACGAATTGATTTTGTTTTGGCCTTAAAGTATTCTTCCTTGGCAATAGCCAATGCTTCTTCCGCAAAAGTAATCTCCGGCACTTCAACTATCTTCCATCGGTATGTTTGGTCAAGTGTAGGTTGAGGGTGGTCTGCGAATGATGAACCGTTGTTGTAGTAGACCCGAACATTCGTGATGTGTCCCGACATTTGAGCATCAAGTGATGATACCGAAAGGATGTCGCGATTCACTACTTCTCCGAGGTTGTAGGTTGGCCGAATCTCCATCCTGTTGTCTCGTCCGATTTGATAAGTGATTGGTAGCCGCTTGCTGTTTTCATAACCAAAGCCGGTGGCTTCAACGGACTCACGAAGAATGGAAAACATAGACTTGCCACCTCTTGCATCGTATGGGGAGCCGAATGAATCAAAGTTGGCGTCTGTCCCGTCCGTCGTGATGTCGTTCATGGTAGGTATTGAGCCGTGGTCAAACCAGCATGAGATAGAGGATTGAGCAAGCCAAGTCTTGGACAGGTTTAACGACCACAAGAATCGCGCCTTGTCGCTCAACCAGTAAGTGCCGAGGTTCGGTGAAACCACATGCCCGTCCATCTTCATCAAGAATCTCAGCGCAAACCTTGGGCTTACACTTCCCACAATAATAACCTCGTCAAACGCACCCGTGGTTCCCGTAGCACCAGCGGCGTTGAGAGCGATTTGTGCTGTGCTTCCGTTGCTCTTGATGACATCATCCATCAGCACACCTTCAAGGAAGGATTCTGCCGCTTCAACAGTAAAGTTGGTAGCCATATCCGATTGAAGGTAGATACCGTAGAGTTGTTGCGGTATGCTGATACTGTCGCTGATGGCAACATCTTGTCGGGTGCTTCCAGTCTCAGCAAAAATCGTTGCGGTGTCAATTGTTATAGCCGTAGCAGTAACAGCCGTGACTTGAGCGACCCATTTCGCTGTGACATTTCTCACCCTCATACCGACTTCTACTCCATCGGTTACGAAGTCTCCACCACTACATGTTATGACAAAAGGACTTGCCGTGGATGCCGTAGCCGAAGTTGCGCTTTCTACGACGGATGCGTTCAATTTGCCGTCGTAGGTGTAGTAGAACACTTCAAAGGAAGGGGTTTGTGTTGATACATCACGGGAAGCCTTGATTTTTCCAAACCCGTTTGTTGGGAAATCGGAAACAAGGGACGAAGAGGGTTTTGTTTCAATCACCGTGTCACCCGTGTTGATTGTTCGGTTTAACTCGGCGGTCGCTCCGACCCACTTGCGGAAGTTTTCGTGGAACCCGTAGGGTGCGGCATTGTTCTTGTTGGTGCTTGTGGCTTGTGACCAGTAGTTATCCATCAACACAGGGAATCCGTGGTACTCGGTTTCATAGTCTCCGATGTTTCGTCGTCCACCACTACGCTGTCCGAAAGTCCCTTGGTTGGCGAAAGAATTGAGGTTAAAGAACTTGGAGCAATCGTAGACAAGGAACGAGCCACCTTTGCTCTCCCAAGAACGCAACACGGACTCACGGTTTTCGTCAGCCGCCTTCCGCACGAATGGGCCTGTCGTTGTGTAGGATTCATTAGAGGTAAAAGTAGATGTTGAGCAAGTGATTTCTTTTAGGCTCGTTCCGGTGATTCCCGAAATCGTGTGGATTCCGTCGTAGTTGTCGCTGTTGAACAAAATGACCTTATCCCCAACTGCTAAATCGGAAACGCCGCTATCGGAAGCCAGCAACTTGAACTTGATTCCTCCGCTTGCGTTTTTGATGGCGACTCCCGAATATCCGTTAGTGGGTTGTAGCGTGTTGCCTGTTCCGAGTGGTGTTGACCAAGGAGCGTTAGTCGTAGGGTCAACCTCGGCATCCAACTCCCAAATGTCCATGTCGTCTCCGATTTTCAAGTCGGTGAACTCGTCGTAAGAGCCATCGTCGTTGAATTGGTCTGTGAAGGAGATAGACACATCGTAATTTTCGTTGACCGGTCGCATCAGCCCAAAGGTCTTCTTTCGGAAGCCCCCATCTGCATCTGCATCAGCGTCATTTCTCATGTCGGCCCATTGTAGCCACACATGCTTGTAGTCAATGCCCGTAGAAAGCGTATAAACAGCCTCTCCGGAGCCGTGGTCAATTGATAGGCCCTTGACCCCCACTAAGTAGTAATTGCCGTCGTCAGCAGGGCTTATGTGGCCGTTGTAGGTAAAGGTGTCAACGAACCCATCCGAATTGACTACTTGACCAACACCGTGAGTGGCTGAATCCGAAATAAAGGATGAGGTCACTTGGATGACATCGGAGTTGGCTGTGAACGCCGCTTGTGCCGTCCCTGCATCGGCAGAAGAAAAGTCGTAAGTGGCGAAGTGCTTCATGAACCAAGCAGACTTCGGCAAATCCCGCATCCAAACGGCGTGCTGGTCGCGATACAGAAGTTGCGTGTCGGTGGTGTCGCTTACGAATCCTTCTTCAAAAGTATAGTCTGCGTTGCTTCCTGTGTTCACGGGCATCCCCGAACCCGTCTTGTTTGTTTTCACATAAAACTTACCGCCGCTGGATTCGGTAGCCATGACGGTGTAAAATCCGGGCGTCGGGTCAGTCCCGCTGAAACCGTTTTCCGAAACGGCTATGATGTCACCAACTTTGAGCAAGGTTCCATCGCTCTTGGCCGGGTGAACGCTGAATTGTAGAATCACGAAGCCGGACTCGGCACCGGTGGATGGGAAGGTGCTTCTGTCGCCCTCAAGGACTCCCGAACCAACCGAAGCGTTTGGGACATAAGCGATTTCGGAAGAGGCGTATGTCAAGACCTGCTCCCCTGTCGCCACCCCGTATGGTGATGTGCTGATTGATGAAATGGTTTTCCCGTTGGCGTTGTGGTTGACTGTTCCGTAAATGTCGGGCGTGTCGCTTGTTGTGTAGCCTGTTGATGTGTGGGCAAGAATGACTTCTGTTGCGCCACCTCCGCTCTTGTTGATGCCCTTAATTTTGTAGCCCATCCATTCGTTCTCAACGCTGTTCGGCCCTGCCGAATCCTCGTTGTTATACATTTGAATCGGGTGAGCCGTGTTCAACCGTGTTCGTTGGGTCGCCAACTCCTTGTAGGATGTTGCCGATTCATATCCGATGCTGTTTTGCGTTTCTTGCAGACGGGCCGCACCCATAAACATTGATTCAGCCAGCAAATCAACTTCGCTTTGACGAGAAAGCACTTGGTCGCTCTCACCAAGTCCGATTTGTCCGATTTCCCAAGAGGTGATTTGTCGGTCAAGAAGGGACAACGAATCACGAGCGGAAATTTGTATTTGTCTCGTTCTTTCGCTTGCGTTTTGGGCCACGCTAACGCTTTCAATTAACCCACTCCAAATCGGACGGTTTATGTTTGCGTTAAAAATAAGCAGACGCCAATCGGTGATTTCGTCGTTGGTGAACCAAGGAGTTAGATTCTGCTCGGCGTCGTCATCAAGAACGGTGATGCTGGCTTGGCTCACACCATTGGTCGGCATTGTGCAGTTGAGAGAATTGACGGGTGCAGGGAGACTTGTTCCATCCGGCATATCGGTGAGGGGACGATAAAGAGCCACACGGTCAATGAGAGTAGCCACTACCATGTCGTTGTATGTTGCCGAAGAACCTTTGACAAACAATTCCCAACCGGTCATTTCCGATGGGTTGAAAGCCGCACCCGTCTGCGTGTTTCCGTTCATCGTGTAGCCCGAAGAATAGGAACCTGCCGTTGTGTTGGTAGCCGTGACTTCTGTTCCGTCGTGGTAGACCTTGAACTTGTTGTTGGTGTAGTCCAACTTGAAATCCAAGTCAAACCATACATCATCAGTCTCGTTTCCTACTTTGTTTCCGGCGAGATATAGGGCGTGGTATTGATTGATGATGCCGCTCAGTCCTGTTCCATCGTGTGGCTTGATTGTCCAGTTGATGGCTGGTGTTCCTCCCCCACTACCCGTCGTGCCAAAAGTTGTATTTACGGGAAAACCAACTTTGAGAGTGTATTGTGTTTGTGCGTTTGTCTGTGCGTTTTCGTCTATAACACCACCAGCGTTGCCCATCATGGCTTGAATGCTCATGCGGATGGTGAAGTAGTCCCCATCGGACTTGCTGTTGAGAGTTGATGACGAGGCAATAACAGGTCGGAACTGGCCCGCTGGCCCTTGATTGTTGAGTTGATTGGCTGTGTCGTCTTTCATGTAGGTGGTAACAGCCAAAAAGGGTTTTTTGGCAGGTGATTTTATCGGGATAAAAATAACTTCGGGCGTGTCCTCATGTGTGGTTGCATTTCCTGTGGTTCCGTCATAGGCCCCCATCTGCAAACGCTCTCCCATCCAAACGCCTGTCAAATGCCCGTGTTGCATAAAATCCGGTGCTGTTCCGGTTGACCTTCCGGCTTGACCCTTGAACCAATTTCTTCCGTTCCACTCATATTTTGTGCTTCTTCCGATAGATGGGTCGGTGTCTCCGCCGGGGATGTAGTAGCGTATTGAGGAATCAGCCGAGCCGGAAATCAACATGTAGGTGTCATCCGTGGAAGCAACATCGGCTTTGTTGTATCGCACACGATTTGAGTTTGCGTTGCTGTTTGGGTATTGGATTTGTGAGCGACCAGCCCAACGCACACCCTTACTTAGTCGGTTTTTGTCAAAGGTGGCCCAACGAGCGATACCGTCATTGGATAGAAGGTAGGAAGTCGCAGACGAAAACTCGTTGTTGTTGGCTCGGTCACGAACAGACCAACGGTAGCGGGGATTGAGAGGTGCTTCTCCGTTCAGCAGGTTGCCGTGGTGGGTGCTGTCTGCGTTGTAGGCACCATCGGTAGAAGGAGCGTTGGCGTCGTCTGCAATCACACGAGAGCCGAGCCAATCTTCGTAGTAGCCAGCGAGCCAAAATCCGTATTTGCTTGTTCCTGTTCTTGCCATGTTCTCGCCTTCTCTATGCTGGTGTTGATAGGTTGAGTCCCAACCCGTTCAACTGACTTACTACTTGCTTTGTGATTTCGTTTGCGGCCTGTGTGGTTGTCATTCCCGTAAAATTGTTTGTCATGATGACTTCGGTGGTGTTAATGAGCGTTTCCACGCCCTTGTTCACGACTTGCTTTACCATGTCCCCCGTGAGATTTCCTTTGCTCATCCCGAAGAACATTTCCTCACGGGCGTTTCCAAACTCAAAGGCGGCTTCCTTTGCGGCTTCAATCGGCCCTATGAAGTTATCCTCAATAGCGGTTCCCAAACCACCAAACGGATTTTCAAAGCCCTCACTATCAGCCATGGCATCTATCAAGTTGGAAAACTCTTCAAAGGTTTGGCTGGCCTTTGCCGCCTCCATGACAGCACCGTGTAGGTTTGCGGGGATTGCGGCGAAGGCATCCGCCATACGACCTTCCATTTCTTCAACAGGCTTCACGATTTCATTGTCGGTTAGTCCTTCAACAACAGACTCGGTCGCAAAGAAACCAAAAGACTCCACAGCCCTAATACCTTTCTTGAAGAATCCTTCGTTTTCCCGCTGTTTGTTGAAATCGGTTTCAATGGCCTGTATGTCCTTAATTTGATTGAAATAACTTCGTGCGCCGTTAGGGTCGTCTACGAACGCCTGTGCTTGCCTTTGCGCTGTAATGTCGGCTACAACTCCCAACTCTTGCTTGAGTATATCCAAACGCTCTTGAGCCAACTTGAGGATAGTTGGTTCGGTTTGGTCTGCGAGGATTTGCTTCTGTCGTGCAATATCCGATTCAATCTGTTCTCGTCGGGCAAGCATTTGAGTCATAGATGCGTTGGCCGAGTCTGCGGCAATCGCTTCATAGATTTCGGCACTTGCCGTCATGGTTTGATTCATTTTTTCAAGGGAAGCCGTAGTGTCATCTGCTTCACCTCCAATGTCGGGGAAGATTTTGTAGAGAAGATATGCACCGGCGAGCAAACCAATACCAACCAACGATGCTTTCATAGCCAAGTTGAATCTTGTTACGCTTACAGCGGCTTTGTCTGCCGCCAAACCTGCGGCTGTAAATCCTCCCATCAGCCCCATTGATGCCTTCGTTGCCGTGAACATCTGTATGGTCATGGGAACCATGCTTACATTGAGCAAGAACATAGAAATCTGTGCGGCCTTTGAATCTTCTCCAAACATACCAAAGGCCATTGACAACCCACCGAGAACACCCGTGGTTTTCATCAACCGGTTGTTAAGCATCATTGTTTGCTTGACGGTGGTATCGCTTTGAGCCGCAACTTGTTTCAAACCAGCAGTAAAGGCTGGCAACTTCATGACGACACCCAAAATTGCTTTTTCGTCTAAATTGAAAGCCATAGCCAATTCTCGTGCCGCTATTGCGGCGGCATCCATTATCATGTTGTTCTGCACTTCTGCGCTTGAGGATTGACGAACAGCGTTTCCGACTTGGTGATACGCCGCCGCAAGAATACTGTTGGCCGTTACATTTCCTTGAATGCCTTGACCCATCATCGCCGCCATGAGAGCGCGCTTTCCTTCAAGTTGCAGTTGTTGGTTTGTCATAGCCAAATTTGTTTGCGCCACTTTCAACTCCGCTTTTTCCTGTTCGGTAAGCCCGAATTGGATTGCATTTCGTCGTTGTTGAATGCTTATGATGGTACTTTCAAGGTTGGCTCGTTGTCCGGAAATCTTGAGGTTATGTTCGTTCATCACCTTTTCAGCGGCCTTGGAGATAGGGGCTTTTGCCGTTATGCCTAACAATTCTGTTTCTGTTTTGAGAGCCATTCCTCTAAACCGATTTGCAACCTGCAACAACGCCTGTCCTTTTGTCATAAGAGGAATCTCGTTTAGTCTTAGACGCATTTCTTGTTGCCTTAATCTAAGCGTTTCTTTTACCTTATTTGTTCTCGCAAACTCACCCATGTTCAAGGTCTGTTGCAGTTGAAATTGTTGCTCTTTGGCTTGGATTTCAGCAATCTCATTTTGCAGGGAAGATTTCTGCGCCATAAGAGCCGCACGATTGTTGGTGACCTTTCCTGTGGCAAGCCTTAGACCGGCTTCATCAAGGTTGTTTGATGTGCCTTGTATTCGTATCATGTTAGCCGCCATCAAAGCCTCCCTGTCTTGCACAGCGGCGGTTTGGGAAATCGTGTTAAGGTTTGCTCGGAGTTGCGTTCCTTGTTGTCCGTATGCACTTGCTCTTACAAGGTTTTGACCAGCAAGCGCACGCTGAATCTGCAACTGTGTTTGCAGGGACACATTCAGCGACATGATGTTTAGGTTGGCCTCAACAAAGGGAGCGTAAAGTCTACCCATCTGCGATACATCAAACGCCATCCCGAACAAATCACCGAGGATAGGGATTCCGGCCCCGATTTCTATGAACTCCGCCATAGCAAAAGTCAATTGCGCTTGTGCATTTGTAGCACGAATAACTGCTGGTGTGAATTGTTCACCCAATTCGGCTTTAGCGTTTTTGAGGTTGGCCTCGGCTTGAGTCAAAAGAAACGCGTTGTCCTCAAATCGCTTATTCAATTCGTCTTGTGCTGTGTCCAACTCTTGAACAGCCATCTTTTGAAGTTGGAGTGTTCTCGCTTGACCCTCCATCAACTTGATAGCACGAACATAGTGGTCGTTGCCAGCAATCGCCTGTGCGATGTTCAAGCGTTGTTGGTTGGAAAGGGATGGGTAAATATCCGCCACATCAGCGATAATGTCCTCAAGACTTCGCAACTCACCCGTTGCTGTTTTTGTCTCAATACCAAACTTAGACAGTTTTTCCGAAACATTTCCTGTGTCAGCACCAAGACGAGCATAAATCATTTTGAGCGCACGACCGGCTTTACCCTGTTCTTCACCCGCTTCAATCAGCGTGGCTGATGCCGCCGCCATGAAGGTTATGTCGTCGCCAGCCAACTTTGCCGACGAAGCGAATTGGTTCATCACCATGGTCATTTGAGCCATTGTAGCCGATGAACGGTTCTCAATGGTGTTCAGTTGGTTGAGCAATTGGATGCTTTCGTTGCGAACCACATTTGCCTTTTCTTCCGCTGTTAAGCGGTTGTATTGGCTTCGCTCCAACTCACCAAACATAAAACCAGTCTGCTGTTGAAGTGCAATCATGCGCTTCATGGCTTCTTCGGTTTCCATGCCACCAACCATACCAAAGGCGATACCGACTTCGGTTGCGGCAGGGATAGCGGCTCCGCCACCTACAACCGATGACAACTGAGCCATTTTAGCACCGGCGGCGAGGGCTTGGTCGCCAGCGAAACCAAACTGCAAACCGAGTTGTTCAATTTCCGCACCGAGAACATCTGCGTCGTCAGCGGCGGAAACGAACTTTTCAAACTCAATGCGAGCAAAACCAATCTCTTGAGCGAGGGGAACGGTGCTGTCAACCAACTCGTTCATTTGCATGGCAACTTCGCCAACGCCTTCTGTGATACCCGACAAACCGTCAAGCACCAATCCCTGCAAGACGGTGATTTTCGCTTGAGCGTCACCAATCAATCGCGTGGCTTGGAACGAACCAACGACATCAAAGAAAATACGGGATGCACCGGCTCGTAGAACGAGCATGGTGACTGTGGCGAAAAGTAGCACCACGGGCATGAAGGATAGGAATAACGATTCTATCAAACTTCAAACCTCACTACACTATTCGCTACGCTGTATGGGCAAGCCTAAGCCGCTTAACAAGGACACCGTTTCGTTGTCGTTTAATAATTGGCGTTGTTGCCTCCGTTGCTTCAAACGGGACGCCATACTTTTGCCATCAAACTTCTTCTTTGACTTTTGAGTTGCTTCGTTGATTTTGTCGCTCATTTCCATAGCCACGAGCAAGTCAATGCTCATGCGCTCTTGACCGCCTTCGCAATCATACCTGTCCCACAAATCCGAGGGCAGAACGCCTTTGTAGGCCATGCACAGCGTAGGTGCTACTCGGAAGAATTGTCCAAAGGGGGCGCACCCTCCGGGTCATCGCCACGCACAAATCCAAGAATCATTCGCAACTCTTCGCTGGTCAATGAATCAATGTCAAAGTCTTTTGGCTTAACAATAGATTTTGGAATCCACTCACGCATTTGATGTTCAAGACCTGCTCCTTCACGCTCCAAGGCATCAGCGAATTGCTTTTGTTGTTCGTCCGTCCATTCGGAAGTGTCCACTCCAAAGTGCATGTGTTCACGAAAAACCTTCGCTTGGATGTTTTCAATCCGTAATTTGGTCATACCACCTGCTTGTCGGCAGGTGATTTTTGTTCCATCGTCCAATTCAAACTCTTTTGTCAATACAGGCATTCTTTTCTCACTTCTCTTTCCTTTTAGGGGAATACTATACTTATGCTATAATCGCAACAACTGTGCAAATCACGGTGTTGCTGTCTTTCTTTCTGCTTGTAGACGCATTGATGATGATGTCGTCGTTTGCGATTGCGGCTCGCAAAGCCGTGGTCACAGCGGCGGCTGTTCCTTCAAAAGTTAAGACCGTTAATTTGGTCTTGTCGGGAATGACTGTTCCGCCATTGTTTGCCATTCAGCACACCTCAATATGCGCCCGATGTAGCGTTCTTCATGACAACATCCATCATTTTGCTATCGTTGGGGCTGAAAAGAGCGATGAAAGGCACAGTCATGGTCTGCGTATCACGGCCCGACACATTGGCGTCGGGTGCTTCAAAGCGGATTTTGTAGAAGTTGAAGGTCACAACATCAGCGGTAGATTCGTCGCCAAACTGAACCTTCAATTCAACGCCGCTTCCGCTTAATTCCAAACCGTCTGCGGCTGTCAATTCAGCGTATGTCGGCTCACTTTCAACGGCGGTGTGAATAATCTTGTTAAACTCAATGCTTCCGGAAATTTCACGGCGTTGGAACGGAGGAAGGCGGGTGTAGGTTGCATCGCCAAGACCACAAGCGTTGTCTCCATCACGGTTCATGTTGATGTCAAAGGAGATGGACTTCACAAGGTTAGAAGCGGTAGAATCACCGTTAAAGAAAACCTTTGCATCAGCGAAGTAAAGAGGGTCGTTGGTGTTGAACGAAGGACTGGATGCACCAATGGTGGCAAGTGCGCTTTCTGCCTTGCCCATAAAGGAAGCAGAAATCATAGCGTATTCGTTGATGTTTGCGCTCACGGACATGCTATCAACAGCAACGCCCGTGTAGGTGTGTTCCTTTTCTTCACGGCCAACAAGCATCGTAAATGAGCGGTCTGTTCCGGCTTCGGTGAAGGTGTGGGTGTAGGTTGGGCTTGAACCAGACACCGTGTCAGTTGGGAAAAGTCCAGTCAAAACCGTTCCCAAAAAGTTGTCGGCAAGCATAGCCATGTTGATGTCGCCTTCGGAAAACTCCTTGCCCGTGTTGGACTTGGCGGTTCCGTATCGGCTCATGTCTGTGCGTTGCATGACATCGTAAGTGTGTTTGATTGATTCGTCGTCAACTTCTCCGAAAACATACCCCGAAGTTGGGTCTGTTCCGTAGGTGCTTTCTTTGACAATTCCGACATATCGGTTGTTGAATCCGCTCATGGTATCACCTTCTCGGTGTTTAGACTACCAATGGGTTGATATTTAAGCGTTTCATCGGTGTCGCATATTCAAACGACGCATGTAGGTCAATGTTAGC
>Ga0181395_1000057_pt1 | contig 38050 bp, 28 predicted proteins | sample 18SPOviralmetaG_FD_130124 | JGI IMG/M metagenome (GOLD analysis project Ga0181395, IMG submission 130124) | Marine viral communities from the oligotrophic San Pedro Time Series (SPOT) site, San Pedro Channel, CA, USA - 18 SPOT_SRF_2010-12-16 | ecosystem: Environmental > Aquatic > Marine > Strait...
AAAGAAACCCTGACATTATAGAAGATCCTATAAGAGATTTTTCTGTTGGTACTCGAATTAGAATACCTAGCAAAGCATCAATAGACGATATGAAGTAAGTACAATGACAGTAAGAAGTGCAAGAAATAATAACCCAGGAAATATAGAATCTAACTCAACTGCTTGGGTTGGTAAAACCGGCGATGACGGAAGATTCGTTACCTATGCAACACCAGAACATGGTGTTCGTGCAATGGGTAAAACATTAGAGACTTATCAAAACAAGCACGGCTTAACAACAGTAAATGATATGATTAATCGTTGGGCTCCTCCCAATGAAAACAATACATCCAATTACACAAACTTTGTTGCTGAAAGAATGGGTGTGGATCCAAATTCTCCAGTAGACTTAAGTGCAAATCCTGAATTAGCAGAAAAGATGGTTTCTGCAATGATACGTATGGAAGGTGGAGCAGAAGCAGAAGAATATTTTTCTGATAGTATTGGTACTGGATTGGGTATGGCATATGGTACAGTTGATGAAGAAGTTGTACCAGTAACTGATGATGATGCTTTGTCGCAGATAAAATCAGACCAAGACCCTGTTCCTGTAGGAGAAGAAAAATTAAACTATGAAGATTCTGTAGAAACAAAAAATCAAATTTTAAACAATGCTACAAGTCTAGCACAAGTTATAAAACAAATGGAATCTAAAAATTTGTTTTGGGATAATGAACTAGATGTGTATCAAAGTTATACATATAATTTAGAACTATTTTGTGTTAATAAACAAGCAGAAGCAAAATATAGAAAATTCGAAAACACGCCTGACTTACTTTTGGATGTTGTAAATGATGCATGGCCTCCGGCGTCTGCACAAAAAGTAACGATTGCAAAAACCGGTGTGAGTACAGAATTGAATATACATGATTTAGTTGTTGATGGTAGAGGGTATGGTGCAAACAGTGTTAGTAGAATGGCAGGAACTGCCACTACACTTTCATTTTCTATAACACAAGTTGGCGGAACTTCTTTACCCGATATGCTGAATAATACCGTTATACTATGTGGCTATCCAAATATACAAAATGCAGTTTTCTTTATGAAAATAAACTTTATTGGTTACGATGAAAACAATAACGTAAAAAAATTACCTGCTACAAAAGTTCTACCTTTTAAGATAAACAATTTTAGAGATTTAGATACAACTACAGATGCAAGGGGAACTGCTACAGGACTTACAGGTACTATTGTAAATGACGAAATAGTTTCATTGGCAACAATAGCACAAGCTGAAAGTAATTTTAACTTTGATGTAAAAAATACACTTGGAGAAACACTTGAAGAATTCTTTAATAAGCTAAATGAAAACATATTGAAAAATGCTGTAATCGGTGATTCAGACTTCCGTAATGAATTTAAGTTTGTTATGGATGATGATTTCAAACAGAAATATGCACAAGCAGAAATGAAGGACCCAAACAATCCTAACATGTCTTCTGCTAGTAATGAAACTGAAAAAACAGATGCAATAAAAATAGGTCAACAGCAAGGTGTTGTTCAACCAGGTACAGGCATTTATGATTGTGTGACAAGTATAATTTTAAATGCAAAACAAATCAAAGAAGAATTAACTGATTCCAAAGATACGATGAGTGATATTTTTTATATTAAACCTCATGGTGAACCTAAGCCAAATGGATTTAATATTTTAACTGGCACAACTTCTTATATTGTTACATATCATATATCTTGTCACAGAAACATCTTGCCTCAAAATCAAATTAACAATGCACAAATTGTCGGTGCAACTGCAAAAATATTAAAAGAAGTATTTTTAACAGGAAGATGTAACAAAAGATATTATCATACTTACACAGGGTTGAATGACCAAATTATGGACTTTTCAATAAACTTACGACAGCAGTTACAAAAAGTTTATTCTAAACCTAGCGATGCTTATATGGCAAATAGTTTTCTTAAATCTATAGGAGATTATAGAAAACTTATAGATGAAAAAGCCCAACAAAAATTAACAGAATTAGAAGCAGAAGCAGATGTTCTTAATAAAGAATTTAAAAAGAAAGAAGAAGTTTCAGAAAAACTAATATCAGAATTAGATAATTTAAATGAAGATATTGTAAATCGATTTAGAGAAAAAGTTAGAGCGTCTGGACTTAATGACACCTATGGTGAAGACAGAAACTATATTGAAGCATTAATAGAATTAGGTGATGTCAATAGATTACGTGACGCTTTACAAAATGATGAAGCAAACACAAGAGGCGGTTCTGCGGCATACGAAATATTTAACGATATATTTAAAGGTGAAACCAGAAGAAATTTTGGTGCATTGAATAATGCGGTAAGAGATGCCAAGTTAGCAACCAATCAAGCGTTAACAGAACTTGAAGCGAATCAACGAGAAGATGATGACCTTACAAGAGAAGCACTTGGGCATATGCTATCTAAAAAAGCAGTAGAAAGTACGTCTGCTATAGCAGATTCTTGGCAGAGTTTAGGATTGTTATCAGAGGGCGGTGATGGACAAGATATATTACTGATTGAAGAACTTGATAAAGAAATGATAAAAAAATTAAGTCTAGAACAATTTAACGACTTAATGAAAACGCTGGTAGAAAATCCTGTAAACTTTGATAGAGTTGTTAAACCAATATTACAAAATCCAACTAAATTAGATGTAATAAAAAATTCAAATAGAGAAGCATTAGAACTTGCAAAAGAAAAATATTATGAAGGAAAATATGCCAACATAAGCATGATGAATGCTACAATGACCATTAAAGGTGATCCTTATTGGTTAGAATCTTTCCTTCCAATAGAAGTTGAAAAGGGGAACTTCGGTAAAAACAATTCATCTGATTCATTAAAAATGCATACTGCACTAATCAATGGTAATAACTTTGTTATCGTTGTAGTAGATAAAGCAGAAGGCGTATTCTTAAATGATGCAGATAGAGTAGGCCAAGACGCATCAAACAGTGATGGTATAAAAAAGTCAAGATTAGAAACAATGGTTTTCATGGTTAATGAAATCACTCATCAATTTAGTGGAGGACAGTTTAGCCAAACACTTTCATTAGTTAAATTTCCAGCGGCGTCTACTTTTCATGAATTTAGACCTACATTTGGTGGTAATCAATTTCCAGACCAATGGGGCGATGAATGGTTAAGAAAATATTCATATATCGAACCCGAACTTGGTATAAACGATGGTACAGGGACAGGCGGTGATGGTACTGGTAAAGACGCAGAAGGACAAGCAGAAGAGGCAGGCAATATTGGAGTTCCAGTTGGTGCCGGTAACGCCTTAGTAGATACAGATGGTGATGGTGAAGGTGATACAGTAGTAGTTCAAAATACGGATGCGGCCTATCTTGGGGCATCGGCTGCCTACAAAAATGCAACCAGTCTTTTTATTGACAATAACGGTGTTGATGGTATTCCAGAGGAAGCAGACGCAAAACAATTAGCACTTGTTACTAGTCAACTACAAGACCTGTGTAATCTAGGAAACCAAGCGGCATGTACAGATTTATCAATGGGACGTCAACAAATCGCAACTCATTTTGGTGATGCAGATGAAGCCAGAAATATAATAAATGAGTCAATAGATGACGGAACAACAGTTTCTCCTGCCACTATTGCAATGTTAGATAATACCTATGAATCATTAGGACAAGAAGCAATTTCAGACGGTATTGTTGGTGTAGACCAAAATGAAATAGATGCTTGGAATGAACAAATAAACAAAGACATGAACAGAAGTTATTTAGGCAATAATGATGCAGTTATTAATCCGAATCAAGTAATGACAGAACTAGAACCAGGAGGGTTGTTCGGTAAAGCAGGAACAGACGCATTGCTCAATGGTGACGTAGAACTTTATGAAGGTGGCATGAGCCACAAACAAACAAGTATAGCAACTGGTCTCGGAACAAAGGAATATAATTTTGATACTGGTACAAAAACATTAACCGCACAAGAATATGATAAAGTAGAATCACTACACAATGAAAATAAAGATATCATTAAAGGTAGAAGTTTACACGATTTAACAGATGAAGAATATGCAGAAGTAAAGGCAAATGAAAATGCTATAAACAAAATTACAGAAAATGCAACATCGGGTGTAAGAGGTGAAGTAAGAAACGAAATTATTGACAAAGAAAAAAGACAAACTATATCAGAATTAAAAGCAGATGAACTTGAACTAGAAGATGACCTAGATGGATGGTATTTTACAAATAAAGGTAGAACAGAAGATGAACAGAAACTTGAAGAAGTTCGACAACAGATACTTATAGAGCAAGTAGATTCAAGTCCATTGGTTATGACAGAAGTTCAAGAAATTAATGGTAATCTAGGTGGTTCTCATTTTGTAACTGATAATGATATGAAAACAACAATAGATGATCCAGTAATTATACCTAAACCAGATGTTTTACCGGATGTTTATATAGACAACAATGACGGAACTATTACAGTGCCTCCTCCCCCACCAAACACATATACTGTAACAAACGAAAACTACGTACGGATGGACCAGACAACTCTATCAGAAGAGTCAAAACAAGAACTTGTAGAAGCATTGGAAAGCAACAACGGAATAAAAGTGAAACAAGTTATTGATGGATTACCAGTAGAGCAACAAAACGAAATATTACAATTACAACAAACACAAGAACTTGTAGAACTACCTGGCTCTAAGCCAGCACAGTTAAAATATAGTGAGGTAGGTAACGCCACATCGGAAATTACCGAAAGTGATGCAAAAGAATTAGATGCGGCAAGATCCATATATGATAACCTTGCCAATCAACAAAAAGATTTACCTGCGATAGTGGTAGACGAAGAATTAGGTGGAGAAACTTTTCAATTCAGATATCCTGATGTATCTGAATTTCAACCAGTTAAGTACCTTGATAAAAATGGACAAGTACAAGAATATCAAGTACCTACAGAAATACAAAATACAGTAAACAGTACAGGTGGTTGGACAATAGGAACAGTCAATGCTATCAAGAATGATATTGCAAATAATTTTGACTCGATATCAACCGGTGATAGTGAATCAGGAATTCATAAAAAGGGAACCGTGTCATCGTCCGGTGCACACCAATTACGGGTAAACACTAAACCTAACCATTTCGGTATCAATGTAAGGGTCGATGATAATATCGCAGAAGGAGTTAACTAATGTCTAGTGAGTTTTCAGTTTTATCAGATTTTTCATGGGCTAAAGTTAATAAAGGTAGCATTATTAATAACGATTTTGATAAAAGATTCGATGACCCCAAAGAAAAATGGGAGAGTGAATATCCAACTAGAACAGACATTTCTGATATAGACACAGTAAAAGAAATTGTTCCTATATTTGGTGATAGTTTTATGTTTTGTGCGTCAATGCCAAAACGATATGATATATCTCATTTACTAAGAACAGGTGCGACAGAAACATTGTTTATAAATTTAGCAAGAGGTGGTTTAGGAAATAACAGAATTATTACTAGATTAGAACAATGGACAAATGATAAAAATTCAGAAAAAACAAAAACTATTATAATTAGTTTTTCTTCAATGTACAGATATGATTATTATTTAGATATAGAAAAACCAAATACTATAAAAAGCAGAACCAGTATATATGATACCAATGATGTAAGAGGTTATGATATTATGGCACAGTTGCACCCAGATTTCTTACTTGATAGTGAGGATAAAAGTATACGAGACACTATAAGGAAACCATTAACAGACGTTTGGGCAGATATAGTACAAAAACAAACTTCTTATACTCAAACAATGTTAAAGCATTTAGAAACCAATATAAGAAGATTAGATTGGATAACAAGAAGCAAGAATTGGAATGTAATATATATTCAAAATGATTCATGGGGTGATAATTTGCACTATAACGATAAAAAAGTGATTAATAAATATCTAGAAGAAATGGATACACCAGAAAGAAGATTCAAAATTATCAAAATGTTTAATGGAGACGGCAGTATTGTTGATAGACTTGATTGTGGTCATTACGGTTACTCTACATTAAACATTTTAAAAAAGAAAATTATAAAGGAATACAATGAACTCTAACGACAACTTATTAGGTAAAGGTATCTTAGATGCTAGAAAGCATTTAGAAAATCCTATACTTAAAAATCTACAAGGTGGTATTTACAAAGCCATAACGGTTGGTGGTAAACCAGATCCTGAAGGCAGAGGACGTATTGCGGCTTATATTCCTAAATTAAATGGCGACCCAGATGAACCAATGTATTTTCAATATGCATCTGGTTTCGGTGGTGCAAATGCTCAAGGTTCTTATGGTATGTTTGCAGTCCCACCAGATGCTGGTGTAACTATTTTAGTTTTCTTTGCAGACAATGGTGATTTAAATGAAGGGTATTGGTTCGCAGTTTCACAAGAAGTACCTGCGGTAACATCTGCAAGTGGTAAAGCAAAGTCAGATGGTACAGGACAAGGAGACGGCGTCTTTAAAGATGTCCCTTCTGCTAAAGTTAGACCAATAACAATGCGTGATGCAGTTAATACACCAGAAGACGAACAAGAAAATGCAAATATAAATTCCAATACTGCTAGTCAAGGTATATACTCTGATAACAAAAGAGGACAAACAACTGCAAGTCCACACAGAGATGCAAACTACGAAACAACACAACATTCAAAAGTTTATGGGTTATCTACACCAGGCGGAAACTATATATCAATGGACGACGGATCTGTAGGTGACGATGGCACAATTCATCCTAATCAAATTAGAATATCATCAGGCAGTGGCGCACAGGTCATTGTTGATGGTACAAATGATTTTATATATGCAGTGAATAGTTCGGGTTCTGGTTGGGTAGAGATAGGAGCAGATGGTGAAGTTATGGTTTATGCTGAAGGCTCATTATCATTAAGAACAGAAAAAGATTTTAATTTACGTGCAGACAAAAACATAAACATAGAAGCAGGCGAAAAGATTAATGTAAGAAGTGGTGACAATTATAATGTGAATATTGGAAATCAAATGCATACAAAAACTAAAGGTAGTATGTTCTTTGAGAGTGGTGGTTCTAAGCATGTTAAAGTATAAACAAGCATGTATGTAACAACAGGCAATCATTTGCATTTGAATGGTCCTATGGCTTCTATTGCTTATGATATTCCACTAACTGCACAACCAGATATACAGAATTTAGAAAATACACAAATCGATGAAAGTATTATTCCTAAGATACCAACACATGAACCTTTCTTAAGAGGTACTGAAACTACTATGCCAGACTCTTCTGGTTCTACGCCAACACAAACATCTGATTCACAAAAAGCAGGTAACGATATTGCTAAAGATCCATCAAGTGCAGAAGCACAAACGACTGCAAATAATCAAGATACGACATCTAATGAAGATGTTCCAGGTCTACCACCAGGAGAAGGTCTTGCAACAATCAGAGCGAGTAATGGTGTCGGTTGCCAAGTTGCCGCAATCTTTCAGAAAAACTTCCAGGGACTTATTGATGATTTAGAAGCAACGGGCTATGAGATTAGAACGTTACATGGATATTGTAAACGAACAACAAGAGGCGGAAATAAACCTAGCTTCCATGCTATGGGAGCCGCAATAGATATCAATGCTTATTCACCAAATGGTTATGCCTCAACTGCTCCAAGTGGTTGGGATCCAAGTGGCAGTAGAGGTGGAAACTTTGGTTGTGACTTGCCTCTAAACATTGGTGAAATTGCCGCAAGACACGGATTAGGATGGGGCGGTAATTGGTCAAAACCTTGGGATCCAATGCACTTCTCGGCCGCAAGTGTTGAACGTGGTGCGTATAAATTAAATCGTCAATATAAAGTAGCAGAAAATCCTGATGTTACTGGAACAACAAGTGTGAGATTAGCATAATGATTTTTGATAAAAGAAAAGGTTCATTATTAAATTATATTCAACTTCCGTTGAATGTAATTACACCTTATGGAACATACTTGGGTACTGGATATAAAGAAACCGGCGAACCAAGTTATATTTTATCACATGTTAGATTAACTACATTTCCTATCGTTGATTTAGTGTTTAGTTCAATGAGCAAAGACGCAATTATAGATACGGAAAAACCAGTATTAGAAATGGCAGATGATAATAAAATAGGTTACGGATATCAAGTTACCAATACAGAAATAAAATATGGATTTGTAACTGTTGCTTCACAAAGAATTGATATATCCAGTGGTAAGATTACAAAGCCAATGGCAAACTTTATATTAGAAAAACAACTAAGAAATATTGGAAATGTTTTAGAAAAGTTTGTTAAAAAAGAATTATCACAACCACAATTTGATGCATTATGTTTTTACTTCTTCAAGGAAGGTGTAGAAAAAATTGAAAATCACCATATCATTAGTTTAATTAATAATGAAAAGTGGTATGATATTACAGATGAAATTCAAACAAATATAAAAAAGAATAACGGCCAGTTTGATGAGAAACTAGCCGCTATGAAAATACGTACTGCAAAAATGTGGAGTTACGTACCTGGTTTTAGTTAAAATTCGTAGATAGATTTAGTATAACCCTGAGTGGGTTCTACATTTACGATTTCTATCTTAGAATCTGGGTTCATTGATTGCATAAGTTTTTGAACACGATATGCATCATCAACTGTGGTATCTTTTGTTACATCAATACCATTGATTTTAACCCTTACAGGCTCTCTTAGTTCTTGTTTAGACATACAACCCTTTCTTTGTTACGACAATGCATTCAGTAAAGTTTCATCACTTGTTTCTAAAGTAACAACACTTCCAAAATAATTGTCAAAAGTTTTTACGAGATTAGTATAATCTCCAGACTTCATTTCCTCGATAACTTGATTACCATCAAGACCGAGGTCACGACACAGACCTTGCGCCGTACCCAATAGATAGAAGGCATTACCTGCCGAACTATCTAAATCGATTTTGTATTCACGAACATTGTTTTTTTGAACTACTGCCATTATGCAACCTCCTTAAAACCAAAACTAGCAACTTCATACTTTTTAGTACCAACAAGCATTTGGTCACCAACAGATGTGGAACGCAAACCCCATTCCTTACCACTATCATCAACATGAAGTGGAGCCATTACAGTGACATTAGGATTAAAGTCACCGTTAGATTCTCCGCCTTCAAAAACTTCTTTTTTGATTGACCAAGAACCCATTACATTGTTTGTCCAACGATAAGCATATTCAAGTGCTTCCATTTCTTCTGTTCCTTCCGGAGCATCAACAAATGCTACAACGTGGGGAGTATCATCGAATGCTGAATGTATAACTGAAACTTTCATATTAACCTCTCTCTTTTGATTATGTAATTATAATAACACGATTCGTGTATCTGTCAAGTTTTTAGTCGAAAAAGTTACCTAAAACCCAAACAAATTTTGTGTCAGATACTTGTTGCCACATTCCGTCTTTCCAGTTTGGCCACAATATTTTGCGATTTGCATCTTCCATTACGTCAAGACCGTTTTCTGCTTTAGCTACAAACGTGTCACCTAAATGATTTTCAAATGTGAATGTTTTCATTCTCTCTCCTTAAACTAAACTAGTACGGGTATCGCCTTCAATTTTAAGGACGCATTTGCCTGTACTAAGATTATCGACATTACCAACAAACTTGCCAACAAGATGTTCATACTGAGTTCCTTTCTGAAATTCACCAACAACATAACCACGTTTCATATACCAATCTCCTTTTTTATTCTTACGAATAAGGTTATCAGTATATAATGTTTCCCAACCCTTTGGATCAAATTCTTTTTGTGATTTAACAAATTCAGATTCAAAATTATCATCACATGGGAAGAAGTCAAAAAAGTTTTCTTCGTATGCATTACTTGAAGATGTAACTAAATCGATAACAGTTTTAGCCTCTTCGGCTGTATCTGCCTCTATAACATAAGTGTTTCCACCTTTGTTTTTCCAGTATTCTGAGACACCATCCCAATCATCATTATGAGCGGCATAGTTTTCACGAATAGCAGTTTCAATAACGAATTTACTCATATCTGTCTCCTTCATCATGTTTATATAATAGCACGATTCCTAAATATGTCAAGTTTTTTAGTCTAATCGTGATCCTGCATATGCTTTGAAGCCATGTGATTTCATTACTTTAGCATAAGCCTGAGCACCTTCTTCTTTACAATCAATATTTTGACCTGCGTAATCACCTGGATTCCACAACTGCCATGCTTTTCCTGTCCAGTCTTTTTTAAATCCAATAGATTCTAAACCTTTACGTTCTGCTTTACCGAGTTTAGTATTACCCTTGTTTTCAGGATAAACTGTAACCCATGCAAAACCACATGAGTATTGGTCTTCACCTTTTAGAACGTTATTGAAAAATGTGTCAACGGCTTGTACAGCCTGTGTTTTTGCCTCGTTAGCAACTTCTTGATATGTAGTCATAGTTAGATCCTCTCTTTTATTTAATATACATATAGTATACTACGAATCGAGAATCTGTCAAGTTTTTACACCCATTTAAAGTGTATATTTGGTACTTTTCTTGGTGAACCGTCTTTCTTTTTATCAATAATATCAATGCTTCCCGTTAGAAGTTCATATCTATTGTCTTCAACTAGTTCTTTTTTCCCGTACCACGTACCATAATAGGTTGCATTTTTCTTCATTTTCTTATCTTCATTGAGCATATGACTACGCCAATCAGATTCAACCATATCTTGCATTGCACAAAATAATTTTGTAGAATCATTGTATTTCCAACTCAATAAGAGATATAAGCCGGGACGCTTTGAAAAGCTACCCCCTTGCCACTTATCAGCACCGCATGTTTTGATTTCAATTGGATCTCCGTTGATATAAACATCAGCAACATTTACACCTACTTTGACTTCCGTGTTAATATTCTTTTCTTTAAGAATATTAAGAAAACTTACTTGAGCAATCTCACTCATTAGTTCACTTTGTTGTTTCGTACTGAATTCGATACCGTCTTTTTCAAATTCTGAACGATACTTATTAAACAAAGTTCTTATTCGTTCTTCTACCGCAGGCCAGTTATTACGGATGATATCCTTTGTAGACATCGGGGTATTCCTTCTCATTATTTCTAGATAGTTACTCTGGTCTTTTATCGATGATTTTATCAATAAGACCGTATTGTAATGATTCTTCTGGATTCATGAAGTTATCTCGCTCCATATCACCATATAAATCATTATAGTTTTTTCCGGCTGTATTGTGTTGCACGTATATCTGAATTAATCGTGCTTTTGTTTTTAGAATTTCTTGTACTTGAATTTCCATATCTGTAGCTTGTCCACCGGCACCGCCACTTGGTTGGTGTATCATATGTCTGGCATTAGGTAACATGTATCGTTTACCTTTTGCTCCGGCAGTAGCTAAGAGTGAACCCATAGAACATGCTTGTCCAAGAACCATTGTAGAAACATCTGGTTTGACAAATTGCATGGTATCATAGATAGCCATACCAGCAGTTACATGTCCTCCTGGTGAATTGATATAAAAATGTATATCTTTCTCTGGATTTTCAGCTTCTAAGAATAGAAGTTGGGCACAAATCAAGTCTGATTGATAATCATTGACTTCGCCTGTAAGAAATATTACTCGTTCTTTAAGCAAACGAGAAAAAATATCGAAACTACGTTCTCCGTTTGCAGTTTGGTCAATGACCATAGGTACTAGATTAGGCATAATTTTATTTATTCTCCTATAATTTCATTTATTATACATAAAATGAATCATAAAGTCAACAGTAAAAGTACGAAGTTTATATGTTGATAAATACTCTTAATAGTAAAGAGAGTATATAATGGCAAGATTTATAGGTTTTAGTACTAAGAACAAACAAGCAATCAATCACACACTAACAGGTAAAGAGTTAGTGGTTGAAGACTTATTGAATAATATAATGACACGTAAAGGCGAAAGAATTATGATGCCTACGTATGGGTCAATCGTTCATGACCTAGTATTTGAACCGCTAACATCAGACATTAAAAAGCTAATTGAAGAAGATTTAACACAGATTATCAACGATGAACCAAGGGTCAACTTAACAAGTATTAACTTAACTGAGTCAGACCATACAGTAACAGCATCAATATCGGTTGATTTATTACCAGAGAAAGAGCCGATTACATTAACAATAGACCTACAGAGAGAATAAAATGAGTCAAGATAGAATAGATAACTTATTCGCAAGTGAAAGTTGGACCAGTGTCTATACGGCATTCACCAATGTTAGCTTGAAGGCTTATGATTTTGATAGCATACGTGAGAGTTTACTTGCGTATATAAGCAGAACATATCCAGATAAATTTAACGATTTTATAGCAAGTTCAGAATTTATTGCAATTCTAGACCTTGTTGCATACCTAGGTCATTCTCTAGCATTTAGAAATGACATGAACACACGTGAAAACTTCCTAGATACAGCGGAACGCCGTTTGAGTATCTTGCGAATGGCACAAACATTGGGCTACATAAAAACAAGGCCTATCAATGCACGTGGTATGATGAAAATCACAAGTGTAACAACTACAGAAGATGTTGCAGACAACGAAGGTAATTCTCTCGCTGGTATCGTTGTTAACTGGAACGACTCTAATGATGTTGATTGGTATGAAAAATTTATAACAGTCTTAAACGCCTCTTTCAATAAAAATACAAAAATTCAAGAGCCAAGTGCTTCACTTACAGTAGGTAATATAGAAAATTACCTTTATGAAGTAAACGAAAACCCATTATCTAAATCTTTAGCATATGCTTTCTCAACAAATGTTGCAGGAGCAAATAGAAGATTTGAAGCAGTGCGTACTGTAATAGAAGATGATAAAATTATTGAGGGCGAACCTATTGCTACTAATAATTTTACAATCTTAAACAGAAACGATAACTTAGGACCTGGCAGTGACAGAACTGGTTTCTTTGTTACTACAAAAGCAGGACAACTAAAAAGCGAATTATTTAGATATCAGTCTCAACTTTCAAATAGAGTTGAAGTAATTGATGATTCAAACATTTCTAATTCAGATGTATGGGTACAAAAATTTGACACATCAAGTGGTGCGTATAAATCAAGTGTTACTAAAGTTGACAATGATACACGTGAAACTGCAATCTATAATTCTCTTAGAACAGGTTCAGGAGACTTAGTAAGTGTTCATACAAATGTAGATAACTCAGTTGAACTAAGATATCCTGATGGCGTATTTGGAAATGCGGCATTCGGTGACTATCGTGTTTGGTATAGAACATGTGATAATGAAAATTACTCTATAAATTCAGGTGATATCAAAAATGTAGAAATCTCTATTCCATATATTGGCACAGATGATAAGAGTTATAGAATTACTCTATCACTACAAAGCACACGTGACTTTGCTGAAAACTTTGCGGCAGAAACATTTACAAGTGTAAGAAGAATTGCACAAAAGGCCTACTATTCACAAGACAGAATGGTAAACGCACAAGATTATAATGTTTACCCACTAACGTTAGGTAATAACGTTGTAAGAAAAGTGAAAGCAGTTAATACAACATTTGCAGGTAATTCACGTTATTTTGAAATGGACGATGTTACCGGACATCATTCAGACCTAAGTATTACAGGAACAGATGGTTCTGTGTTTATCGAAGATGATGGTGGTATTCAACCAGATTATTCACAAGTAACAGCGGCTACACCTGTATATCCTGATTGGTCAAACGCATTGAAACTATCTTTAAGTTTTAATAGAGATAGTGGCAAATCAGTTGACTTTATTAGAAACGAAATTTCAAAAGCAATAAGACACCCAGCAATAGTTAATCAATATTTTTATCAATATAAAGATGATGCAACTGTTAATATTTCTGTAGCATTATCTGATGGTGCTTATACAAAAAGCCCATTAAATAATTTACAAATTGAAACAACTAATCCGATTGATGTAGAAGTTGGGGATTTCATCACACTTAAAGGTGAATCAGATACTATATATTATGCAAAAGTAATAAAAGTAAATTCATCAGATCCTGCAGAAATTGTACTAGATAAAGTTATTACAGAAACTGGTGTCATTACAAAAATTTGTAAAAACATTAGAATGAAATTTACAGATGCAGAAATTCAAGCAATAAGAACACAAAAGATAGATGATGCACAGATACAATCATTTACTTTATATTATGACCTAGATACTGTTACCAATACTTGGGGATGGAATATCTGGGACGGGCAATCAAACATTACTGGTAAAATTATTGTATTTTACAAATATGAACCAGGTATACGAACAAACGAAGCAGAATACACCGCATACATCAAAGGCAAAAAAGTTGTTTTTGAAAGTCGTGACCAAGTTAAATTTTATTATGGAAACAAAGACATTGTAGTTGATAATGAAACTAATTTGGCAGAACGTGATAAAATTTTAATTAACTATTACAACCCAGGTGATATGACACCTGCTACATCAAACACTACAGGCTCAGACATTATTACAGTTGGGTATGCATGTGATTTAGAAAGCTACACAGACAATGGATCTGGTGGAGCAACATTTGATGCAGTGTTTAAATACACTGGTGCAGACAAAACACTTGAGTTTGTGGAAAATAACCCAAGCCAAATAGGTAGTCCTACATATAAACATTTTCTTGTTTCACCTGATGGTCTTGAATATGAACTAGACCCAAGTGAAATAGTTGCACCGAATAGTCCAGATGATATTATCGGGGCGACACCAGAATATAAATTAAGTTTTGAAATTTCAGACCTTTCAAAATATATTTCTACACTAGATGATGTTGCGTTAAATGAAACAGTCGATGACTCTACAGAAATAAATGTTTCACCAGACCAAATAGTTGTTGTAACAAATACGGGCGCGGCCAGTGTTGCTTCATCTGAACCATCATATTCTACAGTTTCAACAAATAACCTAGAAAATACTTATGGCTTCAAGGGCAAACCATCAACGACATATTTTAACTCAGCACCAACTACAGGAAACTTTTTCTGGATAGACGAAGATGAGTTACCAACAGGCGAAACATACACAACTGCAACAACAGGTATGACAGGTGTACAAACAAACTTTATTACTCAATATGACACTGCATTAAACAACTGGAAATTTACATATCCAATTGAAACATGGGGTGCCATCGAAAGTGCAGATAATATCGATAACGATGTTAGATTTAAACAAACAGCATATGCTGAACTTTCATTTAGTTCATCAGAAACATTAACACAAAGTACACTAGTTTTAAGAGATGCAAATGGCGTTATATTAGATAAAGACCATACAGAACTTACCAGTACAGCAGGTTCAGGTGTAACGAACTATAAAGTAATATTTTGGACATCAGACCCTGGAGAAGGAACTTTAATTGATGTTCTAAAAGGCGATGGGTCTCAAACTACAAGTATCGGTACATTTGCAGTTAAAGTTGTTGCTACAGTGAATCTTATTAGTTCAGTAGAAACACAAACAAGCACATATGAAACAAAGAGTGCTTATGTATATAATGATTATATTACTGATACAGGTTATATTAATGAATCAAGAGTTAAACTTCTGACTATGGATACAACAGGTAATCCATATGGCGTACTAGATATATTTAAAACACCAAATAACGATTCTAAAATTGTCGTAGAAGATTATTATACTGGTTCACAAAGATTTGAAAGAGTTTCTAAAATGGCAACAGCGGGTCCAAATATTGGTGGTACAAACCCTATACCAGAAAATACAAGACCTGAATTTAAACTTTGGTACAATACAGACACAGATCCAACAAACGGACAAAAATGGTTCTATTATATTGATGGTGTTTGGACACCTCAATTTGTGTTTAGTCAACCAGACCCAAGTGACCCTACATGTATATACTTTGGTCCTACTAAATTTAAAGTTGTTCAAGGAAGAAGTTTTACAGAAGATAGATTTATGAGTTTTAGATGGGATCATTATGCAGACTTAGATAAGAGAATAGATCCTAGTACAAGTAATATTGTTGACATTTATGTTCTTACAAGTGACTATGTAAGAAAGGTAAACAAATGGATAGCAGGTGGTTTCAAAGCAACTATACCTACTGCACCCAACAACTATGAATTAAAATCATTAATGAGTTCTATCGAACCGAAGGCGGCCATCGCAGACCATATCAGTTATATACCAGTCAAGTTTAAATACTTGTTTGGTTCTTTTGCACAACCTGAAAATCAAGCAATGTTTAAAGTTGTCAAAAAGTCAGGAACTTCATATACTGATAGTGAAGTCAAAACTGCGGTGTCGGCAAAAGTTAATGAATATTTTGATTTAAATAATTGGGACTTTGGTGATACATTCTATTTCTCAGAATTGGCATCTTACTTACATCAGCAACTTGGTAACTATATTGCTAGTGTTGTTATAACACCTAAATTCTCAACAAGCGGTTTTACAGACTTGCTAAGTATTACTAGTGAACCAAATGAGATTTTCTTAAGTGTTACAACGTCATCCGATGTAAAAATAATTTCAGCAATCTCACAAACAGAATTACAAGGCGAGGATGTGACAGACTATGGCCAATAAGATTTATGATTTTTTACCAGGACATTTAAAGAATAGTGAATTAGAAACTATCTTTGAAACTACATTAGAACGTGTCTTCTCACAAGGAGACATGGAAAAAGTAAAAGCGTATGTTGGTAGAAAAGAAAAAGGCATAAATTCAGAACAAGACATTTATTTGTCTTTTCCTCCTCATGCATTCACACGTGAAAATTATGGACTTGAGCCTGTATATTCAAGTGATGAACAAAAAGTTTTTTATGAAGATTTGTTAAATGCTCTTTTTAATAAAGGTGCATTAACAAATGACCACAGAAGATTATTCGATACAGAAAAGAAAACTATCAATTTACCTATTGACTTAGATAAGTTTGTTAACTGGTCTATGTACTATTGGGTTAAGCCTGGTTTTGTAAATGATAATTCATTACAACAATCACTTTATAAACATTATGTTACTATTGGAAGACCTGGTTCTAATTGGTTTAGTGTAGTAAACTCTTGGTATCACTATGACGATATTAGAGATAAAATCACAGATGACAACTATACATTAATAGAACAAGCAAAGAGGCCAATTATAGAATTTGATAATAGACTTGAATTAGCTGATAGTATGGCTAACATATCTGAATGGGAGTTTCCAAAATTCAAAGTATATACTCCTGATTCGTATTTGAAAGATGCAAAGATTTTTTCATATACAGTAGGTGATAGTTCATTATATCAGGCGGATCAAGAATTAGGATTTATTCCAGTAGTAAATTCTGGAGATTATACAAGTGAATTTACATTTGAAACTGATATACCTGATAATGCACAATTTAAATTTGTTTCAGGCACAACTGAAACATTCGAAGATGTATATATAAAATCAGAATTTGATTATAGAAATTATAGAAAAGAATTTGGCAGAGATGCTAAAAGAGTTTTAACATTATCGCAAACTCCTAAAAACGCAGAAGCAGTAGATGTATATATTGACGGGATAAAACAAATAAACAACTATACTGTTTCTGGTAATGATATTACATTTAATGTGAATGCAGACCCTGTTGGGTTTGTTCATGTTGATATATGTACAAATAGCCCAGTTACTACAGACGGAGATACAGGATTTCAAAGATTACATCACTCATTAGAGTACAACGTAGACAATAAATCTTATTTGAATTCTCAGATACCATATTCAACTTGGTATGAACATTTTGTCAGAATTATTGAAACAACACCTGGGTTATCAGGTGAACCTAATGGTGTTAACAACTACAGAAAACTAGGTGATAATACTTTAAAAACTAGACACAACAATCAGGGTAGTGTTATGGTTGTAAACTCTATTGATGTTAGGGATGCATATTTTTCTTTGTCAAGAGATGACTATGACCCTATTAAATCTTTTGAATTTTTATCTACATCATACCAAGGTTATAAAAATAAACTTATTACAACTGTAAGAGAAATACTAGGTGATGCAGGCGGCGAAAGTAAATCAAATATAGAAATACTTGAAGAAGCAATTAACACTATAGGACTATCAAAAAGACAGAGTATTAGTATTTTTGACAACTTGTTAAAAATAAACTATGGCGAAGTTCATTCTAATTATGCCACTGCCACATTAGATGTTGTTTTAGGAACTAAAGAACAATTTATACCAACAGACTTAGGACAAGTAATCGATGATAAAACATTAACTGTTATCAAAAACGATGATGTATTAAGATTGGGTGTTGATTATAATATATCAACATCAGGTGAACAAATTAATTTTTCAGAAGATTTGTTGAGTACAGACACCGTAGCATTAAGAAAATTTGACAGTGTAAAAGAAGCATACATTCCCCCTAGTTCAACATTTTTAAAAATCAATCCAGCGTTTATACCCGGACGTGTACAAGATGGAAACTATCAAAACTCAGTAGAATTTATTCAAGGACATGACGGTTCAATAACTCCTAAATTCAATGATAGAACAGATGATGTTTTATTAATGTTCGAAACTCTTATATGGAATAGTTTAGAAGATAACACTTCAAGAACAAGTGTAGACAGGTTTAATTACGGACCATACCGTCGTTCAAGTAGCGAATGGGAACTATACGAAAAGAATTATACAATGTATCCTTTCTTTAAGAAGTGGATGATTAGAAATAATATTGACAATCTTCATAATACAGACTTTGACCCAAATGATTGGAAAACTTGGAACTACAGAACAATAGATGCAGACTCTCCCGGACATTGGAGAGGCATATACCAATATGCATATAACACAGATAATCCTTTATTTGAACCTTGGAAGGCAGTAGGTCTATCACAAGAACCAGGTGATTTTAAATTAAAGTATGGAATAGATTCGAACACAATACATTTTTGGACTACACTGTTTGCTGATTATAATATTACAAATCTTCCTATCCCAGTTGATAGCAATGGTGTATTAAAAGAACCTAATGAGTTATTTTTTAACAGTAGTATTACAAATTCTGAAATTGTTTTGATGGATGAAGATTGGGAATTTGGTGATGGCTCTCCGACAGAAATGGCATGGAGACGTTCAAGTGAATACCCATTTATTGAATTTATTTTAATGATGTTAACAAAACCTTTTAAAGTTTTTTATGATTACAAAACTCAAGTAGCAGAAGGTGTTACAATATATAATAAAAAAGAAGGCTTTAATACAACGAACATTTTACAAAAAAAGAAAAACTATGATTTTAAATTAGGTTCAAAGCTAGGTGGCTTTGTTAACAACTTTAGATTACTAGCAGAAAATACTTCTCTTAATAATAGTAGATATACAGATATTCCTAAAGATAATTTCGAACTAATAATACATTCGGGAGAACCAAATAGAAGCGAGTTCTTTAGTGCATTAATAATCGAAAAAGTCTCGTTAGATTCATCTTATCCGGTTTATTCTCTAGCAGATACTACAGGGTATTATGCAGGAGATATCGTACTGAACAGTTCAGATGGAAAATATTATAGAAGAAAAGAAACAGGACAATCACAAGCAGAACAATCAGGAAGTATTACTTTTGATTATAGTTCTTGGACAATGATATCACAACCTAAAACAAGAAAATATGGTTACAGAATTCAAGGGTATGATGATATCAATCCTACATTTTTTGCTATGGAATGGGATAAAGTTTCAGGCGAAAAAGCATTCAGTACAAAAGGTGACAGAGAAAATTTAAATGAATGGCAACAAGGTGCGTTCTATCGTAAAGATAGTTATATGAAATATGACGGACAGCCTTATCTTTGTTTGCGTGAACATACATCATCTTCATTGCTAGATGACAATATTGAAGACTGGAAAAAACTTGCGGAATGGCCAAGAACAAATAAAGTAACAGTACATGGTTACAAAGAGTTTAAAGCAGACCAAGTTAAAAACTATAACTACGGACAAGTCTTAGAAAGTTTAGATGAAGTTGCTCACTTAATGTTGGGTTACCAAAAATATTTAGAATATATTGGTTGGGGTTTTACAGATATTGATGAACAAGGGCAAACAGTAGATTTTGAACAACTGTTATATAAATTTTTAGAATGGTCATCAGAAGACCATGGTCCAGGAGAATTCATTACATTGTCTCCAATGTTAGTTACAGGTAGCTTTACTGCGCCATATGGTGTGGCATCAGTACGTAGAGAAACATTTAAGAACTTTTATCGTGTAGTTGATGCATCTGGTAGATTAGTCCCTGACAATCAAATTAAATTTAGTACAGACGGCAAAACTATAAACTTTAGAGCAAACATTCCAGTATATGGAATGAAGATTGATATCCAAGATGTTGAACATGCATTTGTTGTAGACAGAGTTGATAGTTTTGGGGATGTAATTTATGATCCTTTCTTGCATGACAGAAACCTGCGTATGCAAATCGATTGCAACAAAAGTAAAAATTGGGATGGTACATTAACAGTAGACGGGTATCTTCCGTATGGCGATGAACTAATTCCAAACTTTGAAACACTGACAAGCGACTCAAAATATTTTAGAGATACACTTGTTGACCAAAATTTAGAAATTATAAACAGATTAAAAGAAAGTCAATTAGGTTATACTAAAAAAGATTACTTAAGAAACCACGGTGTAGAACGAGAATCACAATTAGAATTTTATAAAGGTTTCCTATCACACAAAGGAACTAACTCCGCAGTTAATAGAATTATTAACAACAACGGCAACTTTAAAGATATAGGACATGAACATATCTGGGCATTCAAGTTATCAGACTATGGTAAACTGAATAATGGATTTGTAGAAACTAAAACAATCAATACGATTGATATGGTGAATGATCCACATAGAATTGAATTCGATGGCATAACAAATACATTTAAAATAAGAGAACACACAAAAGCATTTCCTATCAAAACAACCGGATATGTAGATGGCAGAGATGTTGTTTACACAGTAAAAACTGAATATGATTTACAAAATATTGATGCTGACGAATTAAATGAAGGCGATACAGCATGGATACAATTTGATCCTGTGAGAGAATGGGATGTTAGAAGATTAAGTGAAGTAGCAGAGATAGGGTATGTAGGTGAAACATCTGATAATCAACTATACTTAGGGTTAACAAACCAAGTAGACACTACAGATAGTGTATATTTAAAAATTAAGAATTCAGATATCGATCCAGAAATATCAGACTACTATTATCTTGTTGATAACGGAACAAGACAAGTAGACGGTGTGACTGTATATGAATATCTAGTATTTGAATTAAACTATGAACCATTAATTGTAGAAATTGATAACTCATCATCAAATAGTTTATTTGTTCCAACAGGCACAAATTCAGGTGTTGAAGCTATTGGTTCTGTTAGCTATCCAGTATTTAATTCAGGCGATGAACTTATTATAGACGGAGTTTCTCATGTGTATACACCAGGAGCAGGTGGTGGTACAGGTGGTCTTATCTTAGGTGGTACAACTGCTACTGTTGATCCAGTAGTCGGGGAAGGTGAGCAAGGAAGAATTATCGTTTATGATTCAAATGGATTTATCGCTAATACAAATACACTAATTACATTTGACGGTACATCTGCATTGGGAACCGTTGGTGTTACTGCAAATAATGGGGACGAGTTTACTATTAATGGAGAAACAGTAACAGTACAATATAGTTCCACGCAAAGCATTGAAGCAATTACAAGTTCAACACAGACTGATATTATACCAACAGGCGGTACACTAGTATTCAATAGTACGGGCGAAACACAAGCAACTGCAACAATACAAGATATTCAACATATTGGTAATACTTCTAACCCAACACTAACAACAACAAAATCTTTATCAGTTAATGGTAACTTAATAACATTTACAGTTGCGGCTCCGGTAACAGGAAGTAACACAGTAGAAAACTTCACAGGAGAATCTACTCCGGTAACAAGTGTTGTACTTTCATCAAGTATGACAAACTTTCTACCAGGAGAGATAACAGTAGACAACGGTGACGGTGCGACTACATTGACAACAAGTGACTACTCATATAATAGTAGCACAAAAGAAATAACTTTCAATTCAGCAATAATAGACGGTGCTGATGCAAACGGGTTAGCAGATATTTCTGTTGAAAAAGTTGCACAGCCAGTTATAACACCAATGACAACTACAGAAATTGTTAACACAATAAATTCAAGTGCGGCACCAATTACAGCATCGCTGAACGGTTCTAATCAATTAGTAATTGACACATCTGAAAGTTATCTAAATCTTTCAGGTTCTATCTTAGTTGATTTGGGACTAATTGCCTCAGGGTCTTCACTCATCGAAAGTAAGTTAAATTTACTAGCACAAGATATAAATGCAGTATCATACTTAACCGCATTTATAAATGCTAATAGTCAGTTAGAAATAGAAACAACAAATGATGATTTAATTATTTCTGGGACTGCAAGAGCGGCCATGGGATTATTAACTACATATGATGCAACTACAGACCCAACAGCGGCATCAATAGTTGCTCAAATTAATGCACGTGGTATTTCTGGGATCACAGCAACTAGAATAGGTTCTAACATTAAAATAGTTTCAAATACAAATAACTTAGATATTGTTGAGACAACCTCAGGTGCGATGTTTAGATTGGGTTTTGCAACTAATCCAGTTGATGTAGATTCTGCTACAACAATACGTGATAATATCAATGAAGCGTTGGTAAACTTGACAGGAACAAATGCAACACTAAATGCAAACAGACAAATTGTTATAACTTCCGACCAAGCAAGTATTGTGATAGAAAACGTTTCAGGGAACCCTTGGAATGATATCGGTATAAGTCTAGGCACATATAACACTTCAACATCAACACAACTTGCAAGTGTGAATGATTTTAAAGACCAAATCAATCAAGCAAATAATGATGTACTTGTTAGTATTACTAGTGACGGTAGAATGGTATTTACAAACACTGGCGTATCTATGAGTTTTAGTGGCACAGAACAATCACTACTAGATAAAATTGGGTTGTTTAGAGAATATACAGCGGTTACAAGTAATAATAACTTTAAGGCAATGCGTTGGAAGTCAGTTAGATATTCACCATTCTATCTCTTTGATACATTCGATAGTTTTTATAATGACCTCGGTCTTAATGCAGAAGCATTAATATGGGCTGATGATTACTCAGGTTTGGGTTGGAGTTTGTTATATCGTGATATCACAGGAACATTAACAGTTAGAAATAGACAAGCATCTACTGTTGAAGTAGATTACTTTAAACGTGTAATTATAAAAGATAATGAAAACTTTTTTAACTATCAACTATTTGATCCTATAAACTTAAAATTGCCAGGCGAAATTATAAAGAACTTAGATTACATTACATGGGAAGATCCTGCAGGATATGACAAAGATACTTCTAAAGAACTTTGGTTAGACCAATATCTTGGCGAGACTTGGTGGGATACATCACTAGCAAGATACTATAGATATAATGACTACGGTGATGCTAATGGTAAAATTGTAGAAAAATTCATAACGAAGTATTGGGGCAAACTAGTTCCTGGATCTGAAATCAATATTAAAAAATGGACAAAAAGTGAAACACTTCCAGAGGGCATTGAAACATACACAACTAAAATATATTTTGATACAGAAAAGAATAGAAGTATTACAGAATATTTCTACTGGTCAGAAGAAGGAAGTGAACCAGAGTTTGGAAAAACTTTAAGTATAGAAGAAACAAAAATGTTACTTGAAAGCGGAAGTATTAAAAACAAATTTATTCCGTTTGATGTAGATAAAATTCTTATAAGCAATAACTCTTATGTATTCGACACTAACTTGATTAAGGTTTCAATAGAATATAATACAGAATCAGATACAGATAAAAAACACACTGACTGGAGACTGTTACAAGAATATACAACAGAAAGACCAGACGATGAACTTATAAAACCTCTTATAGATTCATTAGCAGGAGTTGAATATACTGATGCCATTTCATTGGCAGTTGGACAATCCATGTTAGGTGATCCTGATACTGTAAAAATTAATGTAGCGTTTTTAGACAGCCCTACATATGGAGATGCATCCCATGATGATACAGTGGTCACTGTAAATAATCACATAGTAGATGCACAATATATAACATTCTTTACTGACGGCAATCCAGCAAATGCACAAGTTAGAATTGGTAAACAATTTAATATAATTGTAGATGATATTGTTCGTGTGTATAGAATGAAAGATTATGAAAATAATTGGTTTGCAGATTTACAATCAGCTAGAGAAAACTTTGCTTCATCCGTAAATGCACACTTTTCTAAACGACATCTTGTAGCAAAGTATCCTGAGTATAAAGAATTTATTCAAGCAGGAAATCTTTCATTAGAATTAGAAGATTGGTACTTAACAGACGAATACAAAACGATTGAAAGATTTTCTTATCTTTCAAAAACAAGAGTATTCGATATGTTAAAACTTTATAATGATGAAGGTGTGAAGTCATTTAAATTACAACTTCCAACACATGATGAATATTATTTTGAACACGAAGGGACTTTACGTTTAGTTAATAGTTCTAAGAGTGCCTTAAATGTTTCATTCACTGATATTGCATTTCCTGATAATTCAACAGTAAATAAAAAATATTATGAGAATGCAATTGGTGTACAGATTCATGAACTATTTCATTTGATGTTAGATTATACCGAAGATAAAGAAATAAACAGAATGTTCTTTGATATGATTAATTATATGTACACAGAAAAAACACACCCAGATTGGATATTCAAAACAAGTTATATTGATGTAAATCTATTCAATAGAAACTTAAGAAAATATGCAATCTATCAACGTGATAGTTATGACGATGTGATAGAATATATTACCGAAGCTAAACCGTATCATACAAAAATACGTGAAGTTGTCAGATACTACGGCAAAGAAGAAATAGCAAACACACGTGTAGGCATTGCAGAAAATATGCATCTTACTCTTGACTTTGGTAATCATTTACGTTATGCTGATGATGTTCTTGACGGTGGGGACCACAATAGTGATATCGACCCGAACACACATCCAAATTTAGAAGAAGGTACATACGAACAAGGAAGATTACTAAGAACACGATATACATTCTCAGATGGTAAAAGCGATGATAGTTTTGATACAGGTTTAGTAAATGTAGACTTTAGAGATTCAGCGATAGTTTTTGTAGACCAGTTCACAGACTCAACAAAAGTAACACATGATAAAACATTCTTATATGTATATGATATGTATGGTAGAGGCTGGAAAATAGATATTACAGGTGAAACAACAGTTGCATCTATAACAAATAATACGATGGTTGTCAATAGTGAAATTCCATTCTCTGTAGCAAGTGATGAAAATAAGAAACTAATTGCAATAAGAAACGAAACCACAGGTGATATTGAATTTATGACCTACAGTAATAAAGATACAGTTAATCTAACTATTTCTGATAGAGCATTATATACTGGGACACACACTGGTCTAGGAACGACCACTAAAGTATATGCATTAGGCACTCCTTTAGAAATTGTGCTCCATGAGATGGTTTAAAGGTGATACTGAAAATATTAGATAAATAGATAAGATTACTAAGAGAGATAAACATGTTTAAAGATAAAATTAATATACAAGCTATCGGTACACTCAAAATCTCAGATAAAGAGACTGGCACCGTACTTGTAGACAAGAAAAATGCGATTCATCCAGGAAATATGGCGTATGTCTTGGCTTCTGCACTTGGTGGACAACCAACAAGTGTGAATAGTACAGGAGATTCCCCATATATCAATTGGATGGCGTTTGGTAACGGAGGAAGTAGTTCTACTACTACACTGTCTTACCGTTCTCCAAGAGTCTTCACAACATATGATGAATTACCAATTACATCCAGTAATTCAACATTATATTCAAAAACGTATCAGCAACAGGTAGTAACTACAATATTTGCTCCTGGCCAGAAGATAGATCCAAACGATCCTAATTCTGCATCGATACCTGAAAATACATCTAAAGTGAATTTCAAAGTTACCATGTCGCATGATGACTACGAAACTATGCAACAACAATCAGACCCGACTATTTCTACGCCGGCTACTGATAGTTCTACTGATACAGATAGTGTCACTGCGTTTACTTTTGATGAGATTGGACTTCTTGCTGGTGTAACAACACCGACGGGATTGGATGAAACAAAAACTTTGATGGTAACGCATGTAACTTTTCATCCTGTGTTATTATCAGCGAATAGGACTATTGTAATAGATTACACTATTACTATTCAACTTAGCTAAAAGGATATCCGGAAATACTTTTTAGTTATTAAAAAATTTAAAATTGACTAGTCAAATTTAGGAGTAAAAACATGGCGGTGATATCAAACAGTGACTTAAGTACACTAAGAAATACACTTAATACCATTTTAAATGGTACAGGTGTTGCTGGTGGCTATAATCAGTCACACTCGGTAACGGCCAACCCTGCGGCAGGTGATACAATCGATGATGCATATCAAGATTCATTATTTTCTGCGGCGGCAAAGGTCACAAATTATTATAACATTACAAACCCACTAACGGCTGTCAATGCTGGTGATGTAATTGATGACAATCAATATTACAATCATGCATCAACATTGAATTCAAGTTTAGATACTAGATTTAATAATCCATGGGATTATTCAACTGGTTGGGACATGACAACTGCAACTGAAACAACTGAAACAGTTGCCAATTGGAACGGATCACACAACACGGTCACAAGAGTTCAATTTGGTTCAGAAGCAGATATGAATGCCTGGTTTTCTGCTGGTGGAGAAATCAGAATATCAATGTCTCACAACGACACAAGTGATAACCAACAAGGAACATCTTGGGAACAATTAACTTCTGAAATGGGTACATATAGAATTTCAGTTAGACCAACAGACACAACAACAGTGACAGATTCAATACGTAAAAAGTATTCAGACTTGACTACATCGTATGTAGAAATCAAAAAAGAAAATGCTGATGATGGTGACTATAGTTCTAACTATGCATCTATTGAAGCATACAAATCAGGTGCTGACATTTACGTAAGAATTACATTAAATGATGCTCACGTGGCGAAGTCAGGTTCTGGTTCAGGATACGGCGGCCCATGGTCTTGGACGGGAGCTGATTCAGTTCCTGGTACTTCAACAGTAAATGTTTCATCACTGAAACTATCAAACTCATCTGGTTCCGTTAACATTACGAATCCTACATTTACAGTAACAGACAGTCTATAATAAACTGTTATGACACAAGGATCTAAAGAATGGCACCACAGAGTTACTATTTAGGAGGGAAAATACGAGCATCCGACTACAATGGATTTGCAGATGATATAAATGAAATTGTAGGTATTGGAGCTGGTGACTCAGGCTATGGCCAATCCCATTTAGTAATTCCAAACGTTGCCTCTGGCGTTAAAATTAATGCGACACATATGCAGTTACTCCTAACTGCATTAAAATTTGCAGGAAGACACCAGGGCACTACTATCAATTCACCAGAAGATACTAGTGACCCTGACTTCCCATCAGTTGGCAGACTTATAGAACTTATTCCTACTTTAACTAATGATATCACTAATGTTCGTTCAAATAAGTTAAACTATGACATTGCAATGATGACACTTGCACAAAATGTAATATCATCATCAAAAACTTATGTAATACCTAATCAAGCAGGCGATGTCTGGGATAGCCAAGTGACATATGAAGTTTCTGCTATTTTTACCGATGAAGACGCAAGAAGACATTTTTTCAATGCAGGTGGTGAAATTAGATTAGACACAAATTTTATCGCCAGTGGCACAGATTTACAAAGTTTAGACTGGGAGTCTTTATTCCAAGCAGTTGGTATGATTAAACTTAGTCATAACGTAACAGAAGTTACAGGAAATACAGGAACGCCAGGTGGCGGATTTACTGGGTTAACTTCTACATATACTAAAATCTACGAAAAAGCAGGTGGTTCAGGCGGTTCTGGATACTATGCAAACAACAAATATGAAATCATGGCTAGATTAAACGGTACAAATGCTATTGATTTTAGACTTGATTTCTATGATACTCACGTACAAGATAGTGGGTTTTATAGCGGTGTACCGTGGACTGGACAAGATTACGTAGCAGGAACTCTTACTGCACAAGTAGACATTCAATATGCTAATGACACAGACCCATCGGGCTTAGGTGTTGTAGTAGATCCAGCGGGCCCAGGTCCAACATTTTCTAATATTTCTCAACTTTAACTGTTGACATTGGTCGACTTTTCCTGTATTATTAAAAGAATACAAGGAGTATAACCATGTCAAACGATATTACACCTTCTCAAGAACAACTTGAAAGGCTTGAAAAAGCATTGGATTTTTCCAATACAATGCAGACTTTTAATCTTAATAAGAATAACCTAAAAGTCAAAACACAAAATCTTCTTAATTACAGTACAAATGGTGGGACATTTAATGTCAGTCAGTCATTGATTGGCTTTGTCCATATGATTGTTTCGTCAGGCAAAAAAGAAGTTATTATTATGGATAAAAATGATATACCTATAAAAATTGAAGATACTGAAAAGTTTTTAGAAGATATTTCTAGTTTATATTTTGAAGCAATAAATGAATATTATAATGATTATCAGAAACTAAGAAGTTCCAGAAAGATTGAAAAGGTACTAGAGATATAATGAATAAGGGCGTTATTATCTTTGCGTCTAACAACGGGTTAATCGATTATATTAAGATTGCATGTGCGAGTGCAGGGTTTGTTAGAAAGAACTTATCAGGGTTTGATGAGGTATGTCTAATAACCGACAAAGATTCTATTAATACAAAAGAAGACCACGAGTTAATTGAAAAGTATTTCGATAGAGTTATATATCAAGACATACTACGCAAAGAAGAAAACATAAGATTATTTAAAGACGGTGGTTCAGGCAAATCTGATTACGCACCTTTTGTTAATAAATCAAGAGGAGATATATATTCACTATCTCCGTATAAAGAGAATTTGGTTATCGATTGTGATTACTTTGTAATGAGTAACACACTTGACCAAGTGTGGGGTAGCGAAAGCGACTTCATGATTAATTGTCAATATAGGGACATTGCAGGTAGACATGGTGGTAATGTTTCCTATATTGATGATTTTTCAATACCAATGTATTGGGCAACAGTTTTTTACTTTAGAAAATCTGAATATGCAGAAAATTTATTTTCATTAATCTCACACATAAAAGAAAACTACAAGTATTATTATTTTCTATATAATTGCGGTGGCACTTTATTTAGAAATGATTTTGCTTTTTCAATGGCTATTCATATCATTAATGGTTGCGTAGATGCTTCTGCACCATCACTTCCTATTGATTATTTAAACAACAGTTTTGATTTAGATTCAGTGTTTAGAGTCAATGATAGTAAAGACATTATAATGTATTGTGCAAAAGCAGAGAAGACAAGTGAACATTTATTAGCAAGATTTAACAATACTGATATTCATATCATGAATAAAAAATCAGTCGAAAGACATATTGATGAATTTTTAAATTGTGGGAGTGTAAAATGAGCAAAGGTTATATAGCTATTGCACAAAACAATGAAGAACATGATTACTTAAAATTAGCCTATGCTATGGCGTTAAGTATAAAAGCTACTCAAAAAGAAAACAAGATATGTATTTGCGTTGATGAACAAACAAAAGAAACAATGCAAGACAAGTATAAAGAAGTATTTGATTACGTTGTTGACATTCCGTGGAACGATGATGCTGGTCAAGACAAGTGGAAAATACATAATAAATGGAAATATGCTCACATGTCTCCGTTTAAAGAAAGTATCATATTAGATACTGATATGGTGTTTACTCATTCAGTGGATCATTGGTGGGACTATCTATCAAAAAAAGATTTATGGGTATGTACAAATGTTAAAACATTTAGAAATGAAAATGTTGTAGATGATTATTATAGAAAAAAGTTTACACAATTAGAATTGCCAAATGCTTATAGTAACTTTACATACTTCAAAGAGTCTTCCACTACATATGAGTTTTTTCGTATGGTCGAAATTATTATGACACATTGGAATGTTTACTATGATAAGTTTATGAAAGGCACAGGTCAAAACTGGATGAGTGCAGATTTGGCATATGCATTAGCTATAAAGTTATTAGACTTAGAAGATACTGTTTGTGATTATAATATTAAAGATGTACCAACATTTGTACACATGAAAAGTTTCGTACAGAATATACCACAACATAAAATTTCAAATGACTGGACACAAAGTTTAACTAGCCAATTGTCAGATGATTTGAAAGTAAGAGTAGCAAACTATGAACAATCATTGCCGTTTCATTATGTAGAAAAGAATTGGATGACAGATGAAAAAATCCAACAATATGAGAGGGCATTAGGAGTATGAGTATATTAAGTGTAGAATTAACAGAAGAAAATAAAAGAGAAGTACGAGTAGTTTCATTTGATGAAAAAGGGAAAATAGATTCTATATCATCAAAAGTACCTGAACAAGAAAATCTTTTATATGCATATTTCACTATGGACGATATGATACCTTTTATGCAAGGTACAAATAAAATGTCAGACTACTTAGTTTCAAAAACTAAAGATGTATTCACATATGAAATTATCAAAACCAAGGTAAGTATTAAAAAACGTTCAAAAGAAAGTCAGTTATTTCAAATACCAGATGTAAAAAATGTAGATATTGATATAACATATGACGGAAAAGAATTTAAATTTATACCAAGCGAAGAAATAGTAAAAGGGTCAGGTGTTAATAATTCACAACAGGTTACTGTAGGCGGCAAACATGCACATGTATTTTTTATAACACATGACAACAAGCCTGAACATTTGATACAAACAATGCAAATACCATTTGCTGATTTATTATCTGGGCCAGTTTCTATTAAATTCGACTATAATAAATACAGTATAAGTTTATATACCCAGAAGTTTCTGGAAACATATTCATTCAGGAGATTATAATGAAACTTGAAATAGGCGAACTAGATGTTTTTTATCTAAGTTATGACGAACCCAATAAAGAAGAACATTGGGCTGATATTATCAGTAAGTTCCCTTTTGCGAAAAGAGTAGACGGAGTAAAAGGATTTGATAATGCACACAAAGAATGTGCAAGACAAAGCGACACAGATAGGTTTATTACTATTGATGGAGATAACATCGTAGAAGAAAACTTTTTTGATTTAGAATTAATATTCCCAGAAGGAACAGATTTAGAAAACTCTGTTATATCTTGGAGTGCAAAAAATATGACTAATGGTTTAGTATACGGCAATGGAGGCATCAAATGCTGGCCAGTGAAACTTGTATTAGAAATGAAGACACACGAAAATGCAGTAGACGAAACAAAGAAAGTAGACTTTTGTTGGGACTTGAATTATATCCAGATGAATAATATATATTCACGTGTATTTAATTCCGGTTCTCCATTTCAAGCCTTTCGTGCAGGTTATCGTGAAGGTTCTAAAATGTCACTTGATGAAGGTAAGAAGGTACCAGTAGATGAATTTAAAAATCGTATCTGGCCAAAGAATTATGAACGTTTAATTACATGGTGCAACATTGGTGCTGACATAGAGAACGGTTTATGGGCATGTTATGGTGCAAGATTAGGATGTTACGATACTAATCTTAATGAAGATTTTATTCTTGAAAATATTTCAAGCTATGATTGGTTTAAAGAATATTTTGATAATACAGTTTTTCCAAAGTTTCAAGGTGGTGAAGAAAAATGTGAGAGAACTAAATTGGAATGGGATTACGATAAACTATTTGATGAAGCCGTTCGTATTGGTGATATACTAGAAGATAAAATTGGCATGGAATTATGTGATCCAACTCCTGAGGTTGCTAAGTTTTTTAAACGTGTTTATGTCAACCCACCAAGAGTTAACAATCCATTAGCAACAGAGAAACAAACTGGTTGGGACAAATAATTTAAATGTCTAACTATGATGATGACGCAATAGTAACGAGAGATAAGTTAAACGCTCTATCTCCGTCAATGTGTATGGCGAAGTGGTTGCAAGTAAGTTTGCATCTACCACAAGGTCGTACACATAGTTGTTATCATCCTCCAACACATCCAATACCATTAGAAGAACTTAAAAAAGATCCTAATGCGTTACACAACACAACTTTTAAATTAGAAGAACGCAAACAAATGAAATGTGGCGACCGTCCTGAAGGTTGCCAATATTGCTGGAACGTTGAAGACGCTCCGAATCCACCTAAGGGTGGTAGATTGAGTGATAGACATTATCGCTCAAGTGAATGGTGGGTAAAAGATGCCTGGGATGAAGTAGTTAATAATCCTTGGGACCACAACATCACTCCTAGATATGTTGAGGTGAACTTTAATCAAGCATGTAATTTTAAATGCAGTTATTGTTCACCACACTTATCTACAGCATGGGAAGACGATGTAAAAAAGCACGGCGGTTTCCGTTTCAGCAATGGTACAGGGCATAATGATATAGATTACTTACGTAAGACTGGTCTTATGCCACTTGAAGTTGCTCGTAAAGATAATCCTTATATTGAAGCATTCTGGAAATGGTTTCCAATGATATACAGAGACTTGAAAGTTTTTCGTATGACTGGTGGAGAACCGTTAATGGATAGTAACACGTTTAAAGTATTTGATTATGTAAACGAGAATCCAAATCCATTTCTTGATTTAAGTATTACATCTAACATGTGCCCGCCACAAGATAAGTTATTTGATAAATTTATTGATAAGATTAAAGCATGTGAAGAAATAAGAGTTTGGGAAGATCCAAAAAGATTTAATCCTGATAGTGGCAATCATTGGTATGTTGCTCCAGCATATAAGCATTTTAGTTTATATGTTAGTGTTGATGGTGTTGGCAAACAAGCAGAATATATGCGTGATGGACTAGACTTTAACAAGATGTATGAAAACTGTCGCAGAGTATTACGTGAAACAGACGGTACAGAAATTTCATTTATCAATACGTTTCAACTATTGAGTATTCCAAATCTGCGTGGTTTCTTGCAGATGGTTTTAGATTTACGTGAAGAATTTGGATATGAAAATCAAGAAGACAAAATTATACAACCACCGGATCATAATGGGTTCAAACACCCACCTTTTGTTAGAAAGAAACGACAACGTGTGTGGTTTGATATTCCTTATCTGAGATATCCAGATTGGATGACAATACAATTAGCAGACCAAGAGTTATTAGATTCCATACAAAAAAATATTGACTTTATGAAAGATAATGTACTGGAGAATGATTTATATGGTCGCAAATATACAGGCTTTAAGAATTATGAAGTATTGAAACTTGAGCGTGATTTAGCATGGGCCAAAGAAGGGCTAAATATGAGTGATGAAGATTTAAGTAATCATTTAATTCGTTTTTATGAATATTTTACACAATATGATAATAGACGAAATTTAAACTTTTTGGAGACCTTTCCAGAGATGAAAGATTTTTGGAATGAAGCTAAATCAGAGTATGAGGAAAAATATGGATCCTAATATTAAAAGAAAATCAGGTGATTCGTTTTGTGCCTTAGCATGGATGCATACAAGTTCAGAACCATACGGCACATGCAGAAGTTGTTGTATTGCCCGTGACCATATTACCAGAGAAGACGGTAAGATTTATTCATTAGCTGAATATACTGTTAGTGATATCATTAATAGTACGTATATGAAAAAGTTACGTACAGCAATGCGTAATGGTGGTAAGCCAAAGCAGTGCAAAACATGTTGGGACGATGAAGCAAACGGTAAAGAAAGCAAACGATTAATATATAATAAAATGGTAGAGCATGTCAATATGGAGATTGACTATGATGCAGAAGTTTGTATTCCACGTGATTTGCAAATTAATATAGGAAACGTATGTAATCTAAAGTGTAGAACATGTTCTCCTGTATGTTCATCTAAGTGGGCAGTAGAATATAGAGATAGAGGAAAAGATATTTGGAAGCCTGACTTTGATACAGAGTTTAATGATTTTGAAAATAGTGTATTCTGGCATGATATAGATAACTGGTCAAAAACAGTAGAGAGACTTGAGATAATGGGCGGAGAGCCGTTCTACAGTAAAAGTTTTAAAAAACTAGTAGATGCATTAATTGACAATGGAAGTAGTAAGCATATCAGTATGAACTTAAGTACAAACGGTACAATATTCAATAGTAAAATGATGGACAGAATGCTTAGAAACTTTAAACGAGTGGGTATAAATTTAAGTATTGATGGTATAGGAAAACATTTTGATTATATTAGACATGGTGTTCCGTGGGAAACTGTAAAATCTAATTTAGATAGTTTCTTTCATTTGTATATGAATCAACTTGAATATAAACAAAATAAAAATGATGGGTTTAAACTCTCAATGAGTTATACTATTACAATCGGAAATTTAAATATTTTTTATCTGAAAGATATACATGAGTTCTTTCATAAAAATTATATACAGTATACTGGCGTACAAGACGAATTCTTTAATAGAATTCCATTCTTAGAAATATGGAATAATGTAGTTCATTTTCCTAGTTTCTATAGTGCAAATGTTTTACCAGATGAAGTGAAAGGTAAAATATTACGTAGAGTTACAAGACCACAAGAATATGGTATGGACGCATGGGATAGAGATACATACGTAAATGATATTACACCAATATTAAATCATGCTAAAAAAGGTTGCAAGAATGATGACTGGTTAGCTTTTGTTAGAGAGACAATGGAAACAGATAGATATAGAAAAGAAAATTTTGAAGAAACATTTCCTGAATTATTTGAGTTATTGAAACCATATTGGGAAAAGGCAAAGAGTGAGTTTATTAATGAAGAATCTAAGATATTCAAATTAGATACGATAATTAGAAATAAAGGTACTAATAATGACTCGTAAGATAAGAGAAGGCGAAACGTTACACCAATTCAAAGAACGTATGATTGACTCAGTCAGTGAGTCATATTGTGCGGCTAAATGGTATAATGCTACTATATGGTTAGGACATGGGCAGACAGCTTCATGTCACCACCCACCAGGGCATTGGATTCCACTAGAAGAATTAAAAGATAATCCTACAGCAATTCACAATACAAAGCATAAGAAACTAATGCGTAAGTATATGCAAGAAGGCAAAAGACCAGCAGAATGTGAATACTGTTGGAAAGTTGAAGATATGGGTAAAGATAATATATCTGACCGTGTATTCAAAACAGAAATCTTTAAAGATGAAGATATTCATAAAAGTGCAGAAATGCCATGGGATGAAAATGTCATGTTGCGTACACTTGAAATATCATTCGATAGAGCCTGTAACTTTAAATGTTCATACTGTAATCCTGCTTTCAGTACCGCATGGGTTAAGGATATAAATCAATATGGCGGATATCAAAATATTCAATCAGATGGACGAGGACACTTTGTCGATACTGCACCATGGGCGGCTCCTGCCGCAAAACATGAAGAAGATAATCCTTACATTCAAGCATTTCATCAGTGGTGGGAAAACGGTCTAGCAGACAACTTAGAAGAAATTCGTATTACTGGTGGTGAACCTATTATGCATAAAGGTACTTGGAAATTGTTTGATTGGTTTGAACAAAATCCAGATAGAGGAAGAAATATGCGTTTTGCTATTAACTCTAATCTATGTCCAACTAAGCCTGCAATATTTGAAAGACTTATTGAAAAGTCATGGATCGTTCCTAACTTAGAAATTTATACTTCTATGGAAGCAACAAAACATCAAGCAGAATATATTCGTGATGGTTTAGATTATGACTTCTGGAAAGACAATATCCATCAAGTATTAAAAAGAGGAAACATTAAAAAAGTACACATGATGATGACAATCAATTCGTTGTGTTTGACAACTATTACAGAATTTATGGAAGAGATGTTACAACTTAGAGATGAGTACGGACAACGTGCGCCTACAATGACGTTAAACATTTTACGTTTCCCATCATTTCAGAGTGCGGCAATTTTGCCTGAACATATTAAAACATTCTATAAAGATAAATTAGAAAGATGGTTTTCAACTGAACGGGCACAAACAGGATTGACTGAGGCAGAAAAAGCAAGTACACAACGTCTGATTGACTACCTAGATATTGTGAAGACGCCTCATAAAAATACAGCAGAAACTCCTAAGCTATATAATGACTTTAAAGCATTCTTTGAACAGTATGATATTAGAAGAGGTAAGAACTTTAGAGAAACATTTAAAGGTCCTATTGCTGATTGGTATGACACATTGGTGGCAGAGTCACCAAGCAAAGAACAGATTTTGAATAAAGAATTAGTATTCAAAACAAATGATAGAGGTGGTGATCCTGCAACTACAGAAGATTATGAAGGCGGAGATGATGAACACGAACAAGTTGGTGGTTGGGATACAAAGAACGATGCTCTAGGAGGAGTTAAAGTTGAATGAAAAAACATTTAGTAATTTACTACGGAAGGTCGGGTAGTACACTAGTAGACCACTATGTATCAAGAAGTCTTTGCTCAAAAGAATTTTGGTTCAGCGAACATGGGTTCCCTTCATCAGAAATACACCACGATGAGTTGCTTATATATTATAAGAAACTTATGAAACTCAATGAATCAAATATAGATTGGTGTATGAAATATCACATAAGTTCTGGAATGACTGCAAGACCTTTAAAAGGCAAAATGTATGACTTTAGTTTAGAAGGATCAAAGATATTCTTTGAAGACCTTGGTATTACTGATTTACATTTTAGTTTTAGAATGGATATGCTAGATACAATTTATAGTCACATGATTGCAGAAAGAGACAATACATGGGTAATGACTGATGGCGAAATGGGTGTACATAAAAAAAGATATTACGAAAAAGACTATGCACACAAAACATGTCATGCATATAACAAAAGTTATTTCTTATACAATGAATATGTTAAAGAATTTTCTAATAATTTCAATGTATCATTTTATCCATATGAAAATTTAAATAGTATATTTGATATTAGCAATGACCCTCGAGGCATGAAGAAACAGTTAACAAAAGAACAAAAAATAGATTTGATTTGGAACTATGATGAAATAGAACTTATAGCGAAAGAATTCCCTTTTTACCATGGTAAAATAAATTCTAAAAACGGAGTATTAGAAACGTAATGAAAAAGGTGATACCTATTTGGAAGAGCGACGGTAGTTGTGCAGAAGAAAGCGAAAATAAAGTTTTCTGTATGGCTCCATGGTCTCATACCTATATATCACCGCAAGGAGAACGTAGACTTTGTTGTGCATCACGTGAAGAACATTCATTTCAAAAGCAATACATTGATGCGTCAAATGATGAACGTTATGGTGAAGTAAAAGACTCTAAAACAGATGCAGACGATTTTAATCCAGTATCACTAGAAGAACATTGGAACTCTGATTACATGAAAGACATTAGAAAGAAACTAATGGCAGGAGAACGTATACCACAGTGTGATGTTTGCAATGATGACATTCTAAGTTTATCCTCTTATCGTAAATGGTTTACTGGTGTGCTATTCAGAGATAAAATACAAGAAGCATTCGATAAGACAGACGATGACGGGCATACAACAATGCCTGCTATATCATTTGACTATCGTTACTCTAACTTGTGTAACTTTAAATGTCGTATGTGTGGTGAACAGTTATCAAGTTCATGGGAAGCAGAAAAGAAAAAACATAACATGTGGTCGATTGAAAATCAACCCTTTATGCAACCAACTGTAAAACAAAAGATGGTTAAGTTTCAACGTACTGTAGTTGAGCCTGAATTTAAGAAAGCAATTAGTGATGGTATCGTAGAAGAAATATATTGGGTAGGTGGTGAGCCACTTATGTACGATAT
>Ga0181395_1000059_pt1 | contig 37185 bp, 58 predicted proteins | sample 18SPOviralmetaG_FD_130124 | JGI IMG/M metagenome (GOLD analysis project Ga0181395, IMG submission 130124) | Marine viral communities from the oligotrophic San Pedro Time Series (SPOT) site, San Pedro Channel, CA, USA - 18 SPOT_SRF_2010-12-16 | ecosystem: Environmental > Aquatic > Marine > Strait...
AAAATTTCTTCTACTTCTTGTGCTATAACTCCAATATTTTCTTTATTTTTTTCTGTGTCTTTTCTTTTGTATGTAACCCCTCTAAGTTTTTCAACAATCTCTAAACCGCCTTCTATAGTTTTAATATCATCTTTAAGTCTTACATCTGAAAAAGCTGTAACATTTCCACTAGCAGTAATGCCACTAGACGCTATGGTAAAAGCTATAGTTTGACTACCGCCTGAGCTTGTTTTAAAAGTAAAATTTGTATTACTCGCCGCTGTAGCAGAAAAAGCCGGACTTGTACCGCTTACACCACCGCTTACAAGCAAATGTAAAGGGCCACTATTATCATAAAATTCAATTTGATTGCCTTCTAGTCTTACAGCAGAATGTCCTTTTAATCTTAAATACTTACCAGCGTTATTTCCAGGATCGTTAATAGCTATCGTTGCTACTTGTGTGCTGTTGGTACTATTGTCAAACTCAATTTCATTACTTTTAAATATAGCTTTTCCTGCTTCAGACATATCAAGAGTAAGAGCAGTAATAGTCGCAGATCCGTCCACACCTTTAAATATAATATCTTTATCTGATGTTATTTGGCTAAATATTACATCTGAATTAGAGTCTTGTATTAATCTTGCATAAGTAGATCCCGCATCTTGAAAATTTATAGTGCCGTCGCTACCTGCATTAAGCATTAATTCATTTGCCGCTTTTAACTCTAAATGACTGCTTAATTTTTCTAAAGTGCCAACACTTCCAGATCCGCCTGTATAGGTCAAATCTGTTTCAGCTTCTAAAGTATCTGCCGTTGAGCTTCCGGTAATTATTCTGTTATCAGCATTATTATTAACAGTAGTTCCACCACCGCCGATAGCTCCCCAAGCATTGTTTTGATAACCTTCAAATTCATTTGTCGTGGTGTTGTATCTAAACATTCCATTAACAGGAGATCCGTTTCTTTGAGCTGTAGTTCCGGCAGAAACTTTAATTGAGTCGGTCCCATTTAAAACCATATCTCCTGAGATCGTTACTCCATTTGCAGTAGTTTCTAATTTTTTAACATTATCGTAATATAAATCTACTGCTCCATTGTCGGCCATACAGATAAAATTTTCATCATGCGTTCCGTTTTGCAAACAAAAAGTATCTGCCGCAATATACAAACCACCTGTTCCGGTATGTGTAAATTTAGTGTTGTTTCCGTCATGCCTTATATTGGCATCATCATTTGTTCCAAAATTAATTTGTTTACTATCATCAAAATTAGCAGAATTAAATCTCATATTTACTTCTGTTCCGCCAGAAGCAAATATTGCGTCTATATCGTCTAAGTTAGAGTTTAGCGAAATTCCCCAAGTATTTTCCGCCGCTCCTGGTTCTGGTTTTATTAAATTTAAGTTGGTAGTCTGTGTATCTGCCATATCAATCCTGCTCGGTCCATGTTTCAGAAGAAATATTTACCGGAGTCCAAGACTCAGTAGGTATTACTTGTTCAGTCCATGTTTCAGTTGTTAAAGTTTCTGGTTCCCATTTTAACCTACCGGTAGCTGTAAAACTACTGACAGCGTTAATAATACAAGCTCCTGTTTTTACAATACTTCCAACAGCAATTGCAGACGAAACAGCAGTTATAATGCTACTTCCTAAATAAATACAAGTTGGGTGTGCATGAACAGAAGCAACAGCTTCTATACTAACAGTTGATGTTCTAAATCTTTGTCCGGCAGAAATAAATTGAGAGTTTGCTTCAACAAGAGCAGATCCTAAAAAGATTTTTGTACCTATAACACTAGCATCAGAAACAGCACTAATAACACTAGCGGCAGAAATTACTATAGATCCTTGAACTTGTGCAGAGCTAACAGCAGTAATAGTAGCTCTAGCTTGAAAAGCTAAGTCATTCCATTTTGATCTGCTGTAATAACCTTCGTTATAGCCGATTGTGGCCATGATGTTATGCTAGTCTGATGTCAAGATCTCCGGCGTTTATACGGAATACATCTCCTGTATCAATAGCTTTATTAGTCGTTAAAGTTGAGTAAGCTAATAAATTTCCACCACTTGATGCGTCAAAAACTCCTACAGCTAATACTGTTCCATAACTAGCTGTGGCAGTTGGATATTCTACAGAAGCAACATTACTAGCTTCGGTAGGATTTGTACCAGATACATTAAAAGTAGCTGTTTGCCTAGCATAAGCTCCACCAGAAACTTCTGTGCCGCCACCTGTATCAGAAGGAGCAACAGTAAATAAAGCTACATGCAAAGTAGAAGGAGCTGTAAAAGCGTTACCGCCGAATACATGCTCTAAAACTTTGTCTTCTAAATAATCACTAAATGCCATAATAATACCTTCTAGTTTTTAAAATAATATGTTTGTTTTTTTGCTTTACCATATTTTTTTCTTCTTGGGATAAGCGAACCTACTCCAAAAGAAGCTCTTTCTTGTTGCAATCTTACTTCTTCTAATGCTTTGTCAAAAAGAGTTTGGAACATTCCTATTCTTTCATCTTCCATTAAAAAAACAGAAGCGTGTTTGCAACAACCATATATATAAACATCTGGAAACTTATCACTAACAACATTTGTTGTGTTAGTTGAGCTTAGTGCCGGTATGTTTGCATAATATGTTAATTGTAACTCATAATTTGTGTCTGGTGTGGGACAAAGTTCTATAGCGTTATCGGTAATTGCAAAATATTCTGGCCTTCCAGATACATTATCTATAGAAGTTCTTTTTAAATCTAAAGATTCTGTAGATTGTTGTAATAAAGTAGTGTGATCGGAAGTGTTTAATTCAACATTTATAACCCTAGACCAATCACTAGGTAATTGTGTGTACTGTGTTTCTGCGACAGCGTTAGCTCTTTTTATAAGATCCTGGTGTTTAATAACTTTGTTTATATCAGACTCAGTAAGATCTATGAACATATCCATTTGAGAAGTCAAATCAGTTCTGTTTAAGTATTCTGCTACTTTTGTTTTTATTTCGTCATAAGTCATATCTTACCTTTCCATGTCCTAAAACATTCGTTGTCTTTGTTGTTGAGCCATTCTTTCCATTTAGCTTGGTCATTGGCCCACCCCTCTAGTATAGCTTTTTCCCAGATAACTTTGGGGATTTCTGCAACATGACGAAAATCTTTTTGTGCTTTTTGTTCTGATAAATATTTTGCATGGTTAATAACTTTTTTAACATCTTGAACAGAATGAATTATTGATTTGTTATCTTCTGTTACAAAAGAAGATGAATAACCTGTTTCGTGATTTATAAGAGTTGTCTTAGCCATTTTTAAATAAGGGGGAGCATAAGCTCCCCCAATATTTGTTGCCTACAAATTATTAAGCAGTTAAGTCGGCTACAATTCCGTGTGCCGCTTCGTTGCTCATTTCTAAGCCGTACTCAGCTAAGATCATTTTTGTATCAGCATCTCCGATTTTAGCAATATCCATTGTTTGGAAATTTCTTAAATAAGAAACTTTAGCAAACTCAGGATCTACTAATAACAAAGATCTATCTCTACTTCTGTTTGAAGGTACGATTTGTAACTCTCCAAAATCGGAAGCATAGACTGAAATACTAGCACTTACTGTATCAGCAGATACATTTTGTCTAGTATTGCTTCGGCCTGTAAAACCAGAGATAACTCCTTTATTTACCGGACCGGCTATAGCCATTTTAGGTTCAGCTCCGTTAGTGAACATAGACTGCAAAACAGTTTTTAAAAGTGCTTCGGTTAATGCCCTTCTGTTTCCAGTAGCCGCATCAGTAGCCGCCGCAGAAGCAGATCCGTCAGCTCCGCCTGTACCTCTACTTTTGTTAGTAGTGATCCACGCTTCAAAAGAACGAGTCTGTCTAGCTGTAGTAGCATTACCTGCATTTTTAGCTGTGTTTTGACATAGAGCTACTTCCATATCTCTTTTTAATGCTTTAGACATTAAGGCCATTTGATGTGCCAATTCCTGCTTTTTACCGGCAGGATCAGAAGCATCTTGTGAACCAGATACAGTTGCATCTCTTGATGAAATTTGAGCCACATTGGACTCCCTAGTAGTCGCTGTACTTGTAGCACGAGAAAGTTCAAAACCTTCTAATTGACCTGTTCCGCTAGGAGTAGGTAAATTTTCAGTTTGCCAATCGAATACAACATTAGTAATATTTTTTGATCCGATAGCACTCATAAATGGAGTAGCAGTTGGATCTATATTGTAAATTACATTCGAAAGGTCTTCTCGGTTAGAAGTAGCGTCATATGATGTAAAAGAATTTGTAACTTTTGCCATTTTATTTAACCTCTAAATTAGATTATTTTTTCAAAATAATTGGCCGCATCAGACACTCTGCCTGTTTTAGCCACCCTTTGTTGAGCTTTCTTGACAGAAGATGTTGGTTTAACCCTATTAGAAGTTCCTGGTTTAGCTAATTTTGTTCTGGCCTTCGCTTGTGTTGGTTTTTTCTTTAATGCTGTTTTTTGCTTGTTATATAAACTCGCATCTCTCAGCAAAAGAATAAAGCGATAGTCAGTTACAGAATTAACTTCTTCTTTAGTAAAACCTAGACTTTCAGCAGTTTTGGTTATATCTGAAATTTCTTCCATTTTAACCTTTTCATCTTTCCACTCCGGAAGAAGATCCGATAATTTCTGTTGGCTTTGTGATAATTGTTTGTTGAGCTTTTCTTGCCTTTCAGCTCGTTCTTGCTCCGCAATACGATTATATTCAGCGTCTACAGACTTTATCTTATTAAGATGTTCGTCCCATTCTTGTTTTTTGGTCAGATACTCTACTTGGTCCAGTTCCTTTAAAGACTCCCAATTTGGTTCTTCTACAAAACCATTTTGTAACATGGTTTTGATTTTAGGTAACAATTCTCTGTACTCTGCTCTTTCACGATTTATGTCAGACAAGTTATTATTAATTTCAGATTGCTTAACATCTAAGTCTTTCCTTAATTCAGATAACTCCTGAGTTTTTCGTGTGTAATCACTATTCCGACTGTAACCATTGATTAATTCTTCTTGGGTTACTTCTATTTCTTCGCCGCCAACTTTGACGACATAGGTTTGAAGTTCCTCAGTTTCATCAACTTCTACTTGATCTTCTTGTAATTCTTGTTCTTCTTCTTCTTCGGCTTCTTCTTCTATTTCAGCTTCGGTTTCGTCTTCTTGGATTTCTTCCTGTGCTTCTATTTCAGTTTCAGCTTCCGTTTCATCAGAAACTTCTTCAACATCAGTATTTTCTTCGATTGCTTCTTGCTCCTCTGGGGGAGTAAGCATTTCTTCAAATGCCTGTGTTGCTTTGCTTATATCAGTTTCAAAACCATTCGGCTTGGCGTTGTTGGTCATATTTTCCACCTTATATAAAATATATGTGCTTATTTTATCTTAAAAATAAACATTTTTGTTAAAATGTTTATTTAAAAGATCTAATTCTATTAAATTGTGTTTTTGCAATTTTTCCTTTTTCTACAATAATTCTTAGGTGTCTTTCAACTTCTGGAATAATTTTTATCGCTTGATAAATTGCTTCTCTCAAATCTTGATCTTTTTCAACATTTGAATTTATCCATTTTGCAATATATTCAGCAGTTAAGTTTTTAACCGCATCTTTGAATACATCACTATTTAATAATGCTTCTGCTTGTGTAGAAGCATCTATCTCCTGTTGTGTTGCCATATATTATCCTATTGCTTGGTAAATAATTTCTTGAAATAAAAATCCAGTAATTCCTAAAAAAATTGTAATTATAAACAATAATGAATTTCTAATAGTTCTATTTACCGAAGCAATACCTTTTTCTATAGAATCCAATCTTCGATAATTTTCTTTCCAACGCTGATCGCACCTTGCTTCATGTGCACTTAATCTTTTATCTACTTCTGTAACTGTGGCTCTTGCCATTAATAACTCCAAATATGTGGTCTTGGTCTACTATTGTTTCCTTTATAAGTATCTAAATGTATAAATCTACTATTTCCTTTTTGATTAACGCCTATTCCATTAAAGCCAAAACTAGACGCTAATGTAACTATATTAAATGCTTTTTCGTGAGAACACAAAATATCTACAGCAAGACCTAAAGTATGTATGCCTGGAGTTTTTTTATTTATTTCTACAGGGTGTTCTAAACAACGATAAGCAGATGTAATAACAAAAGAAAAGCCACAACAAGTTCTTAAATCTTGTAATTTTTGTAAAAAATCATAATCCATTTCTTGTTTGCCACAATGAGAACAAGCAAACTCCTCTGGTTTAAAATTCAAGAAATCCCAATCCTTCATCATCTAAAGATTTTATGCTTTGCATATATTCGCCGACTATTCTTAAATCATTATTCATAGTCTTTGCTTTTATTTTTGCTTGTTTAAGTGTTTTGGCAGTAATAATAGGTCCTTCATGTGTTTCTATTTTTCCCTCGATAGTCTGTATGTCTATCTCAGTAACAAACATCATTTCGTATCTGTCCTCTTTAATTTGTCATAAGATCTAAGTCCAGACATTCCTAACAATGCCATTAAGATTGCGGATAATTGTGAGAAATCAAACTCTGGCATATCTATTTGTACTCCAGAAGTTTTGATAATGACTTCTATAATAGGAGATAAAATAAAATGATAACCAAGAGCAAAAGAACAAATCCACCCGACAGAAGGCCGCCAATTTCGTTGAAACGGAGATCCTTTAGCTTCTATTTTATTTACTTCTATTTGTGCAAGATTTGCTTGATGAAATAAAGTAGCTAGTTCGTGATCTAATTGTGCTTGTAAATCTTTATCTTTTACAAATTTACTTACTATGTTGCTAACCGGCTTTAGTAAAGTTTCAATCATTTTTTCCCTCTAATATTTTTTGTAATTTTATAGCTTTTTCATGTGCTGAGTCTGCGTGTAAATCTTTATCAACTATTTTTTCTAATTTAAGACTTTCTATTTTGTTGTTACTAATATATCTCCAAGTATATCCGTCTTTTCCATACACACCAAATATAGTAGTGCTTAGACCAATCTTTATAATCATGGCCTGTTCGCCGTCTAATATTACTTTTTCGCCTTCGTTAAATTGTGAATTTAATTTGAATTTAAGGCCTTTAATAAATGAAATCGAATAGTCTTTGAGAGCTAATCCTGCTAAAACAGAAGCTATAAAAACAGATAATTCAAGATAGTATTGTTCAAAATTCACTTTTCATTTGCCAACTTTTTTCATAGCAATTTTGTGCGACTCTGTAAATGTTTTACCTCGTCGCATTAATCTTTTCATTTCGGCCATGTGTTTAGCCGTATGATGTTTGCTATGCCTTTTCAAAGTATCTTTTTGTCTTTGAGTAAGCTGTTTAGTTTTATTCACTTATTCTTTTTCTTTTTCTTTTTCTTTTTAGGTTTTCCGTAATATCCTGACATTTTATTCATCTCCTTCTTCTTCCCATTCATTAATATGGGTTAGTAAAATTTCTGGAAAAACCATTTCGTTATTTGACGAGCTTTCTTCTAAAAAGTCTTTTATTTTTTGTAAAGTATAGGCCATTTTATTTCTTTTTCTTTTTGGGTTTCTTTGCAGTTTTAGCCGCTTGTTTAAATTGTTTAGCCGTTGGAGCTCCTTTGCTTCCTGGCTTTCTCATTTTTTCTTTAGATCCGGCTTTTATTCTTTTGCGTTTAGCATGAATATTAGCGTACAGTCCTTTCTTTTTTTTCATAGTTACCTCTACCATTTAGTGCGGTTGGCCCAATAGGCCGCCGACATTTTACCTTTAGATATGTTTTTGGCATGACGAGCTTTGAAGGATTTTCTTCGAGCTTTATCTTTTTTGCTCATAGGATTTTTTCCTGCTCCGCTTACACCTTGCTGTCCAAATCTTATAGTCTTTATTTTACTACCTTCTTTAGCAACTACAACATGAGATTTTGTTGGGTGTCCTGGAGTTTTCTTAGGCTTGTTGTAGCCAGATACTCCTGCTCTTTCTAATCTTGAATCCTTTGACATTAGTGTATGGTGTTTTCGCTAACAATTAAAAAAACAGTATTCTTGTTTATCTTCTTGCCAAAAACTAACTTCATAGTTTTTACTGCTTCTTCTTCATTTCTAGCTTTAACATCTGTGCCAACTAAAATGTGTTCATCAGACATAGCTTCTATATGGTAAAGTTTTTTAGCTTCCTTCATTTTTAAACAATCCTTGAGATTCTGCTTTTTGCATAGCTCTTAGCTCGTCATTATCTTGCTCTAGGATTTGTTTAACTTCTTCTAAATCAACGGCATTTTGGCCATACTTGCCATATAACTCTGCCATTCGTAATTTAGTGCTTACTAAAAATTTATCTCTTTCTAAGTCGTCGTTCATAACAACTTTCATACGATCAGTTTCAGCATCTACTTCAATTTTTCTAGCTTGTGCTTGTGCCTTCATAGTTTCTGCCATAGCCAATTGATCTTCTGGACTTGGTTTTTTAGATTTAGGATCTTCTGGCGGCATAGGCGGAATATCAGGATTAATAAATTGTGAAGTATCTTTAAATCCTGCCATTTCTATAACTTTTGTAATGGTATTTGCGTATTGTTGTAGAGAAACCATAGGATTTCTTGGTCCTAAAGTCTGTATTATTTGCTCTTGTTTTTGCAATAATCTAGTCAAAGTAGCTAATTGTTCTTCGTCGCTAGACTTACTGATAGCTACATTACATACCATATCTTTATCGGTGTCCCAATATCTAGGATCTATTTCAACAAATTGATTATTTAGTCTAATGATTTCTGCTTTATCTTGATTTTTTATAGACAGATTATTGATTAAACCAAATAAATCCTTCATGCCCTCTGCAAAATGACGGCATATAAGCTCGATACGGCCCTGTGCGGCGGACATTGTTGCCGCAACGGCAGTTTTTGTCGAACTTTGTAAAGCGTCTGCGTTAAGACCTGCACTTGCCTTAGAAACGCCTGTACGATTTTCTTTTTGTTCGTCTAAATATTGTAAAAATGGAAACGCTTCTTTGCCGCTAAACGGAACAGAAAAAGGTTGTACTGCTCCTGGTTGTCGCATACGAATAGGTTGCCCTATGTCGTTATTAAGAACATCATCTATATTAACTTGGCCCTCAACTATTCCCATTCTAGGAAAAATAGAATGGCCTAGTGAATCTAAACTATCTCTAATTATTTGCGATTTAATATCTTGTATAGGTTTTAAGTAATCTGCCGGGCAAGATCCTATTGCTGTGTGCGGTTCTGGATCTGGGCAAAACATTACGATTGGCAAGTCGTCCCATGCTTCGCAATTTACTATTTCTAGGCCGTCCCCGATTGTACAAACCTTGAGTAATTCGTTAATGCCGTCTTGATCTTTGTCGTATCTGACATAATGTTCAATATATAAAATTTGCTGTCCGGTTACATCTGTTCTGTCTGGATCATTTATTTCGTGTAATGGATTTCTAGCTTTTCTTTCGTCTTCGTTAGAAGCGTCGTTGCCGTAATTTGCGTACTGCTCTACTTCCTCTTTGTCATATCCCATAGCAACTAGATCCGAAACACTAACAATCATTCTATGTGCAACATAAGGCGAGTCATGTAAAGATCTGGAGTTTCTAGATATTAAAATTTCTTCTGGAGGTACTGCTTCAATGCAAACTTTTTCAGAAGATTTTACTTTTCTAACTTTTAGGTTGTAAGCAACTACTACTTCTTCTGAGTCTTTGTTGCCGTCTTCATTAACTATTGTCCTGCTTTCCATAATTGGATTTTCTTCTAAGACCTCTATATCTTCGTCTGTCATTATTGCAATATATTGCTCAACAGATAAATTTTTGTATTCGTGTGTAGTCGTATCTATGCTTGAGTCATAAAATGCTTTGACAAAACCTGCTTTTCTAATTAGTGCGTCTTTAAATACAGAATATAAAATATTAAATCCTGGATTTTTTTGACTAAAGATGTAATTCACATAGTCTGTTTGTTGCTGTGCCGCAGGTATATCTTCTTGGTTTTTAGGCGTAAATTCGACAATTTTGCTTGTGCCGAAAAATGTACGCATTAATGAAGGCATGATGTGCAAGACAGCATCTCTAACATCTGTAGAAACATACTCAGACTGAATATCGCTTCCGCCTTCCGGAGAATTGCCTAAATAGTATTCGGTGGACTCAGCTCTCTCGTCGCCGAGCTGATCTATAAAATCTTTAGCGTCGTCTAATTCTGATTTTAAAACGCTTTGTAATTCTTCTTCATCAAATTCGTCTTCTACAACTTCTGTAGAAACGCTTACAGATGTTTCTTTTTTATATTCCATACAATTATCCTACTCTATAGATTTTGGATTTTATTGGTCGTTTAAAATTATACCCCATAAATGAGCTTCCGCCACCAAGAACGGCAGAAGTAGAAGCAAAAGTTAAAGCTAATGCGTCTGCTTTGTCTGGAGATTTAATACCTCTCTTTTTCATTTCTTCTTTGCTTTCTAATTTTATTTTTCCGGTAGATGTATATTTGTATATTGGCGACACTAATTGTTGTACTAATTCATCATCACTAGGCATAAAAACATCTCTACCAGAGAGCCATTCTTTAATTTTAAACCACAGCTCAGCTCGGAGATTTAAGTAATTCTTTTTACTAGAAGGGGACTCTCCTACATTGATACCAATAACCGGCAAGTTTAACTCAGATAATCTATCTACTACGCCAGATCCCACACCAATTACATCTACTAATATTTCGCTTGGTTTTTCTAGTGTAGTGCAATCATCATATTCATTTTTAATAGCTCCACATAACGCCATTAAATCCATAGAATTATATGTTTTCATTTCTAATACAGAGTTTCCTTGTCTTTTGCAGAGTGCAGAATTGTCGCCACCAAACCTGGCTACATCAACTCCCCAAACTATCGGCTCAGAAGCAGTTAAATCTACTTCTCGCATAACGGCAGAACGACATAATTCCATAGGTATAACTGTGTCATTGTCATAACTAGGAAACTCTCCTAATACTTCTACTCTAGCAACAGTAGAGTCTTCGCCATATTGTTCTAACATACTTTGAAATAGTTTTTGGTCTGTGCCTTCTACAGTTCTTGAGTCTATTTGTTCATTTTTCCAAAAAGATCTTTTGCCGTGAAAACTATCGAAAAACGGCCCACTATTCCTTCTAGGGTTTGAAAATGTGAACCAATACCTATCTTTTGTTGGTTCAGAGAAAAATCCCTCAGAAACGCTGTAAATCGGTCCTGGAATACCTGATGCTTCGTCCATAATTAAACAAACTCCATAACTAGAATGAATACCTGCAAATGCGTCTGGATTTTCTTCTGACCATAATTGAGCTTGTGCGTAGTAATAGCCGGTGTCTATTTTTAAATCTTTCTGTAATGCTTCTTCAAACCACTTTGCAGGTTTTATTGTTGTTGCTGTTTTTTCCCACCAATGATTATTTATAGCTAAAGTTAGCCACTTTCCTAGTTCGGCCCATGTTCTTGATCTTAATTGTTGCTCGGTGTTTGCAGTTACAATAACAGTAGATCCTAGTCTAGTAGATAAAAGCCAAAGTATTAGCCAAGAAACTAGAGCAGACTTTCCAATACCACGACCACTAGCAACTGCGAGTCTATACATTTCTGGTAAATCTACTGTTTCATTTCTAGCTATATGGTTTGCAATATCTTTTAAAATTTTTTCTTGCCACTTACGAGGTCCAGTAAAATTTTCAAGAGGGGTATCTTCTTGTCCCCATGAAAAACAATACTTAACGAAATTATATGGGTTGTCTTTAATGTTCAAAGACCATAGATCTGACATTAATTGCTTTTCTTCTTCTGGTTTGTATTTCATTACTTAGTCGGCAGGAGTAAAAGTGAGGAGAATATATAGTGCGTGATACTCCTGCCTATGATATTTGCAAGTGTCAAGGAGAGAACAAATATCATTTTAAAAAAAATTAAAAAAATTTATCTCATCAGTATATCGTATATACCTACCTGATTTTAAAAAAAGGGGGGATTGCTTCAAAATGGCTCCGTTTCGTTTTTGCATTGTAAATGGTCATCTGGTTCGTTTTTTGAGTCGTGCTTCTTTTTAGGGAGTCCGCCTTCGTCCTGTTTGTCCTGTATCTTATGAGCTTCGTTATCAATTATTTTTATTGGGTTCGTTATGGGTTCTAATCTTTGTCTGGCTTCTTTTAAAATGTTGTTAAGGTTTAAATCTACATTGAGCGATAAGTCCCTTTCCGCCCATTGTCCGTGCTCCCCACGATTTGAAAGAAAGAATTTTATGGCGTGAATATTGGGTTCTGGCTTCGTTGCTTGTTCGTACAGACTATTGCTTACATTTTTTAACGCCTTGCTTCGTCCCCTAGATATAGCTGCCAAAACTGACTTTTGGTTTTTCTTTCTATGAAAGGTACGCCATGAAACGCCCAAGTTATCTGCAATCTGCTTTTCATTGAGTCCCAAGCCGCTCAGACGCTCTATTTCTCTTTCGTCCAGTTTTATTGCTTTTCTGCCGCCTTTGTTAATTTTATTGTCCATTAGTCCGTTTATTTTAAATGGTTTTTCTCTTTTTTGTGTCTTTGTTTGGCTTGTTATGTCTGTCTTTGTCCTGTATCATCTCTTTATTAATAACTTATAAGGGAGTTTAAATATGGGTATAAAAGCCAAAAACGATAAGCTAGATTTAATCGCTAGTTTATTCGAAGCCGCTACTTTGTCTAACTTCAATTTATGTTGTGAAGATGATTACTTTAAAGAGTTATTAATTCACAACGCCATGAAGCCAACAGCAACAGTAGTTAATATATTAATTGACTATGCAGAAAGGGAGTTGATATGAACACCTTTAGACATAGACAGAAGAAGCAAGTCCAGGCCGAACTGTATTTTTATAGATACATGATGTTTGCTGTTTTGGGTTTTTGTATTGGTTATTTTGTAGGTGGCCTAATATGAAAACTGAAAATCTGATTAACGCTCATGATCTAAAATGCTGTCATGGAGACGGCGTTGTATTTACCAATCATCAATTTAAAAAGTGTTCTTGCCACATTGGAAGAACAATTAGTTTAAGTTATGTTCAAGACCTAAACGACGAATTGATACTTAATAATCTTTGGGCAATCAAAAGGAGTTAATATGCACGACTACGAAGAACGAACCTATAAAGGTTTTACTATTTGCATTGAGTACTATGGAAAAACCGCAAACAGTAAAAACGGAAGGCGGTACTTTATAAAAGACAAAGACGGAAAAAAGATAAAAGACATTTACAATAAAGATGTTTTTCCGTCTTTGTATAAATGTAAGTACCTTATCAATGAACCGACTTTAAGAAGGAGCTAAGCCATGCAAGGATTTATGACTAAAAGAATATCTCAAGAAGAATGGGACTTGCTCCCAGAAGGAGATAAACAAAACATTACAGAAATGTTTATTCGTAATCACATTGACAGAAACCAATCACACTTAGTTGATGATTTACTGGCAAAAGGCATTTTTAATTATGACGATATTAAAAACGGCTCAATGACAGATGAAGAAATTTTGTTTGAATGGGAAGATGACATTGAAAGAATGAAATCTGAAAATCCAGACATGACGGAAGCAGATTGTATCGACTTAGTTAGAATGGACGAAGACACACACCACGAAATTTTTGAATGGTATCTTGTTAGTGATTGGTTTGAAGAAAGACTAGAAGAAATGAACGAACCTATCCTAGAAACTGACTATTGGTTTTGTTCTTACTGGGGAAGATGTTGTACAGGACAGGCAATATATTTGGATAGAAATATTCAAGATTTGGCTTATAAACATTCTACAGATGAAAGACTCTTTAAAGTGGACGAAGACAAACTTGAAAGAATATCAAGACATGACAGAACTAGACCTTAAAATTAACGACTATATACAGGTTCGCAATAAAGACCTTTTTGGTATTTATTGCGGCTTGTATCAAGGTCAAGCAAGAATTTTTTTAGATGAACCAATAATTAAAAAAGGCAAAGCAAAATATATTTTATTGATTGATTTAAAAGAATTGAAGAAAGCTAGTAAGTATGAAAATTAATTTACGCTCAAGATCTTTTTTTTTAATTCTGAAAGTAAAACAGATTTACCCAAATTTATAACCAACGGAGATTAATTATGAATATTTTAGACGAAGCAAGAAGCCATATAACCGAAAGCCAGATAGAAGATGTAATGGACAGCGAAAGTTCAATAGAATTTGATGTTGGCTATTACAAAGGAATATTTGACTTTATAAAACAAATGAAAGAAACGCAGGTTGAATATGCGGTGGACGATTTAGTAATGAATTTAGGATATTACGAAGCCAAACATTACTGCGAAGAATTTACTCATAAAGGAAAAAATATCTGTCCGTCTGGAAGTGATGAAAATTTAATCTGGATTGAAGATATACCAATAAAAGAATTAGAAGAAAGCACTTATAAAAGTCTTAGAATTTTAAACGACTTTGTATTTAGCAATCTTGTAATATCCGATAAACATACACAAAACGAATTATCATAACCCCCCCTATGATAATGCTAGGACGCTCTGAAAGGATAACTAAGCACACAGTACGCTTAGCCATTCGTTGATACTGTTAAGGAGCGTCCTAGTCAATTTAAGGAGAATAAACATGAAATCAGAAAATCATACTAAATTTATTATTACCTACTCTTACAACGGAGAAGGTTATAGCGACTCAGATATTGAAATTATATCTGTAGAAAATGACTGGCTAAAAAAACCAAACAAAAGCAAAGTCAAAAATTATATTCTGGAAGGATTAATTGGAACGCCAGATTTAAAAACAATAAACATTGAAGACGATAGGATTGAATATCATATAGATAATGACTGCGAAGACGCAGGTTGTATTTACTTTCACGAGTACGAAGGAAATGAGTTAGCTGTAGAGATTTACCCTAATATATGCAGTATGTGTATTATCCGTGATGAACAAACCTTGCAATACACAAAACAACGCATAAGGGCGGCTATGCAGGACGAAGACTATGACTATCAATGGAACGAGCTTGAAGAAGAACATGACGAAGTTTATGGATATTGTGCAGAAGAAATTGGAGCTTGTGAGTCTGCCTTAATCCTTAGATATATAGACCACGATATTTGCTCTGTTATAGGAGAATAGCCATGACACTTACTTTAGATACATTAGCCATGATAGGCACAGGAATAATCTTTTTTACTGTGGCGGCATTGATAATAGACAGAATGAGCAATCTTAGAAAGATAACATCAAAAGAATTAGAACCTTTCGTAGATACGCTCTGGATCAATTATTGTAAAGAATACGATAAACAGACTTACCCTAATTCCAAAAAAAAGTACCAAACCAAGCAAGAATATATAGCTAATAATATGCCTTTTATTATTAACGAAGCTATTAACAAAGGCATTTTATAAAGGAGCTAACATGGTAGGAGAAATAACACACAAAGAAGCGATAATTTTCGCAAGTGGACATTACTTAACAGAACATTTACCAGATGAATATGATGAATGGACAGATGAAGAACTTGACAGTCATTTATTAGAATTTGTTTGGCAACCTTTTGAATATCATTCTGCAGAGCAAATTTGGGAATACATAGAAAATTTAGCTTATGATTTTAAAGAAACCATAAAACATCAATTAAAGGAGCTAACATGAGCGAAGAAAGAGAGATTGCAGGAATAGTAATATCAGACCTAGAATTTGTTGAAGAAGGCGTTGCAGGAGAAGATGAAATCTGGAGAGATAAAAAAACAGGAGATTTCTACGAAGTACCTATATCTATTACCAGATACTTTGACGAAGCATATAAAATAAAATTTGAACCAACAAAGGAGTAATAGTGAGAGATTTTGAGCATAGAAACTGTATTGTCTGCGGCAAAAAGGATAAAGCCGATAATATGATAGGACACCCAATAGATATACTAGAATGTTCTACGGAAAAAATTGATAAATGGCACGAGAAAAATCCACAAATATCTTTATACGATTGGTTCTGTCATTCTTGCGGCATACCTATTTTTAATAAACTAGAAGAAGGAGAATAACAATGAGCGAAGTTAGAAACATAAAAGACGGATTAGTTGATAAGGTGGTAGAAGATTTTACCGACTATGCTATTCATACACATTATTACTTTTCTAATGGTGTTGATTTAATAGTTTGTAGGTCGCTTTACCCATATTGCTATTTATTTTTAAGAACCAACAAAACTTATAATTTTTGTATTGAAGAAGATTTACCGGATTTCATACGCAAAGAAATCTCACTCCAGGCATTACAAGAATACGAAAAATTTATTCAATCACAGGGAATACTATGAAAGATTATTTTAAAAACATGGCGGCATTAAAAAAAGCACTAAGAAGATCTAAAAACTTAGAATTTCAGACTATGTGGATTACCCAGATAAACCGCTTAAAACACAAAAGACATTTATACGAAAAAAGATGTAAGGAGAAAAAATATGACAGATGAAGATATGTTGCGGCTAATCATGTGGCTAAATGATTTACCTGAGTACAGAAAAAAACAGATAGCCATTTTACTTATGTCCACTTGTTTAAATACAATGGCACAAGACGAATTAGCAGGTTTTATGTCTGGTTTGGCCCACGAAATAGTAGAAAAGAAACCAGATTAATAATAAAATTTAATTTTAAGGAGATTATATGAAAGTAAAAATACAAGAAACTATTTACCACCATAAAGAAAATGACAAAGGTTATCACAAAGATAAAACCATAGTTGAAGTTGCAGAGAATGGTAATCTAAAAATGATTGAAACTATAGATGTGCAAGAACAATGGTTTGATACAGAAGCAGAAAGAGATACTGCTTACCTGGAAAGTTATGATAACTGCGTAGAAGCAAAAACCTATATTTTAGGAAACAAAGACTTTGCTTTTTTTGAGTTTGTAGAAGATTTAGAAGAAGTAGAAAGAGATATACAAACTCAAAATGAAAATTATGGGAAGGTCATAGATGTCTAATTATCTGAACCAACTTATGCTAGAAAGACTTGTGGAAGAAGGATTAGAGAAGGGACTTACCCAGAAACAAGCAGAAGACTACGCAAACAGAATATTTTTTAGTAAAGATTAGATTAGCTCGATATTCTCCCTTCCCAAAAAGCAGAGCTAATCGGAGAAGGCCTATTAATTTAGGCCTTTTCTTTATCAGCTTCTAGCTTCTTGTCTAAGGCATAACCAATGCCAACCAAAATAATATGTTTCTTAAATCTTTTCTGAGCTTCTAGTTTCTTTTTAGCTCTCGGTGTAGATCCTTCTACAGCTATCACTATCAATCCTGCCTTAGATAAGTTATTAACCGCCATAGCTACTGTCTTCCTATTCATACCGGTAGCTTTACCAAGATAAATATAACTATCCCAACATGAGAAAGAAACTCCTTTTACCCTTTCGCAAATAATCCAGAGAATAATCTTTTCCCTAGAACCTAAATCTTTCCTGTCTAGTTTAGATCTAAACCAGGACCAAATTACCGCCTTTAGTTTAGTATAGTTTGTAAATTTTAATGCCGTTGCTAAGTTTATATAAGGACTGTCTATACTTGTATATTCCGTACTTACCCACCAATAATTTTTAAACTTTTCCTTCCTTTTCATTTCTTAGATCAGATTAGATTTACCCGCCTTCATTTTCTTTTTATATGGGAGAACCTTTGTTCTCCCTATATATGTATATATAAGTCTGTATGACCATACGCCTACCCAGAAACGCATAGCTCTATGGGAGTACCTATGGTCAGAAACTAAGGTATCAATCCCAATTAATATCATTAACAGATCCCTTTTTTTCGTCTAAAAGCTCAAGTTCAAATCCTTTTCTAATTAAAGTTTTGATACTCATGTCAGCTTCACTATTGGCTTTTACTAGAGCAGATTTGACTACTGCTAACCTGTTAAATGGAATACCTTGCTCAAAGCAAATTTGTTCTGTATTTTGTTCTGAGTCCAGGAACATAACAAAAACTGCCCTATGGCTATCCGTTAATGCCGTAGCTCCCCTGATTGAGCTTCTGGCAGATAAAACATCATTTGTATTGGATAATGCACTTTTATTAAGATGATGTACCGAGAGTACGCTACAACCAAATTTAGCGGACAATGACGCTACATATTGTGCGTAGAGTTGTGCTACTTCATTGTCATTTAATTGTGCAGACACGACAGATTGTACCGGATCTATGACTATCAATTTTAAATCTTCAATATCTTCTAAAGAATTAGAAAGCTCTATTGCTTCTGGAGTTATGTGCAATCCATTGATAGCGTCTTGTTTTATTAATGTTAATGGCTTACCCATTTCGCTAGTACACATAACAAAGGTGTCATGTTCAGTTTCAAATCTTCTGTTATCTTTATCTAATAACGCTATTCTCCTTCTAACTTCGTCAGTATCATCTTCACTAGACAAGATAATACAATTACCCTTATCCATAATTTTATTACCTAGAAAATTACCATTCCCTTGATTTATGTCTAAACAGGCCTTCAAAGTTATTCCAGATTTACCTATACCACCTATAGAACATAACAAGGATATTTTAGATAGCTCTAAACTTTGATCTACTAACCACCTTCTAGGCGGCGGAGTACCTACAAAGTTTTTTATTGAGTATTGTGAAAACTTATAACCTTTACTGAGGATTTCACTTTTTACTGCATTAGGCCCTTCTTCCTGGTACAAGTCATTATAATCCCCCACTTTACTAGGTATTCTTATCAAGCAAGAGCTAAGTGAAGCACAAATCTCTTTAGCTTTTGCCTGTCCTACGCCATTTTGGTCATGGTCAAAGCAGATTAAGAACTCCGCATTACAAAACTTCCTAATGTTCTCAAGAGCTACTAATCCAAAATTTGCAGAAAACACGCATATTGTTGGAAGGCCCGTACTTTCATAAACACTTAGACAAGTAGCTAAACCTTCCGTAACCGCTATAGTTTTTATATTGGACCAATCGTTCCAACCTATGCCTACTGTATATATTCCAGACTTAACCTCAGAAGAAGAAGCAAAACGCTTAGACTCTGTTGTTATATATTGCAGACTCCTTAATTCTTTTTTTGTGTTTTGTGTAGAATACACCGGACAAAGAAGTGATCCGTTCATTTCTGTCAATCCATAATTATTTTTTAACCCTTTACTTGATAGGTATTCATGCTCATTAACTATTTTAGAACTTTCAAAAATTCTCTCACATTCCTTCGCAACTTCAGTATTCTTTTTCTCCCTTTCTTTCTTGGCCCTTTGCAGATTTATTTCTATTTCTTTATTTAATTCTGTTTGCTGTTCCGGAGAAAGCTCTTTTATAGAATTGCTGTAAAATTTCCATTGTTGATTTGTTCTCCAATTACCATATACAGAAATCCAATGTTCATTATTTTGATGAAAAAAATACCAACCAGATTTTTCTCCGGTAGAAGTTTTATCATTTCTTGATATAGCTGTAGCTTTTACCGGAACTCTTACAATCCCGCCAGAAGTATCAATGCTATCCACTAACAATCCGTCAGCGTTCATCTGTTTTATAAGATCAGATATATCTGCTTTTTGTTGTGTAAGTTTTTTTTCTTTTGATTTTCTCTTTTCAAAGAGCTGTTTGTAATTAGCCACTATCTACTCCATTACTTGCTTTTGCTTTCTCGCAATCAAGATAACAGAGAATTAGTGTTCTAAAAAATTTTTTTCTTTCTTCTCCTTCCCACTTATGAAGCTCGTATGTTTTATTTTTTTTCGCCAACTGTTGATACAATGACTTTACTTCCGCTACTGCATAATCAACACTTTTATAATTTAAGTTAGACTGCCTGGTTATTTCCATTTTGTTTTTCACTCTTGTTTTAATTTCTTCTGTATGGTGTCCGTTATTACAGACACCATAATACTTATCATCTATTTGCAATAAAATTGCTCCAGAAGGTTTCAAACAACAGGCACATAAAGAAGGCCTGTTGTTTTTTATATCAAACAAGATTTAAAAAGGAATTTCTTCGTCAAACTCCTCAGTCTTTGTTTCTACAGGAGCAGGAGCTTCTTCTTTTTTCTCAATTTTTTCTTCTTCAAAAGATCCAAGATTTGAAATATCTATATGTTTTTCTTCCCCGACAACTTTCCAATTTTGTCCTGCAAAATCTTCGTCAAGATCCAATGTAGATTTTTTTTGTCCGTTGCTTTCGTATTCTCTTTTTTTCAAAAGACAAGTAGCACTTTTACCTTGCAACACTTGATTAAACTGCTCTATGCTCTCCGGAAAGTCTTCTGGTTTTACGCCCATAGCCATAAGAATATTTTGCAATTTCATAGTACCACTCAAGGCCGCCTTATGCAGTTTATCTTCTCCAGAATTTTCCTTGTCATAGGCAGTAAAGTATCTTGATTTAAGAGTCTTATTTTCCCAACCTTCTACATGAAACTCTATATCAGTAGCGTCATAAGTTTTACCTGATTTAGATACAAAGTCTGTAATTTCATCTGCTTGGACAAAATTTATCAAGTATCTACCTTCTGGATATTCTACAAAATCAGACATAGAAGCATTTTCTTCTCCCGCCTGTTCTATTAAGTTTTTGAAATTAGTCATATTTACCTCGCTTTTTACTAATGTTCTTCGTTGTTATCAAAAAATTCAAATCTACCGCTTAGAGTTTCAGAAATTTCTGTTTCTAAGTCTTCTATTTCTAGCAGACATTTCATCAATGCCTTATCTAGTAGATCGCTAGATCCAATTTTTTCTTTAATGATTCCTTTTACTCTGTCGAGTATTCGGTCATACCCTTCATAAGAAGGTAATTTACTTCTTTTGTTTGGCTCAACCATTTTGATCTCCGGCCAATGCAGTTTTAAGTTCTTGCTCTAAAGTTTTCCACACCTTACCTTTTTCAACTTTCATTTCTGGGGGTAAGTTATATCTATTTTTTGCAAAATAACTTATACAATCTTCTGTAAAGAAATATCTTTCTTTAGATTGTGTAACTTTTGTTTTGAGAGATCCTTTATCGTCTTGTGTTTTAACTTCTCCAAATTTGTAGTTATAAAACAAAACCATATCTAAATATTCTTTAACTTTTTCTCCAAAGCCGGTCCTAAGTTTAAGCTCGTATTTTTGATAATCTTTTAGTCCTGGTTTTTCTTTTCGGTCTTCTTTGACATGACATATAAAAACCACACGCATTTTTCTTTTATCTCTAATCTGATCTAAAAGGTCAAACACTTGTGTCAATGTTTCTTTTGCTTTTGAATAACCTGTCCCCCATTCAAAATCAGATATAGACTCTTTGCCGTCTTTATCTGATACATATTTTTCAATGAGAGTTTCTAGCCAATCTAAAGAGTCAATCGCTAAAGTTTTTCTGCTTTTGTAATCATCATTATTGATTATTTCTTCTAGGTATTCTACAAACTCTGTAAAACTTTCAATGGGTTCTGTATTCCAAATGTTAGTGTCTGTCTGTGTAATTAGACCTTCTTCCAATGTCAGTATCATTGGATCTGGCATTTCACAAACAGCAGATGTCTTACCGATTGCGGCAGGTCCGTATATAGCCATACGCATAGGTTTTTTACTAGCTCCTTTTCTAATTGCTTTAATTGTCATTTTTTTCTCCTTTTTCTAATGTTACTCTTAATAACTCAAATGAATAATTACGCAGAAACTCAAAAGATTGTTTTAACTGCGTAAGTTGTTCAATCTTTCTTGCTTGTGTAATTTGTTCCGAGTCTTGCTCAAGTTGTGCCAAACCATTGATAGTCCAGGCACAAATCTCAGCTAAAGCTAACTGATTACCTTTGACTGTAATCTCTAGCTCAGCATCTACTAAATTGCTTTTGTAGATATTCTTTTTTACTCCGTCCTGTTCATAAGACAGGTAAGGTTTTTCTTCGCTATCTGTTGTAGATTGCTCTTTTAGTTCGTTGTTTTTTTCGCTCAATGTACTCCTCACTAAGTAGATACTCTTTGTGAGTATCACAATTAAGTTTATGCGGACAAAAGATACAATGCTCTCCGGCCACAAAAACAGGTTCATCTTCAAAACAGGCATCTATTTTTGGTTTTAACCAATCAAACGCCCAATTTACTAAATTTTCAGAAGAAATCTCTGTAGATCTTATTGGTCCGTCTTTGTGCCATGCTCTAGGTTGCACTATAACCATTTCTACTTTTGTTTTTTCTGAATACTTTGATAAAGCCATAAGAGCATAAGCTCTTAGTTGTAAATTATTTTCTACTTCTACCGGATATTTACCATTCTTATAGTCAATAATAATTATTTTGTCTTTTTGTACTATCAAAATATCTGTTGTTCCCCATAAGTCCGGGTGTATTTCATGTCCGTCTAATCTTTCTTCAATATAAAGTTTTGATTTTTTTTCTTCATTTTTTCTTTGCACTACATATTCACAATATGTATTAGACGCTTCAATCATTTCTGCATCTACCTTAACTGTATGACCTTCAAATTCTACTTCTCTGTTTAACCAATACTCTTTGTAATCGACACCTTCAAATCTACCTTGTAATCTCATTTCATTCATTTCGTGTACTACACTACCAATGCGAGAAGCATCACTACTGCTAGAAGGATAACCTTCTGATGCTTTGGGAGATGCAGGGCATTTTGTATATCTATCCAATCCAGACGGAGCAATCTTTGCATGATGTATGACAGGCATCTTTTAATAAGTGATAATTTTTTGACTATCCAAGTAATTCTCAATATCTTGCTCCTCATACTTTACTGCTTTTTGTATTTTATAATAACTAGGTCCTTCTCCAGAAAAACGCCAACGATCAAGTGTTCTCACGCTAACACCAATTCTTTCAGCACATTGTTGCCTGGATAAAAATGTCTTCTGATTGCTAGACACGACTAGATATTATTCCTCATAACCATTATGATATACAGATGTTAAGGAAATGCAAACATTAATTAAATGAGAAAAGACGAAGAAATTACAATTGAAAATATTTATAAGGCCCGTTGGGTATGGTATCACTCGATACTCGCAGGAGAAATTTTTATAACTAATGTCTTATTGATTGCCATTCTTACAAAAATTTAATGTCTAAAGGATCAGATCCTCGTCCAATGAAAGTTGATAAAAAAACTTTTGAAAAAAATTGGGACAAAATATTTAAAAAAAATGTCAAGGAAACCAAAAACTCTAAAAAAACAAGTAGCAGGTAATCACTACAAGAAACTAGGCATAGAGCCAATAGAATATATATTGGCTAACAAGCTGTCTTATTGTTGTGGTAATGCTGTCAAATATATTAGTAGAGATAAGGGCAGTAGGATAGATGATCTTAATAAAGCAATACATTACTTAGAAATGGAAATTGAATTAGTGCATAAAAAAGGAGAAAAACATGAAGACTAAACACAATGGCAAATTAACTAAAGAAACTTTACAAAGACTTCAAATACATATTAATAAGCGTACAAAAGCAGGAGAAAAACATGGAAGAAAAAGATAGGCATATAGCCGATAAAAAATTTAATAAGTTAAAAACTAGATATAGAAACGGATCTAAATACTATTATTTAATTTGGCATAACAAAGGAAAAAAAATAAAAAGAAAAATAGAAGCTCGTTATCCAGATGAAAGTATTACCGAGATACGCAAAAGAGCTATAAAAATTTATTCTCATTACAAAGATATAGAAGAAGGTTTAGTAGAAGATCCAAAAGACGCAACAGAAATTAAGTATGATGTTTTGTTTTCTGAATACATAAAAGACTGTAAGGCAAGAGATGTAAAAGAAACTACAACAAAACAATATCAATCTTTATATCAAAATTATGTAAAAAAGTATCTTGGACCTATCTATGTAAATGAATTAACAAGAAAAGATATTAAAAATGTTTTTGCATTTATTTCTAAAAAAAGTAAATCACAAGCAAATAAATTTCTTAAATTTATAGTAGCTAGTTTAAATTTTGCTATTGATGAAGAATGTTATGGTATAGAAAATAATATAGCCAGAAGTATAAAAGGTAATCCAGAAAAGAAAATTACTACTAGCTATACCGAAAAAGAAAAACTAAAAGTATTTAAAAAACTTAATGAATTAGAAAACTTTGAGCCAGGAAAGATTAGGTCTATATCTTTTATATGGTTGCTCATACTAACAGGAGCTAGAAAAAGCGAGATAGCAAACGCACAAAGGTCTTGGATAAAAGAAAATAAAATTGTAATACCTTTTGACCAGTACAAGACAGGTAAAAAAACCGGCAAGGATAGAATTATTTATTTGTCAGATAATGCTATGAAAATAGTAAATAAAATTATAGAAGTCTATCCTAACGAAAAAACTATAACTGGCATAAAATCTCCGGAAAAAACTTGGGATAGAATTAGAAAAGAATGTGATTGTCCACATTTAAGATTGCATGATTTAAGACACTCATTCGCTACATATTGTTTGTCAGCAGGTTTAGGACATAGGCAAGTAGGAAACTTGTTAGGGCATCAAAGTTTATCTTCTATGCAAAGATACGGAGAAATTAGACAGGAAGTTTCTAAAAATAATGTAGAGTTAGCTAACAAGTTGATCTTGCTTAATTAAATCTAAAGTGTATTTTAAAGTTTCTTTTGAGTCTGCGTTTTTAACTTGATTGTCATTAAAAGTTATTCTGGTTTTTTTTAAGAAAGGTACAAAGATTATATTTTTGTAAGGAAGACAAACTAAAGCGTAAAGATCTATATTGTGTGTACCTTTTGTACCATACCTTCTTGCTTTAGTGTTAGCTCCCCTTCTAATATCCCAACACCAACCGGTCCTATAATGTCTGCCAGTATGTTTAGATATGTATTTCTTTTTTTTGGTTACAGTTTTTACTTGGCATTTATACAAAATATTTTTGTATTCAAAAACTATATCTGCATGAGATCCATGCGGCATAGTTACTAAGTCTGAGCCAATTTGATACAAGAAGGAAGCCGTTAAATGTTCTCCGCATTTACCAATCCTTTCTGTAAGGCAAGACATTACTGTAAATCTTTTATTTTATCTTCGTGTTTTTTGGCCCAAACAGGATCGTAAATTGGACTGTTCTTATCTTTAATAAGTGCATTTAAGGTTGTTTCTCTAGCGAATGTTCTTATTTGACTCATTAGTTTAGTAAGTGCATCTCTCCTAATTCTTGGCGGAACATCATCATTAAATCTTGATGTTAAATTTTCAAAAAGTTCTCTAGCTGTTCTTCCGTTTATATTTTCTAATTTTGAAAGCATATACTCGTATTGTTTTTCATTTAACTCTACGCCGTCTATGTTTCTTTTCATTTGTCCAGGATAATAATTTGCATTATTAAATTCTGCTAACATAGGATCTGGCGGCGTACTGTCAATAGTAATTGGAGTAAAAACTTGACCGCCTTGTTTTCTTCTTAATTTTGGCTCTCCAAATATATTTCTTTTTTTAGGTAAATATTCATTACTAAAGAAAGGCAAATCATCTTTTATTTTATCCATAGCATCTCTAGCATCTCTAATGAAAGGATCTTGATAATCATTTATATTTCTAAGCATGGTAGGTACAAAAGAAGCCGCAAAATTATTGATGTATGCTTCCATTGAAGAAGCGTTGTCTGTTTCTAAAGCATTAACAAAATCAGTTATACCTCTAAAAAAAGTTTTATCTGTTAAGTTTCTTTGCAATGAAAAAAGCATACCTGATGTTAATTGCAATATTGCATCTCCCCATTTGTCATTCAAAAGCTCTCCATTTTCTCCATATAAATCTGGATTTTCAGATATTTCTTTTATTACTCCATGTAAATCAGCATTTATACCAAAAATCATAGCTACTGGTTCAAATCTAAAAAACTCATAAGTTTTTCCGTCTGCTCCAACAAAAGAATAAGGAACATTATCTTGTAGCCATTGACTTCTTTCTCTCCTGTCAGTAGGACCACCGCCAATTATTTTTCCTTGCGAAGCTAATTCATAAGCCAGATAACCTAATCCTAAACCTAAAGCTGATTTAGCTATAAATTCGTCCCTTCTAACGCCACCGGCAAGAAAATCCTGCCTTAATCTTCTGCTAAAAGCATTAAATAAAGGCACTCTTTCTCCATAATATTTAACAATATTTACAGGAGTTCTTACAAATGGCACTATAAATTTTGCTAATTGCATATTTCCATTTAACATTTTTTGAAATGCTCTACCAGAAGCTCCTAAATCTTGAGTAAAAGTTTGATAACGACCTTGCTCTCTGGCAATTTCTTCAAAATTATCTCCTAAAACTTTTCCAGTTGGATTGTTTCTATGTTGTAAAACTAAACTATTTACTTCTGTCATAAAGTCTTTAGGATTTTTTAATCCTTTTTTTGCGGCTATATCAAAAGCTCTGCCGTAAATTTCTTGGTTATAAGACAATTGTTTAAAAAATGTATCTCCTGCTAATAAAGTTCTGCCTGGTAATCTAATTGTATCTCCAATTAAATCAAAACCACCGACTAGCGGTACTTGCTCTGGAATTTTTAAAGGAGTAACAATAGCTTTTTGTCTAGCTAATTCTAATTTTGTATTTGGATCTTTTACCGACTCCGGATCGTAAAATGCTTTTCCAAATGATTTAATAGCATCTCTTAATCCATAAATAGTAGCAAACGCCCTTCCGTTAGACTCTGAAAAAGACAATCTAGGTTTTTTTGAGCCAAATGCTCTACCTACTAATCCTGATACAGATGCAAGATAACTTTCTAAAGGTCTAAAACCTGCCACTATGGCATTACTACCTAAATTTACTGCTTGTGTTGGAATACCAGAAAGCAAAGTGTTAATCCAAAATTCTTGAGTCATGTCTAAAAGACCTGGCGGTCTTACTGAGCTTTGTGCATTAAGAGCTACAGCATTTGGATCTAACTCTGCGGCGTTCATAACCCTTGCTAAAATGTCATCTTTTTCATTTTTTCTAGCATCTACAATATCATCTACAAATTTTCTTGCTTGGACTGCGGTAAGATTTTCAACAGCATATTTGAAAGAATTTAATAATTGTCCTGCGTATGCGGTTTCTCCAACAATTCTTTCTCCTACAGCTCCTAAATCCATTTCTAGTAATTGAAAATTGTAAAGCTCTTGATTGCTTGGCGTAGTTCCTAATTCTACTTTTGCTTTTAATGTTCTAGATAATTCGCTAGTTTGTTTTGCTAAATATTGCAACATCATTCTAGCCGCCATAATTTCTTGCGGAGAAAATTTATAATTTCCAGGAGCATTAACAAATTTATCAATAGTTAATCCAGAAGCTAAAGCGTCTTCTCTTAAAATGCTTCCGTCAGAACCAAACTTCATTTTGTTTCTAGCTCCAACCCAATTATTGTTTCTTATGGCTTGACTTGCTAAAGCATCTACATCTTCTGTTCTTAAATCATATTTAGTTAAATTTATATTAGCTATTTTATCTGGATCTATAGGTCCTTCTGGTATAGGGCCTTCGTCTGATCTAGGTGGTGGTGGAGTTCCAGGCGGAGCATCAGCTCCTTCTCCTAATGGCAATCCCTGATCTCCTCTTAAATTAGGCGGTGTATAGTTTTCAAAAATTTCTTGGTCTAAATCAAGTCTATCATTTAAGTTTTTTTGAGTATTAAGAAGAATTGCGTCTATTTGGTCGTCTAATAATTCATCTGGATCAAAACCTTCTCCTTCTAAAAAGCGTCTTTCTTCATCTATAGATTGTCTTAATTGCTCGTATTCTCGTAGCTTAATAGAGTCTTCTGGTCTATAAGCATCTTCTTCTATTAATCTTTTTATTACATTTTCTGCTGAATTGCTATCATCTCCTTTAAGCAATACTTGTTGTGAGTTATCAAAACTAAGTTCAAATCCTTGTCGTTCAAATCCTTCTGCAAGGTCGTCCCACCATTGAGAATCCATAACTTCATCTTTTTCTTTTTTTTCTCTTACAATTTTTTGAGTTTCTGACTCGTAATCAGGTTTGCTTTTTTTGTAATAAGCTCTATTAGGTCTTCCTCTGCTATCATTAAGTCCTAAAGAGTCCCCTATTTCACTTACTTTTAATTGTGCATAAGTAAAAGGTCTTAGCTGTCTTAAAACTCCTTTAGCAGTAGGTAAAACTTCTGGCATATCTGGTTCTTGAAGTCTATTGTTTAAAGGATCTTCTGGTGTTTTTCCTGCTTTATATTTTTTCCAATCTTTGTCAGCTTTAACTTTAATTTTAGAAATTTCTTCTGCTAAAAATCTGTTTGCTAATCCTCTTTCTTCATTTCCTTCTCCAAAAAGTCGATTGTATCTTTCAAAAAGATTTTTAAATTTTTTGCCATAACCATAAGACTCTGATCTTACTCTGCGTTTTATAAATTTATTAAAAGCAACATCATCATCATTAAATTCTGCTTTTTTTAGATAATTTCCTAATTTTGAATTATTTTCTCCTAAATCTATATTTAAAGATCCGTCTTCTCTATAAATAGGTATATCTAATTTTTGATCTTTTATAACTTCATCTACTGTAGTTTCTATAGGTTTTTCTGGTCTTGCAGGACCTACAAAATCTTCTCCTTCTGGAAGTTTATTTTTTTCTATTCCTTCTGCTATTCTTTGCTCTCTTGCGATTGCTTTATTTCTAGAATATGTAGTTATGGCACTACTAATATATTCAAAAGGAATACCTAATCCAAACCCTTCTATAGACATTTTTAATCTTGCTTCTGCTTCGCTGTCATTAGGATCTGATTGTAAATATTCAGTTATAGGATTTTCTAACATAGGATATTCTTGTACTAAATTAGACAATCTAGGTTCGTAAGGACTAAAAGCTAAATTTTCTGTAACTGCTCCTAAAGTTCCATATCTAGCAACATTAGATCCAAACCTGTCTAAAGTATTTTTTCCAAATCCAGGTGTTAAAAATCTATTTGCAACATTAGAAGCTACTGTAGTTCCTGGACCGGCAACAGTTTTAAAAGGAGCTGTTACTGTGTTTAATCTAGAAAAAGGTACTGCAAATTGAGTTACATCTCTAATAAAAGGACCGCCAAAATATGTAGGTTCTTCTACTTCTGGCAAAGTTGCTCTTGGCACACCAGAGTCTTTTCCTGTGTAACCAAATCTTAAGCCGCTTTCTACTTCTTCTGTATTTGGATTATCTCCATAAATAATTCCATAATCTAAAGCATCAGGTGTTATAAATTTTCCAAAATCTAAAGTTGCTTGAGTTAAATCCCTTCCTGCTCCTACTGCTGTTCTAAAAACATTAGAACCAAAACCAACGCTTTCTTCTGCCGTTTCTGGCACATCTTCTAAATTAGTTTCGGAATTTACTTGTTGATTGTTTGTATTAAGAAAATTAGTAAAATCTTTTCCGGCTTTAAAATCATCTAATAAAGACATTACTAATCATAAGGAGTTTGCAAAGGACCAAAGAAAGGATCTAAATTTTTTCTTAATTGCAAAGATGTATTTTCTCCGTCAGTTAAAAGGTCTTTTTTATCTACAATAATTCCATTTACTGTATCTTTAATTCCTTGAACATTGTTTGCATAATCTTCGTAACTAACTCCCTTAATTAATTCTATTATTTCTTCTGGTTTTGTGTCTGCTACGTATTTATTAGAGTTGTTTATTAATTTTGTTAATTCTGCATTACTTGTTAATTGAATTTCTCTAAATTTATTTACACTCATTTGCCCATTTTGCACATAGTTAAATAATACTTCCGCAGGATTTTCTTTTAACTTATCTTCTCCATACTTTAATAATAAACCTGGATTATTCAAATACAGGTCTTTGTTTCTAATAGTTGTATCAGTTTTTATAATATCTTTAGCATAGTCTATAATCTGATTTTCTTGAGTTTTTTTATCTTCTCTTCCTTGAATAATTGATTGTGTATTTTTTTGATTTAAAAGAGTTGATTGAATTTGTAGTTGTTGTAAAACTTTTTTCATGTCCATTTCATTTGGATCTTTGCCTTGTAAAGCTAAACCAAACTTTCTTAATTTATCAAATCGCTCCTTTCTTTTAGCAAGTTTATTTTCTCTTGCATCAACATCTCCTATAGTTTTTTTAAGATTGTCTGCTACAGCTTCTTTATTTAAATTTTGAAACATTACTGGAGCTGAGTTTGCATTTACATTATTAAGTAATGTACTACCACTAGGTCTAGCAAAAGTATCAGGCGACAACAAAGGATTTATAAACCGATCAGGAGTATTTGTCATAGCCATATCTAGTTTTGTTGCTACTTGTCTTCTTTGATTTTGTGGATCATACATACTTCCTTCTTGTGGCGGTATAAAAGTAGCATTAGTTTGCGAACTAGGATTTGCAAAAGTGTTGCCAAATAAAAAAGTATTTCTCATTTTTGCAGCATCATCTCCTTGTTGAATGTTATTTCTGTGATTTCGAAAAGCTGTCAAAGCGTCTGGAGTAATTCCCATATTGGCAAGAGTAAGCATATCTTTAAATTTAGGATCTATCATTAGGTACCGCCACCGCCGCCGCTTCCACCTAAACCGCCTATTCCTGTTAATAAAGCTCCAATATCTGATAGATCTAATCCTTTAGAGCTACTTGTTCTAGTTCTGCCAATTACACTTGGACTAATTTGACCAGAAGCCGCTTGTAAAATTCCTAATCTTTCTAGCGGTATATTTCTTTCTTCGTCAAATCTAGCTATATCTGCATCTATTAGTTGTTGGTCCAATCCCCTTCTTCTTGTTCCAAAATCATCTGATAAGTTAAGCAAGTTGTATTGATCTGCTAGTAAATTATTTAATAAACCAGATTGTCTATCTAAATTTTGAGCATAAAGATCAGCTCCAATTCTTCTGGATTGATCTATTCTATTTGTATCTGCTTCTAATCTACCCATAGCTTTATCAAAAGAGGATTCTCTTAATCCCGCTACTGTTTTAAGCATTTCTTCGTCTAAGGCCCTAGTGCCTTCTTGTTCAAAAATAGCAGATCTATTTCCGCCAAAAGCTCCGCTATTGATTGCATCATCTTGAATTTTTTGAACACGCATATCTCTTATTCTGTCAAAATCATTAACAACAGTATCTATAAGCGGATTAGTAAATCTGTTTTCGTAAGCAGTCATGTTTCCGTCCAACAAAGAAGCCGGATTGTAAGAAGGAGCATCTAAACCAATCATTTCCATTAAATTAGTTCTTGGATCATAAGCCATAGAAGTACCAAAAAGTCTTCTAGCTTCTGCTTCTGCTTCTATTTCTGCCGGAGTTAATCCTGCTACTCTATTTCCAGAAAATACAGGCATATCAGCTCCTGCGGCTATTTGGCCAATGTCAGAAGCATCTTTATATAAATCTTCTAAATAAGAAGGGACATTTGCGGTATCTGTTTCTTTGCTTTTGCTAAAACTCATAATGTTTTTGTTAAAATAAAATCTCTTTTAAAACCTAAATGTTTTATTTTTCTATGCCAACCTGGTCTGCCACCGCCCATAAGTTTTGAACAACCTATAGCTCTAGCAAAAACCTCTATCTGTTCTATTATACCTTCTATTTCGTCATATTTACCACCTGCAAAAAGCAAGTTATATACTCTTTCTTGCGGTAAATTTACTAATTCAGTAATCATGGCAGAGTTTTTTCCAGGCCATAAATGAAAAAATCCATGTCTTATCTTATCTTCTATATCGTCTATAGTATAAGATTGTTGATATTTTACAGCAGGTTCTATAATTGGTTTACAATGATCCCAATAAACTTCCCATTCTTCTTTTTTAATCTCCTTTTCCATACTCCACTAAACTAACAAAAACATTAATATTTGCATGGCTAACTTGTATTTTTAATGATTGTGCTGATTTTAAAACAAGATCTCTACTTAACAATTCAACAGTACCATTTGCCGATATATTTTTTTGTTTAAATAAAAAATGATTAGCAGATCCGGTAGTTACCACAAGATCTACAGTAGTTGCTTGGCCATTATCATCTCCTACTAAAATAGACTCTATAACAGAAAAATCAAATTCAGTAGTACCTGGAGCTGTATATATTGTTTCAAATGTTCCTGTGTTAGAAACATCTAATTTTGCATTTGTTACATTTTGTATGTATTGATTTTTACTAGCAGGTTGTATCATCTTCGACCTCTAGCTTTTACATCTAGTCTAATTTTTCCTACTTGAAAATCTTGAGTTACATCTCCTTCTATTTTCATTTGGACTTGTCTAGCTGAAAATCTAGCATCTGTATAACCACTAGCATTAAAGTTAAAACTACCAAAATCAGTTTCAGCTCCTAATGGATTGAAACGACCTGTAAAACTTAATGTTATTGCCGGTAAATTTGTAGTTTCTTCATCTGATAATATTTGATTTATTTGAGCTACTTTATCCCCAGATGCTATTTCTAAAGGACCTGTCTTGCAAAAAGGTTTTCTTGAACCTAATCCTGGAGAGTTAAGTAATGGTCTTTTATCATGTTCGTAAATAAATCCATTACTATCTGTAGCCAAAGGATTTTTAAATACACCTTGATCTATCCAAGATCCTCTATCTAGCTCTCCTATACTCCAAACATTATCTAAATAATTCCAAATAATATATCTATTTGGAGATAATTGAGTTACTTCGCCAACAGGAAAAAACCACCAGATCTCGCTAAAATCTATATTGTGAGCTCCAAAAGTAGCTTGTTGGGTATTAGTTTGTATATTGTCAAAAATAAAATCATGAACATCTGATTTTAACTCTCTAAGTTGGCCATTGTATGTAAAAAATGAATTTTCACTTATCCAAGATAAAAAACCACCAGAAGAAATTATTGATCTAGGACTTATTGCTTTACAGTTAATACCTGCATCTTCAATACCATAAACAAAAGGACTTCCAACATAATAAAGTTTATTTATGCCTATATCTGTAAAAATAATTATGTCCTTACCAAATCTGTAAGCAAAATTTGCTTTACCACCAGAAGCTAGTTGTAAATTACCTGCTGTATTTCTAGCAGAAGCGGTCCAAGTAGTATTATCTTCTCTATCTGACCAAGCTATTCTTCTAGGATCTCCTAAAGATCCCAAAGCTATTAAATGTCTTTCGTTACTTACTACAAGGCCCTGACAACCTGTAGGAGAGTTAGGTATTTGTGTTGCTATAGTATCTGGAACACCGGTATTAGAATTAGGTCGCCATTGATATAACTTTCCGTCTGACGGAAAACAAAAAACTAAATGTTCTCCATAATTATCAAAAGAAAAACTTTTAGTATCAAATTGTATTTGTGATTGACTTCTTGCATCTCCCCAATCTTCTACTCCATAATGATAAGCTCCATAACCAACAGAAGTAATTACATCATCAGCTACAAAACCTGCCGGAGTTATGTCGTACCAAGTATCTTCATAAAAAACATTAACACCTGCCCTAGTTCCTACGGCTAAAATTTCTTCTCCATTGTTTGCATTATAAGAATACATACCTATTGGCACACTAGGAATTATTATTCTAAAAGCCGAAGAAGTTGCAGAAGAAGTAGCAGATGTAGAAGTTGTAAAAGTAAAAGTTGTAGTGCTTGGAACAGAAGCTATAGAAAAAGTTTGAGCATTAAGTTCTGTTCCAGGTATTCCTCCGGTAGCTGTATAGTTTTCTATAACAAAAGAAGTTCCTACTGCTAATCCATGTGCGACAGAAGTTGTCGCTGTTATAGTATTGCTTCCGCTAGTAGTAGTTATAGTTGTAGAAAAAAAAGTTCCTAAAGGATTATTTCTAAATTTGGTCCAACCGCCAAGCGGTTTTAAATAGCCATTTTCAAAGCGGACAAGATCTCCGTCCACAAATCTATTTTTATTTGCGTAATCAGTTCCGTTTTTAACTATTCCGGCGGGTGGAGTTACTTCTACTAAAGCCATAAATTAACATTAAGATATTCTTTTCCACATTTTTACAACAATAGAAGGTTGTCTAGCGTCTAAAGTCATAGCTTGTTGTGATTGCAATGTTCCAGAGCTATTAAATACTGATGCTGATGTTGCAGGTGGACTATCAGAAGATCCAGAAATTCCGTCTGTATCACACCACCTATTTATGCTGTTTGTTTGGCCAACATATCCATAAGCTAAATTATAATTTTGACAGTCAGAGTTTGGTACTCCGTGTTTGTGTGGCGGTAAATTATTAACATTAATAGTTTTGCTATAAGTTTCTTGGCCTGTGGTAGATCCTAATACTCCGTATGTGCCTGATGTATTATGACCTACTAAAACTCTACCTTGCCCAAATGCTTCCCAAGTTCCTATGCCTAAATAAGTTGCAGGATTGTTAGAGTTAGTTGCATTTATATAAATAGATCCTACCGGATAAATTAAATCAAAAATATTTGTTCCGCTTTTTTGTATAGTTCCTAGCGTATTAAGATTTCCGGTAATTCCAACGCTACTAAAATTTCCTGTAGAAGCAGAATTAGCTCCAACAGGTGTTCCGTCTATAGCTCCGCCATTTATATCTACAGTAGGCAAAGTGGCAGTTCCAGAAACAGTAAGACTGTTTAGAGTAGCTAAACCATTAGTTCCTAAAGTAGTAAAAGATCCTGGAGCCGGTGTACTAGCTCCAATAGTAGTGTTATCAATAGTTCCGCCTTCACAATCAATAGTTCCGTCAATATCCAAAGTTCCGGCTACTTTTAAAGTTTTTCCTGTGCCTACATTCAAACCTACAGAAGTTCCTGCTCCTGCTGAGTTAAAAATAGCATCTACAGCGTCTAAATTTGCATTGATCTTGCCACCCCAAGTATTCGTACTTGCTCCTACTTCTGGCTTGGTTAAATTTAATATATTGGTAAATGTGTCTGCCATAGGTTAAATTATATCTTAGTTATGGAATTTTTTTTTAAATTCTTTTCTTAACAGTATTTCTTGTTCTAGTTTTTTATAGAATTTTTCGTCAATTTTTTTTGTATCTAGTTTTATAGCCATTCGCTTTCTTCTGTAGGATAACGAACATATCCTTTGACCTGTTTTATTTCTAAAGTATTTTTGTCATACACCAAACCATAAATCCAAACAAAATCATCTTCTCTGCTTTCTGGCATAGGAAACTGTAAATTTTGTTCTTTGCAAAATTCTTTCATAATTTCTTTTGTAGTTACAAAAAAAACATCATATTCATCTGCTTCTGTTCCGTCTTCATTAAATATTTTTGCAAAAAAATGACTTTTAGAAGCGTAATAAGGAACAGGCGGTCTAGGAATAAAAGTATCTGGGTGTTCTTGATAATTACTTGTATATTCGTCGTCTTGAATAACCACTTTTAATTGTTTTTTTCCAGATACAGTATTGTATTTTATGGCGTGCCAACCATTATATGTGTAGCCAACATCAGGAACATTAAACGCATTTAATGTTTCTTCTGGCATTTCTATAAAAACATTGTACCAACTATAAGTTTTTTCATTCGTATAAGGCGGTCTTAGGGGAGCGTCTTCGTGAGCTGTGTAGGTCCCAATAATATTAAATCTATTTTGTTTCCAATCTTGATCTTTTCCAAAAACTTTTTCTACTTCTTCTATAAGCGGTTTAGCTTGATGTAAGCCAATGTTGTAATCCGTTCTAACTAATTTTTTATTTACATAAACTTCATCATAAGTATTAGGATTTTTAGGAACGGCCATATTTTTCTTAATATTATAATCATCTAATTCTGGATCAGGCGGAACCAAAGTAGAGTTATTTAAGAAGTTTTTATAAACTTCTACTTCCCAATTTTTTTGATAATAAATAACTGCATCTGTGTCTATATAACATTTATCATTTTCTTTAGTTAAAGCCAAAGCACTATCTGTTTTATTCCATTCAAATCTTACATCTTCTTTGCTTACCGGATCAGTAACCCACATAGATAATCTTTGAAAAGGTTTATTATCTTCATCAACATCATTATTAATTGCTACATCTACAGAATAATCTTTTCTAGTTTGTCCTTGAACCTTAACAAATTGTTCTAGTTCTATCTTACTCATTACTGTCCTATAAAAGTTATAGTAGTGCTTGAGCTAGGAGCAGACATAGGAGATATTGCTCCTGTTGTATTGTTAGGTACAGTTTGCGTTCCTAAGCTCCAATTCCATTGTTCAAAAAGAGATATCTCGGAATAAGTCGCATCACTTCTGTTGTAAGTAGAGCTATTAACTTTGACTTTTAAAAAAGCGGCGTTTGTATTTGCACATCCGTCAGCACATTGTAAAATCATTATAGTTGAAGCAGGTTGAGCTACAGACGAGCTTCCATTAACAGCAAAAGCATATATAGTTTTGTTGTTTAAATAGTCTGCATCTTGATAGTCATTCATAGAGCCATAAGTCTGAGTAGCTCCGGGTCTTGTACCATTTACACTATTATATCCCCTATATCTTTCTGTATTAGCGGCTACATAATCACTTCCTGCTGTGCTTACAGTAGTTTGTCCTGTGGACATAGTTATAATCCATTTGGCTTTTTTGCCATACCAAGCATTTAATCCTCTTGCAGTATTAGCAGAAAAATCCCCTATATCTCGTATGTCTGCATCATTCATTGTACAAGTCGCTCCAGAAGATCCCCCTGCTTCAACATGAAGCTGATTTAAACTTATTGTTCCAGATCCTGGTAAAGCCATTATTTACCTTCTAATTCTTTTACTCTAGCTGATAGCTCTTTAACTGCTTCTATTAAAACCGAAGTAATTTTTCCATAATCTACAGACTTAGTACCCATTTCATCATTTGCTGTATTAACAATCTGCGGCAAAATTTCTTCTACTTCTTGTGCTATAACTCCAATATTTTCTTTATCTTTTTCTGTGTCTTTTCTTTTGTATGTAACTCCTCTAAGTTTTTCAACAATCTCTAAACCGCCTTCTATAGTTTTAATATCATGTTTAAGTCTTACATCTGAAAAAGCTGTAACATTTCCTGCAGCAGTAATGCCACTAGAAGCTATAGTAAAAGCTATAGTTTGACTACCGCCTGAGCTTGTTTTAAAAGTAAAATTTGTATTACTCGCTGCTGTAGCAGAAAAAGCCGGACTTGTGCCACTTACACCACCGCTTACAACCATAAATAAAGGGCCACCATTATCATAAAATTCAGTTTGATTGCCTTCTAGTCTTACAGCAGAATGTCCTTTTAATCTTAAATACTTACCAGCGTTATTTCCAGGATCGTTAATAGCTATCGTTGCTACTTG
>Ga0181395_1000064_pt1 | contig 36238 bp, 30 predicted proteins | sample 18SPOviralmetaG_FD_130124 | JGI IMG/M metagenome (GOLD analysis project Ga0181395, IMG submission 130124) | Marine viral communities from the oligotrophic San Pedro Time Series (SPOT) site, San Pedro Channel, CA, USA - 18 SPOT_SRF_2010-12-16 | ecosystem: Environmental > Aquatic > Marine > Strait...
CTGGTGGAGCAGAACCTAGTGCTTCACAAGTTGGAGTTAGAATTACTGGTACTCAAGGTCAAGCTTTTTGGAATAGTGCTAACTCAGGAACTACTGGTTATAACCATTTTAATTTTTATAATGGTAATGGAGCAGTGGGTTCTATTGTAACAAATGGTTCTGCAACTGCGTTTAACACTTCTTCAGATTATAGATTAAAAGAAGATTTAAAAGATTTTGACGGACTTGATAAAGTTTCTAAAATACCAGTTTATGATTTTAAATGGAAAGTAGATGATTCTAGATCATATGGAGTATTAGCACACGAATTAGAAGAAGTTATACCTAATGCGGTTTCAGGAGAAAAAGATGCAGATGAAATGCAGGGTGTAGATTACAGTAAAGTAGTACCGTTACTGATTAAATCAATACAAGAACTTGAAGCTAGAGTAAAAACGCTAGAAAACAAGTAAATATATATAAGTAATTAATAATCAATAAATAAAATTAAATTATGAGTGAAGAAACATGGAGTGCTGACGAATTAGCACAACAAAAATTAGCTACTATGGATTCTGTAGCAATCGTTGAAAGAGTTAGGGCTGTTGAAGAAGCAGATAGAACTGAAGATCAAGTAGGTGAATTAGTTAGAAACGAAAGACACATACAGCTTAAAATGGCTATTACACAATTTGTATCTGGTTTATCAGTAGATGAAAAAGCTAAAATAGATGCTTTAAAATTATAAGCTATGTGGAATTTAACTAAACAATACTGGAAAGATATGTGGAAAGCTCTATGGAGTAAAACCACTGTTGATGAAAAAGCTATTGCAACCATTAAAGAAGTTAAAAAAAGAGCTAAGCTAACTACTCAAGAATTACAAGACGTAGTTAAAGCTTTTAAAGAAGTTGGTAACCAAATAGGTGATATTGACAACGCTTTAAAAGGTGAAGATCGTAAAGGTAGAAAAACTAAAAAATAATGAACGTGTTTAAAGATAAAGAATTAAGAGGGTATATAGGTGCTGCTACAGTATTTTTACTTGTAATGGGACTTTTGCTATTTTTAGCATTTTTTGAAATACCAGATACAAACAACGATATATTTAAAGTAATTGTAGGTATGTTAGTTGGTTCACTTTCTGTTGTTATCTATACTTTTATAGGTAAAAATCCAGAAGAGGTAGAAGCATTAAAAGCTAAGAACGATGCCTTAGAAGATAAAGTATCTGGCATGGTTGTTGAAAAAGATAAACTTGAGAAACTATTAAGAGATATTCAAACTGATGTGATAGATAAATTATCTATAACAGGTGAAAAATTCAAGTTTCAAAATAACAACAAAAATGTCAAGTAAAAAGAAATTTAAAGATACCACTGTTGGACAATTATTGTTTGGTGCGGCTTCTGTAATAAATCCTACATTAGGTAATGTGTTACAAGGTGTTACATCACCTAAAGAAGCTATTGAAGCTATTACTAAATCAGATGCACCTGCAGATGACAAAGTAAAGTTACAGCAAATGATATATGAGCAACAAAATAAAGAAATACAAGCTATAACATCAAGATGGGAAGCAGACTCAATGTCTGACTCATGGATGTCGAAAAACGTACGTCCACTAGTATTAGTGTGGTGTATTGTTATATTTTCTTTAGCTGGTATCTTAGATAGTGTAGAAAGTATACCGTTCCAAATAAATAATACATGGAATGATACTTTTGAAAAAGTTATGATGGCAGTCGTTTTAGCCTACTTTGGAGGACGAAGTGGTGAAAAGGCAGCTAGTATATTTAAAAAATAATTAAGTTTAATTAAACCAAAAATCCAAAATTATGAGTAAAAAAGAAATGAAAATTAGTGAAGAGCAATTGAAAAAAATTCAAGCTCAAGTAAAAGTTAGATCACAATTAGTGAATGACATTGGTGCTGTAGAAGCACAGAAACACGAACTATTACATGCTTTAAATAATGTAATGGAGAAAACTAAAGAAACTGCTGACGAGTTAGAAAAAGAATACGGTAAGATTAATATTAATCTTGAAGATGGTTCTTACGAAGTTGTTGAAGTAGAAGAAGAAAAAGAAGAAGTAGAAGAAAAATAAAATCAATTCCTATGGCTAAGTTAATTAGAAAAATAAGCATAGGAACTGACTATAAAAATGAAGCAATGCACTACTCCGTAGGTCAACAGGTCTACGGAGGACATTGTATATCTAATATATTATTTGATCAAAAAGATAACTCATATAATATATATATTGAAAAAGAAAGTGAAACCATACCTTGGAAAAAATTTAATTCTAACATGGCTATTTCAATCGAATATAATTTAGAATACTAATGCAAAGTTTATTTAGCTTTATAGTAGAACCAAAAAACGGTAGATACGATAACGAGGTAGATATTGATGGTAAAAAACTTATTATTAATACTACGATGGACGATCATAAGTACGTTAATAGAGTAGGTGTTGTAAAATCAATACCAAAAATAGGTAAAACAAATATAAAAATAGGTGATGAAGTAATTGTACACCATAATGTTTTTAGAAGGTTTTATGACGTAAGAGGTATTGAAAAAAACAGTTCATCATATTTCAAAGAAGATTTATATTTTTGTTTTTATGATCAAATATTTTTATATAAACAAGATAATGAGTGGAAGGCACCATTTGATTTTTGTTTTGTTAAACCTATAGTTGAAAATAAAAAACAACTTGTAACTGTTCAAAAAGAACGTCCTCGTGTTGGTATACTAAAATATGGTAATAGTTCCTTAAATGCTTTTAAAGTGAACGAGGGGAGCCTTGTTGGGTTCAGCCCAAGCAGCGAGTATGAATTTGTTATAGATAATGACAGATTATACCGTATGCGAACTAATGATATTACAATTAAATATGAATACAAAGGAGACGAAGTTGAATATAATCCAAGCTGGGCAAGTGGCTGTGGACGAACTTATTAAAGTTGCTAAAGAACCTATTGTAGACTCAGAAGATGACATCAGTGCTGACAGATTAAAAAACGCAGCTGCTACAAAAAAACTAGCAATATTTGATGCTTTTGAAATACTTAAACGTATACAAGAAGAAGAAGATATGTTAAACGAAAAACCTAAAGAAGTTAAAAAAGAAAAAACTTTTAAAGGTTTTGCAGAAGGAAGGTCTAAATAATGTACGAGCAAGATTTAATAAAAGTACTTACTGATTATGTTAAACCTAAAGTTTTAGCTAAAAAAAATAGGTATAAAAAATGGGAGTACGGTTATAATAAAGAACACGACTTTGTAGTTATAAGTAGAACAGGTGAAATAGGTGAGGTGTATGAAATACAAAATTTAAAAATAGCTTTACCTAAACAAAAAAATATTTATAAGTTTGAAGATAATAAATGGAGTAAGTTTGATTATCCAAAAGCTTTATCAAGAATTAAAACAGTTTTTGATTTTAAACAATATCCAGAAGAATTTAAAGAAGAGTGGTATGATTACATCGATAATGAGTTTACCCGTAGGGAGGAAGGTTTTTGGTTTTATAACAAAGATATTCCTACTTACATTACTGGTACTCATTACATGTACTTGCAGTGGTCCAAGATTGATGTTGGGGCACCAAACTTTAGGGAGTCAAATAGATTATTCTTTATTTTCTGGGAAGCTTGTAAGGCAGATTCACGATCCTTTGGGATGTGTTACCTTAAGAACAGGCGTTCCGGGTTTTCTTTCATGGCAAGCGGAGAGGTTGTCAACTTGGCAACCATATCAAGTGACAGTAGGTATGGTATATTATCCAAGTCCGGACCTGACGCGAAGAGTATGTTCACCGATAAGGTGGTACCCATATCCGTCAATTACCCATTCTTTTTCAAACCGACCCAGGACGGAATGGACCGTCCAAAAACCGAACTTGCCTACCGTGTCCCCGCAAGTAAGTTCACCCGTCGTAAACTTACCTCCACCTCCTCCGCCTCCTCCGCCTCGGCCGATGAAGCATTACAGGATCTCAAGGGACTTGACACGACCATCGATTGGAAGAACACCGGTGATAACTCCTACGATGGGGAGAAACTCAAACTCCTCGTACATGATGAGTCGGGGAAGTGGGAAAGGCCCAACAACATCCTCAACAACTGGAGGGTCACGAAAACCACACTAAGGTTAGGTAGTAAAATAATAGGTAAGTGCATGATGGGATCAACATCTAACGCGCTTAACAAAGGTGGTGATAACTTTAAAAAACTGTATTATGACTCAGATGTTAGAAAAAGAAACGCCAATGGACAGACTCGCTCAGGACTATATAGTTTGTTCATACCTATGGAATGGAACTACGAAGGATACATTGATTCTCATGGATTACCTGTATTCGAAAATCCAGGAAAGAAAATTATTGGACCTTATGGAGATGAAATTACAGATGGAGTAATAGATTATTGGAATAATGAAGTTGAAGGTTTAAAGTCTGATCAAGATGCTTTAAATGAATATTACAGACAGTTTCCTCGCACAGAGCAACATGCTTTTAGAGATGAAACAAAACAAAGTTTATTTAATCTAACTAAAATCTACCAACAAATAGATTACAACGAAGAAGTTAAAATGTCTGGCCTTGTAACAAAAGGTAGTTTTCAGTGGAAAAGTGGTATAAAAGATACTGCTGTAGAATTTATGCCAAGCAATAACGGTAGGTTTAAAATTAGTTGGGTGCCTGAAATTAGTTTACAAAACAGGGTAATAACTAAAAATGGTATTAAGTATCCTGGTAACGAACACGTAGGAGCATTTGGATGTGACTCTTATGACATATCAGGAACAGTAGATAGATTAGGTTCTAATGGTGCTTTGCACGGTGTTACTAAGTTTAGCATGGAAAACGCGCCACCTAATAGAGTTTTTTTAGAATACGTAGCTAGACCACAAACAGCTGAGATATTTTTTGAAGATGTTTTAATGGCTTTAGTTTTTTATGGTATGCCAATACTATGTGAAAATAATAAACCTAGATTATTGTATTACTTAAAACGTAGAGGTTACAGAGGATATTCTATGAACAGACCTGATAAAGTTTACAATAAACTATCAGTTACAGAAAAAGAAATAGGTGGTATACCTAATTCAAGTGAAGATATTAAGCAAGCACATGCTGCTGCTATAGAAAGTTATATTGAAAATTACGTAGGACAATTGAGTGATAGTTACGGTGATATGTATTTTCAAAGAACGTTAGAAGACTGGGCTAAATTTGATATAAACAATAGAACTAAATTTGATGCGTCAATAAGTTCTGGTTTAGCTTTAATGGCTTGTAATAAAAACCTATATAAACCAACTCAAGAAAGAAAAATAAAATCAATAGATCTTGGTATTAAAAGATACGATAATAAAGGTGTAAGATCACAAATAATATAAAGATGATTAAAAAAGGTATCAAAACCTATTTCCCTAGTCAAGCTGTTAGCGATGTGGAGAAGATGAGTTTAGAATATGGCTCTAGAGTAGGTTCTGCTATAGAGCACGAGTGGTTTAATAAAAATGACAACTCTAATAGATATAATACATACAAACAATCTTTTCACTCATTGAGACTATATTCAAGAGGTGAGCAGTCAATTAAAAAATATAAAGATGAATTATCTATTAATGGTGATTTGTCATATCTTAATTTAGACTGGAAACCAGTTCCAATTATACCAAAGTTTGTAGATATAGTTGTTAACGGTATGGCTGATAGATCTTATGATATTAAAGCATACTCACAAGATCCAGCTGCTATTAAAGAAAGAACTGATTACGTTAGTAATATAGTTTCAGACATGCAAGCAAAAGGTTTTAATGATCAAGTAGCTAGTCAGTTTGGTATTGATATGTATAAAACAGATCAAACAAAACTACCTGAAACTAGTGAAGAGCTAGAGTTGCACATGCAACTTGATTATAAGCAAAGCATTGAAATAGCAGAAGAAGAAGCTATAAATAGTATTTTTGATAAAAACAAATACGAGTATTTATCTAAAAGAGTAAATAATGATTTAGTTGTATTAGGTATTGGTGCTGTTAAAAACTCTTTTAATAAATCAGAAGGTATTAAAATTGATTATGTAGATCCAGCTAATTTAGTTTATTCTTATACTGACTCACCTTATTTTGATGATATATATTATGTTGGTGAAGTAAAACAAGTGTATGCTAATGAGCTTAAAAAAGAGTTTCCTGAAATAACAGATGAAGAATTAGAGCAATATATAACTAGTAGCAGCTCTTACTCAAATAAAACTAGTTATAATAAAAAGAACGATGAAAACAACTCTATAAGTATTTTATATTTTGAATACAAAACTTATATGAGTGAAGTATATAAGGTTAAGAAAACTTCTACAGGTGGTAGTAGAGCTATAAAAAAAGATAGTAGCTTTAATCCACCTAAAAATGAAGACTTTGAAAAAGTTGAAAGAGTAATAGAAGTTGTATATGAAGGAGCTAAAATATTAGGTAGTGGCTATGATAAAATTCTTAAATGGGAATTAAAAAAGAACATGATAAGACCTAAGGCAGATACAACAAAAGCTGTTATGAGCTATAGTATATGTGCTCCTAAAATGTATGAAGGTAGAATAGAATCATTAGTAGGACGAATAACTGGTTTTGCAGATATGATACAAATAACTCATTTAAAGCTTCAACAAGTGATGTCTAAAATGGTGCCAGATGGTGTTTATTTAGATGCAGATGCTTTAGCTGAGATAGATCTTGGTAATGGTACTAATTATAATCCTGCGGAAGCATTAAATATGTTCTTCCAAACAGGTTCTGTTATAGGTAGATCAATGACGCAAGATGGTGATATGAATAGAGGTAATAGACCTATTCAAGAATTAAATACTAGTTCTAAAGGTGGTAAGATACAAAGTTTAATACAAACTTATAATTACTATTTACAAATGATGCGTGATGTAACTGGTTTAAATGAAGCTAGAGATGGTAGTATGCCAGATAAAAACGCATTAGTTGGTATACAAAAGTTAGCAGCTGCTAATAGTAACACAGCTACAAGACATTTATTACAGTCTAGTTTGTATATAACTTTATCTACTGCAGAGTGTATAGCAATGAGAATATCAGACGTTATAGAATATTCACCTACAAGGGAATCATTTATAAAATCATTAGGTAAATTTAATGTTGGTACATTAGAAGAAATGGCTAGCTTACACTTACATGATTTTGGTATATTCTTAGAGCTAGCGCCTGATGAAGAAGAAAAGCAAAGACTAGAGAATAATATACAAATGGCTTTACAGCAAAACAGTATAAATTTAGAAGACGCTATTGATGTTAGAGAAGTTAGAAATATAAAACTAGCTAATCAATTACTTAAAATAAGAAGAAAAAAGAAACAAGTTTTAGATCAACAAATAGCTCAACAAAATATACAAGCTCAAGCACAAGCTAACGCTGCTGCTTCTGAAAGAGCTGCCGCTGCTGAAATGCAAAAACAACAAGCATTAGCGCAAACTGAATCTCAGATGCTACAAGTTAAATCACAACTTGAAATGCAAAAACTTGAAAGAGAAGCTCAACTTAAAAAAGAGCTTATGGAAATAGAGTTTAACATGAACTTACAGTTAAGACAAGCTGAGTCAAATGTTTTAAAAGAAAGAGAAAGACAAAAAGAAGATCGTAAAGACGAAAGAACTAAGATACAAGCAACTCAACAAAGCGAGTTAATTGATCAAAGAAAAAAAGATAAAGCTCCTAAAAACTTTGAATCTGCTGGATTTGATAATTTAGAAGGTTTTGGCCTAGAACAATTTGAACCTAGGTAATTTACTAATTATATAATATTTTATTATGGCAAACGCTGAAAAACAAGAAGAAGTTCTTCAAGAAGTTAAAACAGAACAAGTAGCTGTTGAACAAAACGTTGAGGAACAAAAACAAGAGGCGCCTAAAGTTCAACACAGAGTTGTTGAAGAAGGCGGAGATTTTAAGATTAAATTAAAAAAGAAAAATGAGCCCGTTCAAGAGCAAAGCACAGATGAGGTTTCTGTACGCGACGAATCCGACGCTGGCAAAGAAGTTTCTGAAGAAAACAAAAAAGAGCAAGCTGAAAAGCCTGCCGAAGAAGCTAAAGAAAAAGAAGAGGTAATACTTGAAGAAGTTTCACAAGAACAATTAGCTGAAGAAGAAAAGCAACAAGAAAATTTAGTTGTAGAGGAACCTACTCCTGAAGTTAAACAAGAACCACAAGTTGTAGTTCCAGAAAACTTACAAGATTTAGTTAAGTTTATGGAAGATACAGGTGGTAGTTTACAAGATTACGCTAGATTAAACGCTGATTATTCAGATATAGATGACAGTGCTCTATTAATGGAGTACTATAAAAATACTAAACCACATCTAAATATGGAAGAATTAAACTTCTTAATTGAAGACAACTTTCAGTTTGATGAGGAAATTGATGAGCCAAGAGATATAAAAAAGAAAAAATTGGCTTTCAAAGAAGAAATTGTAAAAGCTCGAAAGCACCTTACTGGCCTGAAGGATCAGTATTACAAAGAAGTCAAGTTGGGTTCTAAGTTGACCAGCGAGCAGAAAGAGGCAGTAGACTTTTACGATAAATACAAACAAGAACAAACTACTAATAGTGAGATTCAAAAACAACAGCTAGAGCGTTTTCAGAAATCTACTGATAATGTTTTTAACAATAACTTCAAAGGTTTTGATTTTAATGTTGGAGATAAGACTTATAGATATAATGTGAACAATGTTCAAGATGTTAAAGGTTATCAAAGCGACATAAGCAATTTCGTAAGAGAGTTTCTTGACGATAATAATATGATGCAAGATGCAAAAGGATACCACAAAGCTTTATACGCTGGTAAAAATATCGACAGAATTGTTAAACATTTCTACGATCAAGGTAAAGCAGATGCAATAAAAGAGAGTAGTATTAGTGCTAAAAACATTGATATGTCTCCTAGAAAAACAGCTGCACCTTCTATTGATGCTGGTGGTTTAAAGTTTAAAGTATTAGATGGTGATAATAGTTCTGGTTTGAAATTTAAAATTAGAAATAAATAACAACTTAAAATTAAAACAAAATGGGATTTAATACGTCTTTAGGATTAGCGGGTTCATACTCTCTATCTCCTATGCCTTCTCCTACTGTAAGTGATCAAAATTATATTGATTTTACATCATCAACTACAGCTGGTTGGGCGCAACAATATCTACCAGAATTGTACGAACAAGAAATCGAAAGATACGGAAATCGTTCAATTAGTGGATTTTTACAAATGGTAGGGGCTGAAATGCCTATGAGTTCTGATCAAGTAATTTGGTCTGAGCAAAACAGATTACATATTGCTTATAGAAATGATGACGTTACTGCTAACTCAACTGTAGTTGTTACTACTGCTGCTTCTGGTCTTTGTACCTTAGGAAGTGCTTTAAGTAACTCTATGAGAGTAGGTAACACAGCGTTGATTACTGATGCTGCAACTGGACTTAAAACACTTAAGTGCTACGTTTCTGCTGTAAGTAGTCAAACTTTTACACTTAAACCTTATACTCAAGATGAACTTAACTCTGGTGAAGTTACTTTTGCTGATGCTGATAAAGTAAACATATTCGTTTACGGTTCTGAATTTGCTAAAGGTTCTGCTTCTATGTCAGGTGAGCTTAAGCCTCAATTTACTCAGTATAACAACAGACCTTTAATTATTAAAGATCACTTTAAGATTGATGGTTCTGATACTGCTCAAATTGGTTGGGTTGAAACTACTGATGAAAGTGGTGCTTCAGGATATTCTTGGTACTTAAAATCTGCTGGTGAAACTAGAATGAGATTTGAAGATTACCTAGAGTCTATGATGATTGAAGCTGAGCTTACTGAAGCTTCTTCTGGTGTTGCTGACCACGTTAGTAACGTTAATGGTTCTGAAGGTTTATTTGCTGCTGTAACTTCAAGAGGAAATATCTTTGAAGATCTAGCTTCTTTAGCTGACTTCGATTTAGTTCTTAAAAATCTTGATAAGCAAGGAGCAATTGAAGAAAACATGCTTTACGTAAATAGATCATTAGCTCTTACAATCGATGATATGGTTGCTGGGTTAAATGCTAATTACCAAGGTGGTGCTTCTTTTGGAGTATTTTCTAACAGTGCTGATATGGCGCTTAATTTAGGTTTCTCTGGATTTAGAAGAGGTTCTTATGACTTCTATAAGTCTGACTGGAAATACCTAAATGATGCTGCTGGTAGAGGCGGTTTTGGAGATATCTCTGGAATTTTAGTTCCTGCTGGTACTTCTAGTGTTTATGACCAATCAATGGGTAAAAACATTAAAAGACCTTTCTTACATGTAAGATATAGAGCTTCACAAACTGATGACAGAAGAATGAAATCTTGGGTTACTGGTTCTGTTGGATCTGCTTCTTATATTGGAGATGACATCATGGAAGTACACTATTTATCTGAAAGATGTTTAGTAGTACAAGGTGCTAATAACTTTGTTCTATTAAAAGAATCATAATTAATAACCTTTAAAAACTAAACAAAATGGATAAATATTTATTTTTTACAGATGGAGACACTATCGATGCTGCCGCTGACATGGCTTGTTATCCTCTAAGTTCTTTTTTAGGATTTAGTGTTGATGCAAGTGATGCTGTTTCAGTAGCAATGAAGTTTGTGTCTGCTGTTACAGGACCTGGCGCGACAACTGAAATTGATACAGTTAGCTTGGTAATTACATCTGCAAAACATAAGAAAGTTATCGAATCAATTACTAAAGCTATTAACGCTGCAAGTTTTGATGACAATAGCGGTCTTATCGTTGTTTGTGACGCTTTGAATTCAGTATTTGCTGATTCAGATATCACAGGATGTGCAATAACACACGACTCATAAGTCAATCAATAATTAAAGGAATAGGCGCTTCGGCGCCTAGCCCTTTATTTTTTAACTATTTAATTATATTATATTATGGAAACGAAAGTTCAAAAGCCTAAAAAGGCTAAAAAAGAAAAGGTTGAGACAGTAGAATCTCAAAGCCCTAAATGGGAAATTAAAGACAGAATGTATTTATTAAAAGGTAGAGGTAATCCTCTAACTTACGTTTTACAGTCTAAATCTACAAGAAAAAAACCTTTATTATGGTGGGACGAAGATAAACGTATTAATAGAGAAATGAGATATGCTAGTAATCAAGAGTCTGTCTTTGTTGATGAACAAGATGACAATGCAATACTAGAACACATTATATTTGAAAACGGAGGTTTGTTTGTTTCAAAAAGAAACCAAGCGTTACAAAAATTATTATCTTTGTATCACCCTAAAAAAGAATATGCTTACTTTGAAAAAGATCAAGTAGCTGAAGCTAAAGAAGATCTTGTAAGTATAGAAACTGAAATGGAAGCTTTAAACACAGCTGTTTCAATTGACATTGATCAAGCTGAAGCAATACTAAGAGTTGAAAAAGGCTCTTCAGTTGATAAAATGAGTTCTGCAGAATTAAAAAGAGATTTATATCTATTTGCAAAAAACAACCCATTGTTATTCTTAGATCTTGTAAATGATGAAAATGTAATACTTAGAAACTTAGCTATTAAAGCTAATGAAATGGGTGTTATAAAATTATCACAAGACCAAAGAAATTTTACTTGGGGATCAACTGGTAGAAAACTAATGGAAGTACCTTTTGACGAAAACCCTTACTCAGCTTTTGCCGCGTGGTTAAAAACAGATGAAGGTGTTGAAGTTTACAAGTCAATTCAAAAAAGAATAAACTAACAACTAATGATCACGGCCCTTTAATTAGGGCCAGTGATTATAACAATATATAAAAATGGCAATATCAGTAGATAGAGTATATAGAAAAGTATTAGCTATACTAAACAAAGAATCCAGAGGTTTTTTAACACCAGATGAGTTTTCTAAAATAGCTTCTCAAGCTCAACTTGATTTATTAGATAAAGCTTTTCACGACTACAACAGAGCTGTGCTAAGAGAATCAGCTGGTAGAACTGGTGATGGCTATGCTGATATACCTAAAAAAATACAAGATCGTATAGATCCTTTTTACAGTTCAGAAAGTATTTCACTTACAAGTGGCATAGGAACTTTACCTACATTTTATAACATTATAAATGTATCTGTAGAAAAAACAATGCTAACAAATATAGAAAGAGTAGAAAAATCAAAACTAAACTTTTTATTATCTTCACCGTTGACAGCGCCGTCAACAACATTTCCAATATATTATATAACAGGTGGTACTATAACAGTTAATCCTAGCAGTTTTACAAGTGTACGTATGGATTATGTATCAGTGCCTAGTGATCCTGTTTGGGACTCAACAGTTGATGCTAATGGAGCTTTAACATATGACGCAACTGGTTCTACAGATTTTACACTACATCCTTCAAGCGAAGTTGATTTAGTGTTAGAAATACTAAGATATACAGGTGTGGTTATAAAAGATCCTTCTGTTATACAAGGTGCTACAGCAGAAACAACACAAAAAATACAACTAGAAAATTCATAATAAATGGGATTATTAGACAATAGAACACAAGAAACATATTACACTGGTAGTCAGTTATTTTATATTAGTGGTATAGATTCAAACTCTCCTGCTTACACGTATTCACTAACTAACATACAAACAGAGCACGGTAGTGATTTAGTAGCATCTGACATAAGAGTTTATGTTGAGTCTGGTAGTACTGATTTTACTGATAGAGAAGTATTTGATTTTACTGTAGTAGATGGTGTATTAACAATATTAACATCTGGTGAAGCAGGTGGTGATGGTGACCAAGCTTTTGATGAATTATCTGAACTAAATACAGATGGTTCTCTTAGAGTTGAATTAGTAGACCATGAGTTTGGAGGTTACAGATATTCTTCATTATCAGATGTTGTGAATAATTTTATGGTTGCTTATGTAGGTAACGGTAAATTAATAAATAGCGTTGCTAAATCTGATGTTTTGTTTCATGCAAAAAGAGGTTTACAAGAGTTTAGCTATGATGTGTTAAAAACTGTAAAATCACAAGAAATAGAACTTAGTCCTTCTTTAACAATGCCTATGCCTCAAGATTATGTTAGTTATGTAAAACTATCATATATAGGTACAGACGGTATAAAAAGGATTATATATCCTACTAGGTTGACTATAAATCCTACAGAAGCACCAGCTCAAGATAATAATTACGAGTATTTATTTAATAATGACGGTACATTGTTAAAAACAACTCCTTTGACCAACGAAAGATGGCAAGATTTTGATACAGACAATATAACTGGTAATTTAAATAGAGAGAGTGATTACTTTATAGGTAAAGACAATCATTTAGATGAAAACTTTGGTAGAAGATATGGTTTAGAGCCTGAGCATCAACAAATAAACGGTTATTTTACTATAGATGAAGCTACAGGTAGCTTTGCTTTTAGTAGTGATTTATCTGGTAAAGTTATTGTTTTAGAATATGTATCAGATAGTTTAGGTACTGACGCTGAAATGAAAGTGCATAAATTTGCTGAAGAAGCTTTATACAAGCATGTAGCTTTTAACGTATTAGCAACTAAAAGAAATATTCCAGAATATATAGTACAAAGATATAAAAAAGAAAGAAGAGCAGCTTTAAGAAACGCTAAGTTAAGATTATCTAAAATAAATCTTGAGGAAATATCTCAAGTAATGAGAGGAAAAAGTAAACATATAAAAAATTAATATATGCCTAAAATTCAAAATAGCTTTCTAAAAGGTAAAATGAATAAAGACCTTGATGAAAGGCTAGTGCCAAAAGGTGAATATCGTGAAGCACAAAATATATTAATTACACAATCAGAAAACTCTGATGTAGGCGCTGTAGAAAACATACAAGGTAACGCTAAGATTTTAAGTAGTGCTTTTTTAAGAGAAGACTCTACTATAGAAACTATTGGTTACTTTGCAGATACTTTAAATAAAAGAGCTTTTTGGTTTGTTACAAATTTTACTGGTGACGATGGTGATATAAGAAATATGTCTAGAGCGCAATCAACTAATACTTGTGGTATAATAATGGGTGATTTAAACGGCTCTGAAACTAGTGCTAAGTTATTAGTTAGTGGTCATTTTTTAAACTTCAGCAAAGATCATTTAATTACAGGTGTTAACTTAATAGATGATTTGCTGTTTTGGACAGACAATTATAATCAACCAAGAAAAATAAACGTAACAAAAGCAATAGCTGACCCTAGGTATTATGTAAATGAAAAACAAATATCCGTAGCTAAAGTAGCTCCTTATTTAGCACCAATATTACACGATTCAACAGGCGCTGCTGATGGTGTTACATTAACACGCGACGAAGATGTTACGTCTGATTACTTAAAAGATAAATTTGTTAGATTTTCATATAGATATAAATATGAAGATGGTGAATATACTACTATAGCACCGTTTACGCAAATAGTTTTTAAACCTTTAAGTGATGGTTTAATAGACTCTGTATTAACTACAGACAGAGAAAAAACAGATAACCAAGACGTTTATTCTAAAACTATAGTAGATGTAATGAAAAACCATTACAATAAAGTAGAAATTAGAGTGCCTTTACCTGGTGAAGATGCAGAAACAGATGCTGGTGCAAACTGGGACAACGAACTACGTATATCTAAAATAGAAATTTTAATAAAAGAATCTGATCAAGATGTTGTAAAAGTTATTAAAGAAATAGATGTAGTAGATGAAAGAGGTGGTACTTTGCAAGACTTTACAAGTAACGTTGAAAATTATAGCTTATCACCTAATGGCGCTGATGTTTATTATAGAAAAGTTTATAAGCACACTTACAGATCAGAACAACCTTATAAAATATTAGAAGATAAACAAATTACAAGAGTATTTGATCAAGTACCACTAAGAGCGCAAGCTCAAGAAATATCTGGTAACAGAATTATATACGGTAATTTTACAGAAAACTACGATTTGCCAAAAGACGATAACGGTAAAACAGGTCTAAATTATGTAATAAGAATAGGTAGTAAAGGTGATATAGAACATAATAGATCTATGTTTACTCCTAGTGGTTATGTAAGAAAAGAAAACAATAACAATGTTTATAAAAATCACTCTATAAAACAAGCAAGAGAATATCAAGTTGGTATTATATTGGCTGATAAGTTTGGTAGACAATCACCTGTTGTATTATCAACAGCTAGCCAACAAGATCTTGATCCTAATATAGTTATTCCTGAAGAAATAGATACTATAAAAGTAGATTATAAAACAAGTGATTTATCTGAATTATACACTGAAGCTGGTACTGGTAATAAGTTTTATAGCTGGTCTATTCATCAAGTGGCTGTAGGTCAAACCCTTGTTATAAAGTTTAACGAAAATAAAATTATACCTTTTAAAGAGGTTTACAATGGAGATGTAAATGATGAATACTATAACCCTTATGGTTGGTATTCTTACAAAGTAGTTGTAAAACAACAAGAGCAAGAGTATTATAATGTATATACTAATCACCCTGCTGATCACTGGAATAATGAATCTAATAGTCATGATGATGTTTTAGGTTTTTCTTGGATAAGTCTATATGGTGATAATATAAATAAAGTACCTAGAGATGTAACAGAAGTAGGTGATGTAACAGAAAATGTTGCCGGATCAGATACTAAGTTATTTCCTAAAGTTGTAAAATCTTCTGTTGAAGGAGATAATTTATCTGTAATGGGTCAAGACCAAGATCCTGTAGAGGTTATGACTGTTGGTACCGCTAGAGAACAAGGTATACTAACGCAAGGTGATAGAGATAAAGATCGTGTTCATGATTTTGTTATGGCAAAGCGTAATCCTTTACTAGCACAGGTTAAATCACTAAATAACAGTGAGAATAATAGGGTTTTATATAAAATAACTGTTCCTATTTTTGAATCAAACGAAGATGATAATTCTTACGTTCTAGTTGGAGATGGTAATGTTATAAATCCTTTTATTAGAGTTGGGCAACAAATATCAGAAGCTGGATTTAGCACCGCGTTATCAAGTGGTGGAACTATTGAACCTGTTAGATTAGGTAAACTTGTTCAAAAAATTAGAATAGATAATGACGAACAAGATGACTGGGAAGGTAAAACTGTTATAGAAGATGGTTCTGCTTTTATTAGCAACATGACAAAAGCAGCTGTTGGTCAATTTATTGATTATAGATCTTCTAATGAAGATGATAGTCCAGAATCTGCTGCTAGATTTAGATACTTTGGTATTGCTAGTGTTTCAGATTTTGAATCAACTGGTTTTATTTTTACAACCGCTACTACTGTAGAACACGGTGATGAAACTACAGTCAGAAGACCTATTGTAGAAAAAATAGAATTTAATGAAGCTGGAACTAGAATGTCTATACACTGTGATAGAAGAGTTTTTCCTTCTGGAACTAAAGAAAAATTAATAGAATTAGGTATTTATACTCCAACAGATGGTGGTAATCAAATGATGGGTTTATATGATCCAATATTAATAGAGTCTGTAGAAACAAAATCTAGAGTTATTGATGGTGAAATAAAGTATTTTCAAAAAATTAAATTATCTCATGATTTAGATTTTATAGCTAATCAAACTTTAGTTATACAAAACATAGAAGAAAAACCCATAGCTGTATCAACTGGTTTAACTGTTTTAGAAACAGATCCAGTTAAATCTAATTTAGATATTTTTTACGAGTCGTCAACCAGTGGTTTAATAAAAGATTTAAATGATTTTGATCCAGGTTCTGGTAACTTAATTGATATACCTGGCTTAAAACAAATAGAAGTTTCATACTTTAATACATTTATACTAGCAGGTGGAGGTACATCTTCAGTAAATAAGCCTGGTATTTTTCATATTGAAGAGTCAAGGATAAAAGGTGAGTATAATGGTATATCTACAGATTATGGCGTTAAAGCTCACATTGTTGACGATAATTACGCTTCAAGAGTTAGAACAAATGCTTTAATACACTCTGGTATATTCAATGCTAAAACACAAGTAAACGAAACAAATCAGTTTTCTATTGGTGAAAGCATAACAAAAGCTGTTGATATACAAAACGGTAGCATACAAAAGTTATATGCTGAAGATACAAACTTGATTATATTTCAAGAAAATAAAGTTAGTAGAGCATTAATAGATAAAGACGCTATATTTACAGCTGAAGGACAACCATTAACAACTTCATCAAAAGTAGTTATAGGTCAAATAGGATCTTTTGGTGGTAAATACGGTATATGTAAAAACCCTGAAAGCTTTGCGGTGCACGGCGGTAGAAAATACTTTGCTGATAAAAACAGAGGTACTATAATGAGGTTGTCACAAGATGGTTTGACGCCTATATCTGATGCTGGTATGCGTAGTTTTTTTAGAGATAACCTACCTAATACAAAACGTATATACGGTATGTATGACGAGCAAAAAAATAAATACGTAGTATCATTACAAAACGAAACAGAAGCTTCAACATATTTATTTGAATATGGTTCTGCAGATGGTTCTATATCTTCAACTAAAGACACTTATGCTACATTATCATATGACGAAGCATCTAAAGGTTGGGTATCATTTTACACTTATAAACCTACATTTGGTTTTAGTTTAAGTAACGAGTTTTATACTTATAATAATCAAGATATATACCAACATTATAGCGATACTGTTCAAAGATGTAAGTTTTATACTAGTACATATAATGATCCAGCTAATATAGAATTTGTATTTAATGACCAGCCAAGTACTGTTAAAAACTTTCACACTGTAGAGTATGAAGGTACTACAGGTTGGAAAATGGCCTCAGCACAAACAGACATGCATGTTGCATACCCTGTTTTAAGTAGTGATACAACTGTATCATCTTTATCAATACCTGTTAACTTTGTAAATAAAGAAAACAAGTATTACGGTCATATAAGAAATAACACAACAACAACTGCTTTAAATCAAATAGTAGGTGTTGATTTATCAGGAATAAAAGGATATTTTAATAAAGTAAAAATGCAGTACTGGAAACCAGATGAAGCAATAGCTTCAGCTGTAAGTAAAGGTGAGCTTTACGCTGTAAACAGTGAAACTGTATATTCATCACAATAATTATGAAAGAAAAATTATATTTGTTTTTAGGTTTGTTCTTTGTAACAATACCAGCTTTTGCAGAACCAGTAAGTACTGGGCTTTTAATATCAGCAGGCGTTAGCGCGCTTACCGGTATATTTGGCGGTGTATCTGCTGGTGCTGCTAAAAGAAGAGCTGCTAGACAAGAAAGAGCAGCCGCTGGACAACGTATGGAATTAGAAGCTAATAGACAAGATATACCTACTTTTGGTCAAGAGTTTGAAAATCCTTACTCTAATTTACAGGTAGCAACTAGAGCATCTGAAATACAAGCTGAACAAGTTGATATATCTTTAGCTAGTACACTAGATACACTAAGAGCTACAGGTGCGGGTGCTGGTGGAGCTACTGCGCTTGCTAGAGCAGCTGCACAAAGCAAAAGAGGTGTTTCAGCTCAAATAGAACAACAAGAGGCCAGAAACGCACAGTTAAGAGCACAGGGTGAAGTACAAGCCGCACAAATGAGACAACAAGCTCAGGTCAGACAGTTTCAAGCACAAGAAGCTAGAGAAATGCAACAGTTAGATAGACAAGCTAGTTTAGAAAGCTCTTACAGTCAACAAGCAGCAGCATACGGAGCACAAAGCTCACAAATGATAGGTCAAGCAGTAGGTAGCGCGGCAACAATAGGTTTAGGTGGTCTTATTGGCCCGAACACAGGTGAGGGTAGTTTTATGAAAAATCTTCAAACTAATTTTGGACAACAGGAGCAACGTAGAATTAGCTATTCGGGCAACCTTTAATTTAAAAAAATTTTAAAATGGCATCGAGAAGAACAAATCAAATAAGCGCTAATTTAGGTAGCGGCGCTAGAACAACTACAGGTGGATCTTACACAAATCCTAGACTAGGCATAGAAGATTACACTGCTTTTGGTAGAGGTATGGCTTCTACTTTTAGAGTACCTGAGCAAAAAACAAAAAAAGATCCAAAAATAATTAAAATAGATCCTATTACTTTAGCCAAAGAAGATGCTACTGAACAAAATGCTTTTTTTAGTGAAAAAGACGAGCAAGGTAACATTATCAATTATTCTGTAGATGAAGTATCTAGTAAAAATTTTTTAAGAATATGGGAAGCAGGTAGCGGTGAATACAGTCTACCTAACATGGCACAAGCAGCTGTTAACGCATTGCCTGGTAGTGTAGAAGAGCGAAAATTATCAAACAATTTAAATGGTTTTAATAAAGCGTTTGGGCAAAAAGATTCTAATTTATCTTATATTTATAGCAAAGTAACCAAACCTGGTGAAATAGATTATCTAGCTACTAATGAGCTTGGTGGTTTAAAGCTTCCAGGAGCAAATCCAAGAGAAGAAAGTAACTTTACTATAAATGACATGAATAAAGGTTTTTATAATGGAACTCTTGAACCTCATGTTGAAACTTATAATGGTGTTGAATATCATGGCGTTAGAGATGTAAATACTAAAGAGTTCATAAACTTAGAGGCTGCGGATAAAAATTGGACAGATTCAAAGCTAAAGCCTATGTATGATGTGTCTAGTAATATAATGGTAGGCTATGATTCTGTTAAAAACATGAATTTTAACCCTGTTGAGTTTACAGGTAAAACTTTTCAAGATAAAAATAATAAAACTTTTCAAGTTACTAATGAAAGATCTTATTATCAAAAAGGTGATTTAGCTAACTTTGAAAGAAAATCTAATGTTTTTTCAAATACAGAGTTTTTTGATTTAAAAAATAGTAACGAATTACCATCTGCAAGAAGACAAATAATTGAACAAATAAACAGTGGTAATTTTTCTTTACCTACAGATGAAAGTGAAGATAAATTTAACGTTTTAAAGTATAGAAGACTAATTACAGAATCAGACCCTAAAACACCTGGTTATAGTTTATTACAAAAACAATATTCTGAAGCTATAGTTAAAGACTATTTAAACGAGAATTTTAAGTTAAGTAACGGTAGTGATTACTATACTCTTGATGATAGAGATGATTCAAGAGGAAGAGCTGTTGCTAAAACTATAGAAAACGCTAGCTTTTTTGAAGTTGCAAGAACTGAGCAAAAACCTGAAGATGAAGCTTCATTTACACTAGAAGACACTACTAAATTAGCTAGTGAAATAAAATCTTACTTCACAGAAGGTGTGTTAGGTGAGGATAGAAAAAGATTAATTGACAAGTCAATAAAAATACCTGGATTTAAAGAAGGAGTTATAACAAATGTCACAGGAAGCGCTGGTAGTTTGAATATAGAATATATAGACGCGGACTTTGAAAAATATGAAGATGATGCTGGTGAACCTATAAAGAAAAGTAAAACATATGATTTAAGAAGCGTAGAAGATCTTTTAGAGCATACTAATTATTTAAGCTTACCATTGCTTAAAGGTCAATCAAATGCTAAAAATAGAGACTCTTTATTGAAAGAATTAAATAAATAATATGGCTAACGGAAATGAGTTAAGAGATCTTGTTTTATCTTTACAAAAAGAAGGTATAGAAGATCCTCAAAGAGATCCTAGATACCTTGCTAAACAAGAAGAAATTGCTGAGCAAAAAGAGCAAGAGCTACAAGTAAAAGCTAGTATTGAAGCTAAAGATTATATTGTTAATATTAACAAAATAGATAATGACAAAATAAACTCTAGCGTTGCTAACGAGTATTTTGATTTAAATAATGTAGACGATAAGAACGTTTTAACACCTAGTGGTGTAAAAAAATACAGGTCAGATGAAGAATACGATAATTATTTAAAAAGTTTTTATAGAGACAGGTATGATGACTATGTTTTATTTAATGAAGATGGTATACTTGTTAAAAATGATCAAACTGATTCGTTAGGTGAAAAATATAAATTTGAGCAAAAAACTAAAAACGCTGAGCTATTAAGAAGAAATATACCTAAAGAGGTTGCAGATAGAATAAGCGTTGGTGATATGACTGGTTTTGAAAGTTTTGATCAAGGCGATAAATTTATTGAAGATCAAAGTAATTTATATAAAAAGTCTGTTGAAGAAAATAATAAAAATTACTTAACATATAAGAATGAAGTTAAAGTTTTTTCTGATAAAATAAATAATATAGATAGCGAGTTAGAAAAATTATCTCAAGGTGATTTTAAAATGGATCCTCAGCTTGATTCACCTGTAAGAATAGAAAAATTTAACGAGTTGATAAACCAACGTAATCAAATTATATCTGAAAACCAACCAGACTTAACAGCTAGATTTGATGATATAAAACTACAAAGCGAGTCTTTAGACTTTATGCTTAAAAATATTAAAAATAAAAATAGCCAGTTAAATGACGCTGCTATAATATCAAAAGCATTAGGTAAAGATTATAGCTTAAGCGCTAGAGCATCTCAAGTTTTTGAAGAGTTTTTTTTAGGATCAGGTGCTGAACTTGTTGGTTTAACAAGTAAAGTTTTAACAAAACTTGCTAGAAAAACTGGTGGCGGTAGTATACCTGGTCAAATAATAAGTAGAGGATTAGATTATATAGATGAATTAACTGAGGGTCAAGTTGATAAAATGGTTGATATGGTTGGTAGCTACGCGTTAAACCATGCTACTGATTATAACCAGATGTTAGCTAAAAGAAGAGAAGTTAATTTACCAGCTCCTATAACTTTAGATGATATTGGTAGTAATAATATAGGTTATGGTGATTGGATTGCGGAAGCCGCTGTTAATAACAGTCCTTCAATATTAATAGGTACTTTAGGCGCGGGAACTGCTCTTGTTGGTAGATCTATACTTGCTAAAGCCGCTAGTAAAACTAAGTCGCTAGTATTGTCACCTGCTTATAAAAGTAAAACTACTTTAGAGGCAAAGAAAAAAACCTTGAAATACAATAGGCTTGCTATGAACACTACATTAGGTACTTTTGGTGGTGTTGAAACTGGTAGTGACGCTATAGACAAAGAGCTTGGACAAAGAACAGCGTTGCAGATATTACCAGAGTTAAATGAAGAATTAAAAAACTTGGATCCTGAAAGTTTTGAAGCAAAAAACTTAAATCAACAAATAAAAGATTTACAAAGAATGAGTAGTTATTCATTAGCTCAAAAAGCTTTTACAGCATATGGTTCAGGTGTTATTGCTTCTGCTTTTGAAAGACTACCTTTAAAGTTTTTACAAGAAGCTAGTAATTATGGTTTAAAGTATGGTAGAAATAAGTTTAAAAAAGAAGTTTACGGTAAAATACCTAATTTTAGTTTAAATTTATTAGGTAATGTTGGTAAAGAAGGTGGTAAAGTCTTATTAAGAGGTGGTACTATTGAACAACTTGAAGAGCTTGGTACGTTAACAGGTCAAAACTTTCTTGATATATTTATTTTAAAAGAAAATAAAAGTATACTAAGCGGTGTAAATAAAGAATTTTTTGCTAATAACTTTGTAACTATTGGATCTATTACCGCTCCTAAAGTTGCGTCAAACGTTATAAACGCTATAACTCAAGAATTTGCTACAAGAGATGAAGTTTTAAATAATAGAAAATTAAGACTAGAATTAGATAATATAAGAGTAGATATTAAAAACTCTGAAGGACAAGAGCTTCTTGACAAAAGAAAGAGAAAAAACGAAATACTACAAGAGTTAGCACTTGCGAATGCAACCTCTATACAGAAGTTAAACTCAATGACTGGTGATCAAATAGAGGAAGCGGCTGACATAAAAAGAGAGATGAGACAGCTAAAAAATCTAGCTGGTAGAATAGCTGATGCTGGTAAAACAGGTGCTAGTGCGGATACTGAGGTTGAAAAAATACAAAAAGATTATGAGTTTTTACAAGAAAAGTTAGAAACTTTATTATCAAGTAAAAAAATTAAAAATAGAAAAAAAATTGATAATATTTTAAAAGAACATGCTAGTAGTCTTGGTTTTGAGTTAAAATCCGGGCCTAATGCCGCTTATCATTTAGGTTTGTATGATTTTTATAAAGACGCGGCTAGAATAATGTTGCCTGAAAATGGTGAATATATTGAATATACAGAAGGCGAATTAATTGAAATAAAACCAGGTAGTAATGTAGGTTTTAATTTAACTAATTTTGAAGCTATAGAAAATAAATTAATCGAAAAAGGTATAGATCAAGCTACAATAGACGCTGTAAAAGTTAATTTTAGTGAAGGGGCAAACGCTGCTCAAGCAGGTAACAATATTATAATTAATGAAAAAGCTTTAATAAAAAACATACTAGAAGGTGCTAGAGGTGATGCAAAATACGCCGCGATAGCACCGCTAGAAGAATTATCACACATAAGAAATAGAGCATACGGACTTGTTGATAAAGACGGTCAAATGACTGAAAAAAGTAAAAAAGCAGTAGAAGAAGCTGTAAAAGTACTTAATGAAAAGAAAGGGTTAAATAAAATAAAAGAAGACGATTACAATGCTTTAATAAGAAGATTAAATGCTTATGAAGGTGATTCTGAAGAAATATTAGAACAAATTAAGAACGCTGTAGTTTTAGGTTTATTAGATATTTCTGATATAGAAACTATGTATGGTTTTCAAGATTTTGTTAGAGGATTTGTTGGTGATGTGTTTGGTGAGTATAGCTGGATGTTTGATTTAAGTGATTCTAATGATGTATTAAGGTTTGCTAAAAACTTTAAAAGACAAGTAGAAAAACAACAAGTTATAGCATCTGCGCCAGAAGAGCAAGAAGAAGTAAAGTTATCTAAACCTGTAGGTGATCAAATAAAAGCTTTAGTACCACAAGGAACCACTAAACAAGAATACGATAGTCAAGTTATTGGTGATGTGTATAATGATCTAGTTGTCGGTACTACGTTAAACGGTTTAATTAGAGGTCAATTAAACAAATTTGGTGTTACTGGTGATAATGTATTTGGTAAACCTATAAACAACTTCGTGGAAGATGTTAAACAACAATTGTTTGAAAGAAGTTTAACAAGATTTAATCCTGAAACAAACGACGATTTAGGTGGCTTTGTTGTTAGTGAGTTACAACAGTTTAGAATAGGTGATGTAGTCAATAGATATAGAAGAGAGCAAGCCGGTAGTTTAGATGTTCAAGTTGGTGAAACTGGTTCTATAAGAACACCTATCGCTGATGAAGCTGATTTAGATATAGAAACTACAGAAGCTCCGAGATCAGAGTTAAAACAAGGTTTAAGAGTTGACGGCGAGCAGTTTGTTGATCAAAAAATAGAAGATGAAATAGAAGCTAATACTATTGAAATAGTTGAAGGTGTAACACCTGAAACTAACGATAAAGACTTTAAAACGTTTGTTAAAGATGCTGCTCAGCAAAAATCATTTAAATCTGTTAAAAATAAGTTAAAAAACTTTGATAAGTTTTTAGAAGATAATATTAATGTTTTATTTGGTGGTAAAAATCTACCTATAGCTACACTTGTAGCAATGGAACGTAGAACACCAGCTGCTGATAGAATATTTACAGATGAACCTACTAGATTAACTACACAAGCTCAAATAGACAAAGCTATTGATGAAGGTGATTTTTATGTAGAAAACGAAAAGCAAGGGCCATCAAAATATCCTAGAAAAAAACCTACTATAGAACAAGTTAAAAAGTTTTTCTTTGATGTAGGTGCTAGTACTAAAGGAACTAGAAAAGATGGTTTAGTAAACGCTATATCATTTAGTTTGTTTAGAGATATAGTACCTAGCGTTATGAATAGAGCTAATATTGTAGAAGAAGATGTAGCTAAAGTGTCTGAAAAACTTATTGTTGATCCTAGAGCAAAATTTAGTAAAGCTGTTAGGGATATAATAAATATAAGAAGTTTGTTTGAATTAGAAACTAACGGTATAGATAAACTTTTAGATTTATATGGTCAAAACTCTACATTTAATATTAAAAGCGATACTGGTAGAGCTGAATTTATAGAGTTTGTTAAAAGTGATTTATTACCTCTAATGCCTAAAGAGTTTTGGTTTAACTATGATAAAGATGGTAATGTAACTAGCTCCGTATTTACCTATACTAATAAAAATTATGGTTTAAGTATGTCTAAAGACAACGAGGCTGAATCTTATAATAAATTTAAAGACGAAATATTTACAATAGGTAAAGATTTTACAAATTTTGGAAAACCTATACAAGGTGTTGATTGGACTTTAACTAAAAACTACACTACAATATTTGGTAAAAAAGGTAATTTTGTAGATAAAATACAACAAGGTATTAAAAATGGCGATATAGATAAATGGAATAATAATGTAGCAGTAATACATAAAGAAATGTGGAGTCGATTTAATGATGTTATTTCTAAAAATAAAGATGGTGTAATTTCAGGAGGTATTGGAACATATTTAAAACTAGTTGCAAATGATCCTCAAGCTTGGCACAGGCTTGGTGCTCAAATAGCTGGTTATTCTAGTAAAATAACAAGTAGAGAGGGTGGTAAAAATGAAAACATAGAGTTTGAACACGCTATGCCTGCCACCGCGGCTTATTTATATTTAATGGATAGCGCTTTATCAGACTCTAACTTTAATACTTCTTATGATTTAATTATTAAAAATTATAAGTTGATAGTTTTAGATAAGGCTATGGACGATAAGCTTAAAAGCGCTAGAACTAAAAAAGGTTATAGTTTACAAAGACGTATGCCAGATGACTGGAGTGTAATAGAAGGTAATTGGTGGCAAAGATATTTTAACGATATTGTATATGCTCAAAAAGGTGGTATAGACCCTAATTCAATAATAAGTTTAGATGGTAAAACTTTTGCAGAAACTTTTAATGTTGATGCTGCTGGTAGATCAACAAATAAAAATATAGAAACTAATAAAGAAAAAGCTTTTAATAAAAATCCTAAATCAAAATTTAGCAAAGCAATTAATAATGATGGTTTATTAAATGATTTAAACAATTATGATAAAGCTTTAAACAACGCTAGAAACTTAAACGCGCCTGTAAAAGGTATTAGTATATTTGATTTTGACGATACATTAGCTACTAGTAAAAGTAAAGTTATAGTTACTGTTGATGGTAAAACTAAAAAAATAACACCTTCTGAGTTTGCAAAACAGCATAGTAAATTAGAAGAACAAGGTGTTGAGTTTGATTTTAGCGAGTTTAATAAAGTTGTTGATGGTAAACCTGGACCACTCGCCGCTAAGCTTAAAAAAGCTATTGATAAGTTTGGTAATAAAGATGTATTTGTTTTAACAGCTAGACCACAAGCATCCGCGCAAGCTATATTTGATTTTTTAAAAGGTATTGGTTTAGAAGTACCATTACAAAATATAACTGGTTTAGAAGATGGTACGCCACAAGCAAAAGCAAACTGGGTTATAGGTAAAGCTGGTGAAGGTTATAATGATTTTTATTTTACTGATGATGTGTATAAAAATGTTAAAGCAGTACAAGAAGCATTAGAAGTTGTTGATGTTAAATCAAAAACTAGGTTAGCGTATAGTGATAGAGTTAAAAAGCTTGATAGAGATTTTAATGATATAATAGAAGCTAAAACAGGTATTGCTGCAGAAAAAGAATATGGTAAAACTAAAGCTGAAGTTGTAGGTGCTAATAAAGGTAAATTTACATTTTTTATACCACCATCAGCCGAAGATTTTGTAGGATTATTATACAACACATTATCAAAAGGTAGGCTTGGTGACAGTCAAATGGCTTGGTATAAAAAGAACTTGCTTGATCCTTATGCTAGCGCTATGTCTGCAATATCAAGAGAGCGTATAACTTTAATGGAAGATTATAAAGCACTTAAAAAACAATTAGGTGTTGTACCAAAAGATTTAAATAAAAAAATACCTGGTGACATATATACTAATGAGCAGGCTGTAAGAGTTTATATTTGGAATAAACAAGGTATGACCATACCTGGTTTAAGTAAAGCTGATTTAAAAGAGTTAACTGATTATATTGACAATAAACCTGAATTAAAAGTGTTTGGTGATCAACTAATAGCTATAAATAAAGATGATGGTTATGCTGCTCCAACATCTGGCTGGTTAGCTGGTACTACGACTACAGATATAATGAGAGGTTTAGGTACTACAAAAAGAGCTAAACACTTACAACAATGGCAACAAAATGTTGATATAATATTTTCTGAAAAGAATTTAAATAAATTAGAAGCTGCAAACGGCAAACCTTATAGAGTTGCACTAGAAGGTATACTACAACGTATGAAAACCGGTAGAAATAGAAGTTTTACTGGTGATAGCGTGACAGGTAAAGTTACAGACTGGTTAACTAATAGTATTGGTACTATCATGTTCTTTAATACTAGATCAGCATTGCTGCAAACTATATCCGCTGTTAACTTTGTTAACTTTACAGATAACAATATATTTAAAGCTGGTAAAGCGTATGCTAACCAAAAACAGTTTTGGAAAGACTTTATGAGTTTAATGAACTCTGAGTTTTTAGTTGATAGACGTAGAGGTTTAAGAATAAATGTAAACGAAGCTGATATTGCTAATATGGCAAATGAAAGCGGTGCAAGAGGTGTTGTGGCTAAAATGTTAGAAATAGGATTTTTACCTACACAAATAGCTGATAGTTTTGCAATTGCTTCTGGTGGTGCTACGTTTTATAGAAATAGAATAAACACTTATAAAAAACAAGGTTTATCTGATCAACAAGCGCAAGAAAAAGCGTTTAATGATTTTAGAGAAATAGCTGAAGAGTCTCAACAGTCAAGTAGACCTGATCGTATATCACAACAACAAGCTGGTCCACTTGGTAGAATTATACTAGCTTTTGCAAATACACCTATGCAGTATGCAAGATTAATTAAAAAAGCTGCTTCTGACCTTAAAAATCGTAGAGGAGATGTAAAAACTAATATATCTAAGATTATTTACTATGGTTTTGTACAGAACTTAATATTTAACGCTTTACAGCAAGCTATATTTGCTATTGGATTTGGTAACATAGAAGATGAAGAAGATGAAAAAGAAAAATATTTAAACACTGCTAACGGTATGTTAGACTCGTTATTAAGAGGTATAGGTATAGCTGGTGCTTTTACTTCTGTTGGTAAAAACATAATAGTTAGAGTTATTAAAGAGTCACAAAAGAAAAATCCTAAGTACGAAAAAATTAGTTTTGATTTAGCTAGAATATCACCTCCAATATCTTCTAAGCTTTCAAGATTAAATCAGGCTGGTAGAGCTTTCCAATGGCAAAAAGAAGAGATGCGTGAAAAAGGTTTTGCAATTGATAACCCAGCATTAATGGCTGGTGCTAATGTTATATCAGCCGCAACTAACGTACCTGTTGATAGATTAGTGAGAAAAGCTAACAATGTTAACACAGCTGTGTCACAAGACTTAGAATTATGGGAGCGTTTTGCTTTATTAGGTGGTTGGCAAGCTTGGGAGTTAGGTATAGATGATGAGCCTAAAAAATCAGGAGGTAGAAAAAAATTAAAAAGAACTATAAGAAAAAGAAAAAGAATAAATTAATTGAAAAAACTAGCGGTAGTATTATTTTTTACGTTGAGTATTACTAACGCACAAGACATACCAAAAGACAAACAACTGCATTTTGCAGCTGGCATATTATCAAGCTCTGTTGGTTATGATTATGTGTATAGCAAAACAAAAGATAGGAAAAAAGCTTTTGCAGCAGGAATACTAGCATCGTTGCTAGCAGGTGTTGCAAAAGAAACTTATGACTCTACACAACCAAATAATATATTTGACACAAAAGATTTAGCCGCAACAGCATTAGGCGGTTTAACATTATCTATTACAATAGACGTAGGTGATTTGTTAAAAAAGAAAAAGAAAAAAAATAAAAAAAATAAAAAATGAGAAAATTAATTTTATTAGTATTATTAATACCACAACTTATCTTATCACAAGATAGTTGGTTTAATATACAAGTTCAATTTGATAGCTATGGTCCTCAAGAATCATTTATAGTTGTTGATCAAGTTGGTGATACATTAGTAAATCATGCTCCAACAAATCCTGGTGAGTTTTTTGAAACTCTAGTATATGCTAACTCAGGTGACTTAACTATATCTCTTTTTGATAGTTGGGGTGATGGCTGGGCTGATGGTCAAGGTAACTATGCTGGTGTTGTAATATCAAATGATTGTCAAGGTGAAATATTAAACTTAGATGCTACTTTTGATTTTGAACAATATGAAACTGTAGTTAATTTATTAGCTTGTCCTCCTCCATCTTTTGATGGTTTTACGTCAACAAATGCTTACCAACAATGTTTAGATAATGGTCAAGCATTAATTGTATTTGAGTGGGAATATGAAGGATATGCTGAACCTGTTAAAGTTTTTTATTCAACGGCTGAAGGTTTAGGACCATTTGAATACGGTGCTGGTCAAGCAAATAACTTTGGTGTTTTTGCTGGTAATGGACAAATGCCACCAAACTGGAGTGTTGAACACTACTTACAAGTTGAATTTTCTGACGGATCTTTATCAGATCCTATACCATATACGCCTTATTCCTGTATAGAAGGTTGTATGGACCCTACTCAACCAACATTTAATCCGTGGGCAACCGTAGACGATGGTTCTTGTTCTGGAACAACGTGTGATACTGATTCTACTTATCAAATCACAATGGAAATAACATTTGATAACTGGCCTAATGAAACTAGTTGGATTATGAATAGTGGCGGAATAATAGGTCAAGCAGAAGTTGGTGATTATAACTTTAACGATATTGGACAAACATATACTTATAGTTTTTGTGTAAATCAAGGCGCTGGTTTTGAACTTATAGTAAATGATACCTATGGAGACGGTATGGCTGGATCAACATCAGGTGGTGATGTAGATGGTACAATTGTAATTTATGATTGTAATGGTGATGTTGTTTGGGAGATGGAAGATCCTGCTTTTGATAATGTATTATACTCTGGACCACAAAGTGGTGTAGCTTGTGATGTTACAGAAGAAATATATGGTTGTACAGATTCTAACTATATTGAATATAATCCTGAAGCTACTATTGATGATGGCTCTTGTGCTACTGAACACATAGTGGGTTGTATGGATGAAAACTCTATAAACTATAATCCTGATGCTACTAAACAAGAATTAGTACCTGTGTGTGAATATAACTTAGTAATATTTGATGCGGCTGCTGATGGATGGGGTAATTCGTTTATAGGTGTAACTCAAGGTGATGTTCCATTAGGAACATATACTATGGGACCAGGTTTATATGAACAAGTTTTTCCTTTAAATTTAAACTCTGACGAACCTGTTAAAATTTACTACTTCCAAGTTGGAGGACCACAAACACCTCCTCAAGAAGTACAGTTTCAAACATGGCATAACTCATTTATAATAGAAGGATTAGATGGTGAGATACTTATTGGTGAAGGTCAAAACCCATTTGAAAACAATGGTCAAGGAGCTTTACAGTCTTTTGATTCACCTTTCTATGTATTTTATGAAGCAATGCCTTTCTGCGGTACTGTTTGTATTCCAATAGTAGAAGGTTGTATGGATCCAGATTCGTTAAATTATAACCCAGATGCTAATGTAGATGATGGTTCTTGTATTCCAATAATATACGGTTGTATGAACGAGTTTGCTTTCAACTATAATCCTGAAGCGACTGTAGATGATGGTTCTTGTGAAGATACTGTAGTTGGTTGTATGGATCCTGAAGCTTTTAATTATAATCCAGACGCTAATACACCTGGCGATTGTATTCCAGTTGTAGAGGGTTGTATGAATGATTTAGCATTTAATTATAATCCTAGTGCTAATATAGACGATGGTTCTTGTGTTCCAGTTATATACGGTTGTACAAATCCCGCGTCATTTAATTATAACTCAGATGCTAATACAGATAATGATAGCTGTGTAGATGTTGTATACGGCTGTACAAACCCTGACTCTGTTAACTATAACCCATTAGCTAACACAGACAATGGTAGCTGTATAACACCAGTGGTTGGTTGTACTGATCCTAGTTCTTACAATTATAATCCAGACGCAAACGTATCTGATCCAGATTCGTGTTTATACGATGCTGGTTGTATTACAGGACCAGGTGAACCATATTGGTTAAATAACAATTGTTACGCTTGGGTTATTGATGTTGATAGCTATTGCTGTGATAATGATTGGGATCCAATATGTCAAGAGATGTACAACTATTGTGAAGATGGTTGGCCAGAAGGATTTAATATTGAAGGTAAGTTTAATAGATTTAGTGGTGTTATAGTTTATCCTAACCCAACAAACGATATATTAAACATCGTTACAGATTTAGATATAAGTACTAACCTTTATGATTCTACGGGTAGATCATTAAAATCTAAAGTAACAGACAAACAAATAAATCTTTCGGACTTACCATCAGGAGTTTATTTCTTAACTATAGAACATGATGGTAACACATATAACAAACGAATTATAAAAGAATAATGAAAAAGATACTATTTATACTATTATTATTTCCGTGTCTAATTTTTGGTCAAACCTTAAAAGAAACGGTTAAAAAAACATTTAAATTTTCTACTTTTTACGCTGCTGTAAACGGTGGTACATCATTATCAGATGTTAATACATTTTCAGTAAACACTGGTCAATTAACATCAGGTGTAGTTGAAACACCTTTTGATTACTCTATTAACTTAGGTGTAAGAAAAATAGCACGTTTTCAATATGAAAATAGAGCTAGTACATTTTACAATGGTACAGAAAACACATATTCTGACGCTGCTAATATAGGTAAGATTAAAGGTTTTGAATTTTTATTTGAAGGTGATCTTAAAAGAGTACAAGGTAAAAGCTATATAGATCAACATCATTTTTTAAGATATGTTGCTGACGACTGGATTGCTAAGATAGAATATCTTCAAGATGGTTTTGCTGATATTGAATATTTTGAAGCATCGCAAAGATACAAGTACAACATTACTAAAAAGTTTTCTGTAAACTCTGGTTTTGTACAAAGATTAGCTGAACCTTATGGTTATGATCCTTTATCTGAGTGGTTGTTAAGTAATGGTAATATACATTATACATACCTAGCAATGCAAGAAGGATATTCTGTTGATTTTAGTAACCCAGATATGATTACGTACTTAAATCCTAGTGACAATGTTGTGGCTACGAGCACTGAAGTTTGGGAAGCTTTAGTTATTCCTAACATACTAGCTGATTACGATGAAAGAAAAAGAAATGAATTAGGGTATAAAATGGAATACTCTTTAGTGTTCGGCTTTGATTATTATCACTATACTAAAGATTTTTGGCTTCACGGCTGGGGTAATATAATGCCTTACCACGTAAATACTAACCAACCTTATTCTTATCATAAGTATCAAGGTGGCCAATGGTTAGATTATAATGGAGGAGTTATATTTGGATATAAATTTGACAAACAACTAGGTGTGTTTGCTGAAGGTAAATACAATAAATACTGGAATAGAAAATGGCATGACTTTTCAGTTGGAATAAACTTTATAATATTTTAAAAATGGCAAAAGAATTAAATGAAGATACAGGCTTCACGGTTAGCATTAAAACTTTAGGAGGAATAGCAGCAGGTATAGGTGCTGTTATTGGTATGTGGTTCGCGCTTCAAGCAGATATAGCAGAAGCAAAAGAACTACCAGTTCCACCACCACCAGATGTTACAAGGATGGAATTTGATATGAAAGATCAAATGATTCGTAATACAATAATGGAAACTAGAGATGATGTTGAAGAGATAAAAGAAGACATGAAGCGTATCGAAGAAAAGATCGACAAATTAAGATAACTATGAGAAATTTATTAATATTAATAATGTTTTTGATTTACAACACAGTACAATCACAAGTAGTTGTTAAACATTTTAACGCTGAGTGGAATAATTCTAACGCAGCCACTTGGGTTGATGATTTGTCTGATTGTGATGTAACTCATGTAGACATAGTAAAAGATCCTACAGTTCAAGGTAAATATAATGTTGTAGTTGTTCCAACTATAATAGTGTTTAATGAGGATGGTGAAGAAGTTAAAAGATGGCAGGCTGATTTAAGTTTTAAAATTGGTGCTACTAAAAAAGATGTACAAGAATATATAGACGAACTAATAATGAGCAGCTTTTAGCCGTGAAAAAAAGAAAATTAAACAGTACTAATCCTAAGTATTATCCTTCAGCAGTTGAAGTTGTTAAAGAAGATAGAGTTTTAATAGCTGATGGTAAAGTAAAAGTTTATGCTGTGTTTAGTGAGTTAGACTAATGAAAAAAATAAAAAAATTATTAATTGCTTTTGGTGATCTATTTGATGTAGGTTGGTGGGCTGATAAAATAAATTCTAAACTAGGAGTTTATGAGTGGGCAAAAAAAAGCAAGTTTCGTAAATGGCAAGAAGGATTAACAGGTTGGAAGTTCTGGGCTTGGCAAATAATAGGAGGAATTACTTTTGTAATTGCAATGGAATTTATATTAAATAAAATAGGCATGACAATGCTACCTTGGAAATAATGGAAAAATATATATATAGAGCTAAGCTTGAAAGAGTTGTTGACGGTGACACTGTTGACGCTATGATAGACTTAGGGTTTGACACTTGGGTAAAGAGAAGAATAAGATTTATGGGTGTAGATACTTGGGAGTGTAGAACTAGAAATAAAGAAGAAAAAATTAAAGGTCTTGCAGCTAAAGCTAGAACTACAGAACTTTTAACAGAAGTTACGGATAAACCTAACTATTTTAGATTAAAATCACATGGTGTCGGTAAGTACGGTAGAGTACTTGGTGAGTTGTTTGTAAGAAACAGTGAAGAGCAAGAAATAAATATTAATCAAGCGTTAATAGATGAAGGCCACGCGTATTCATACCACGGTGAAAAGAAAAAGAAATATGAAAATAAGTGATCACATAACTTACGCAGAAGCAATACACTCGCAAACTGCTAAAAGAAAAGGCATAGATAATACGCCTAATCCTACACAAATAGAAGCTATGAAAGTAATAGCTGAAAAAGTATTTGAGCCACTAAGAAAGTGGACTGGCGGGCCAATAAAAGTAAATTCATTTTTTAGATCACCTGAGCTAAATACAGCTATAGGTGGATCAAAAACCTCACAGCACTGTAAAGGTCAGGCAATTGACATTGATGATGTCTATGGTTGTAAAACAAATGCTGAGATGTATCATTGGGTAAAAGAAAATTTAAACTTTGATCAAATGATATGGGAATTTGGAACTGATACGCAACCCAACTGGGTTCATATAAGCTACGTGTCAGAAGAAGATAATAGAAATCGTTGTCTAAAAGCTTATAAAGACGACATGGGTAGAACTAAATATAAAGTAATATAATATGGAAAATTGTCCTTTATGTGGTGGTTATTGTAACATTTGCTAGTAATAGTAAAAGAAAATAAAAAGGGGCGTTAGCCCCTTTATTATTACCCGTCACAAGCAATACACTCTTCGTCCATTGCGCTAGCCGCTATATCTCCACGTAGTACTGATTCAGTACGCATATAATATAAAGTTTTTATTCCTTTATGCCAAGCATCCATGTGGACTTTGTTAATCCATTTAGGTGATGCTTCAGCAGGAAAAGCTAAGTTTAAGCTTACGCTTTGATCAATATACTGTTGTCGTATACCTGCTTGTCTTACTAGTTCTAGTTGGTTTATTTCTTTAAATGTTTTAAATACTTCTTTTTGTTCGTCAGATAATTCTTTTATATCCTGAACAGATCCACCATCAGCTAGTATTTTATCCCATGTTTCTTTTGTATTTATTTTGAGATCATTTAATACTTTAACTAACGTAGGATTTTTACGTATAAAAGTACCTTTAGCTGACTGCTCTGTAAATATATTAGCAGCCCAAGGTTCTATACCTGGTGAAACATTACCTGCTAGCTTACTGTTACTAACTGTAGGAGCAATAGCTCTAAGATGAGTATTACGCATACCAGTACCAACACACCAAAGTGGCTCGCCAAACTCTTCAGCAAGAGCCATACTAGCTCTTTCGCTTTCAATTTTTATTTGGCTAAATATTCTTCTTGTTTCGTACTGTGACAATAAGCCTTCAAATGGTAAACCTTTTTCTTGTAAATACGTGTGCCAACCAAGTACACCTAAACCTAAAGCTCTACCTTTTTCAGCAGATCTTACAGCATTTTCAAAACCTTTTCTGTATTTAGATCTTTGTATAAACTCTTCAAGCACACCATCTAAAAACCATATTGAGTCGTAAATAATATTTGTATTTTTCCACTCTTCATATTTAGCTAGGTTTAAGCTAGATAAACAACATACAAAGCTATGGTTTTCATCTGTGTGTAAAACTATTTCACTACAGATGTTTGTCATATGTACTTTTAATGCGTTATCTTTGTAAGCTGCTGGGTTTTGCTTATTCGTATTTCCTTTAAATAAAACATAAGGTTCACCAGTAGCTTTACGTTTCTGAAGTAGTTTTCCCCATTTTTTCCTTGCTTCGTTATCTCCTGTAGTAAGTCTTCGCATAAACTTATCACCGACGACAGCGCATTGGTGTAGGTTGAGAGATTGTCTGTTGACGTCTCCTTTGGGTTCTCTAATCTCGAGCCATTCCTCAAAATCGTCATGTTCAATGTTGATATTAACTGATGCAGCTCCTCGTCTGACAGATCCTTGATTTGTCGCAAGTATAGTTGAATCATATATTTTACAAAAAGGTACAACTCCGTCGCTTGTTCCATTTCCTGTTATTTGTGCGCCGGCGGGTCTAATTTGATTTACACCGATACCAACTCCACCGCCGTGTTTAGCGAGTAGCATCATCTCTAAGTTTTTCTGGCCTATATCTATTATAGAATCAGCAACATCAATACCGAAACAACTAATAGGCAAACCACGATCAGTACCTGTATTAGATAATACTGGACTAGCGAGGCATAGCCATCCGTTCCATATGTAATTAAAAAAGACATCAGCCATTTCAGGTTTACGTAACCTTTTAGCAACTGATCTTGATACTCTTTGATAAGCTTCCTTAGGTGTCTCTCCATTATATAAATATCCTCCTCCTATTGTTTTTTTGTATACTTCCGTATCACCCCACTCAGGGTAATCAACTCCCTTTTTCCACTGGTTGTTCCACATCTTCTCTTTTATTTATATCTTTTAATTGTTCAACTATTTTTTCCCACTCATCTTTACCAATATGTATTTGGAAGGA